>Ga0208648_1000309_pt1 | contig 51821 bp, 46 predicted proteins | sample AntAceMetag02UKL_FD_184772 | JGI IMG/M metagenome (GOLD analysis project Ga0208648, IMG submission 184772) | Saline lake microbial communities from Ace Lake, Antarctica - Antarctic Ace Lake Metagenome 02UKL (SPAdes) (version 2) | ecosystem: Environmental > Aquatic > Non-marine Saline and...
CGAAACTTCGAAAATTATAGAAAACGTGTGCGCGTCTTATGCGCCTGAAGCACAAGAAAAGGACTGGATCTAAGCTGACAGAAAAACCATACTAAAATGGCAAATCATGGACAGTGCCCCCGGATTCCACGAAGACCCGCGCAGACACCATGTCATTGGAAAAGTGGTGCCCCCGGAGAGACTCGAACTCCCGACCCCCTGATTACAAATCAGGTGCTCTACCAACTGAGCTACAAGGGCAACGCGCTCGAATTAGCATAATGGGTGAATGTGTAAAGTAAAAAAATTCAAAAAGGGATGTTTTTGACGGACTGACAGCACATTACCCAGCTTCGCGGCCTGCCTATTATCAGGCAAGGCCAATGACCGCATTGAATAAGCCCCCTCCTCCATGTATTTGTTTTCTCCTGATATAAAAGCGGAATGCCGTTTAGTGGCTTTCCCGAAGGGCAACAGCCTGGAACGAACCAGAACCGGATCTTATGACGCGAAATATTACCTCCCTGTCTTTCATCTCCAGCGATACAGACCAGGCGAGTGAAGCCGCTGCCCGTCTTGCTTCGCTTTATGGTCAGACCAGCGCGCAAGATGCCGACGTGATCGTTGCCTTGGGGGGGGACGGTTTCATGCTGCAGACTTTGCACGACACCATGGACACCGGCAAACTGGTCTATGGCATGAACCAGGGCTCCATCGGCTTTCTGCTGAACGAATACCGGGAAGATGGTTTGCGTGAGCGCGTCAATGCGGCAGTCGAGAACCACATCCGGCCCTTGGAAATGATCGCAACTGACACAGAGGGACGCACGTTTGATGCCTATGCGATCAACGAAGTCTCACTGTTTCGGCAATCCTATCAGGCGGCCAAGCTTCGGGTGTTGATCGACGGCCAGGTGAGGCTTGAAGAGCTTATCTGTGACGGATTGATGGTTGCCACACCCGCCGGGTCAACGGCCTACAACCTGTCTGCCCATGGTCCCATCCTGCCATTGGAGTCGCCACTTCTGGCGCTGACACCTGTCAGCCCTTTCAGGCCAAGGCGCTGGCGCGGGGCGCTGCTGCCCAACCGGGTGACCGTGGACATTGAGGTTCTGGAGACCGAAAAACGGCCGGTCAATGCCGTGGCCGACCACACGGAAGTCAAATCCGTTGTCAAAGTAAGCGTGCGCGAATCCACCAGAGTGACAGCGCGCATATTGTCCGACCCCGATCATAATTGGGATGAACGCATTCTCGCCGAACAATTTCTTTATTAGACGACAGGCGAAATTTGTTTCACAGTTTTTCGCAGATAAATCAGGATTCCCGTCACTATTCATCCGGGACCAATATTTGAGGCAAACCATGCAACATGAGATGGCGATCAAAACTTATCAGCGGCTGGCTCTCGCCTGCCTGTGCACCCTGTTTCTGACCGGTCAGGCGACCGCCCAGTCAAACGAACCGGCTGAACCTGCCGCGATGGCTGAATCGATCTCACCGCGCATCCTGTCGGCTGTCAGCGGAGGCTACTGGGAAGCCATTGATGAAGCCAAGCCGGAAGAGGATTCCACACAGAGCGCGGAAACAGCTGCGGGCGCACAAATGCGAGGCTATTATCGCATTGTTTCGCTGCGTTCAGCAGACAATACGTCACGGCTGTTCTTGCAGCGTATTCAATTGACTGAAACGGGGCCTGAACTGTTCGATTCGCAGGAGGTCACGGCACTGGGCGAGATGAATGCCTATATCACCGACATGCGTCCGGAAAATTCGACCGGCATTGCGCAGGGTCCTGGTTTTGCAGCTTTCATCTATCTCAAGCTCGATCCGGCCGTTGAAGAACCTGATACCTATGAGCTGTTTGTCGATGACCTGGGTGATTTATCCTTCATGCCGGCAACCAATTGACCAGAAAAGCTGTGACGGTTGCCGACATATTCAAGGATATTCGTGACTGAATGTTAAGCCGGATTAATCGACATCCGATATTTCGGCGTCGCTGCCCTGAATACGATGCGCCAGTGCCGCTTCCATGAAGGTGTCCAGATCGCCGTCGAGAACATCCTGCGGGCTGGTGCTTTCGACGCCCGTTCGCAGGTCCTTGACCAGCTGATAGGGTTGCAGCACGTAGGAGCGTATCTGGTGTCCCCAGCCGATGTCCCGCTTCGAGGCTTCCTGCTCGCCGGCTTCTTCTTCGCGTCTTTTCAGTTCTTCGTCGTATAGGCGCGAACGTAACATTTCCCAGGCGGTGGCTCGGTTCTTGTGCTGCGATCGCTCATTTTGACACTGCACAACAATGTTGGTCGGTATATGGGTGATCCGAACGGCGGAGTCCGTGGTATTGACGTGCTGGCCACCGGCCCCCGAAGCGCGATAGGTATCGATGCGCACCTCGGACTCAGGAATGTCAATCACGATGGTGTCGTCAATCACCGGATAGACCCATGCCGAAGCAAAGGACGTGTGGCGCCGGGCCTGGCTATCATAGGGCGAAATCCTGACAAGCCTGTGGACGCCGGATTCCGTTTTCAGCCAGCCATAGGCATTGTGCCCGCGGATCAGCAGGGTCACCGATTTGATGCCGGCCTCTTCGCCCGAATGGAATTCCAGAATCTCGACTTTCATTTTGCGCTTTTCCGCCCAGCGCGTGTACATGCGCAGCAGCATCGAAGCCCAGTCCTGGCTTTCGGTGCCCCCAGCCCCGGAATGAATTTCCAGGTAGGTGTCATTGCTGTCGGCTTCGCCGGAAAGCAGCATCTCGATCTGACGCCGGTTGATCTCGACCTTCATCGCGCGCAGGGCGTCTTCGGCTTCCCCGACGATTTCAGTATCATCTTCTTCTTCACCCAGTTCAATCAGACCCAGATTGTCGTCCAGGCGTGATTCGAGATCGCGTAGACTGTTGATGCTGTCATCGAGCTGCTGGCGCTCACGCATCAGTTTCTGGGCTTCCTGCGGATCATTCCAGATGTCAGGATCTTCTGCTTTGACGTTCAGGAATTCCAGCCGTTTGATTGCCTGATCCCAGTCAAAGATGCCTCCTCAGCAGGCTTATGGCCTGCTTGATTTCGTCAACAACAAGTTGAATTTCCGAACGCATGATTCGCCTATTTTCCTGTTTTTATGAACATTTTGTGAGATAGCAGCAATCGGCGCGACCATAATCACGACGCCGATCCAAGTAAAGACACCGGATGGTGTCTATGCCCTTTTCAAAGAGAAATTCTGCCCGTCAATACAAACCGCCGGCACCAGAGACAATGGCGCGATTGGCCTGTGGTGAAACGTTGCGAATTTCCTCGCTGGTGGCAAATTCTTCCATGCCGATCACCGAGAAGAAATCTGCCGGACCGGTTCCCGGCTTGAACGATTCAAAGATGACATCCGGATCGCCGGCTTCGGCGGCCATGCCGGTTTTCCGGTTGATCGGTATCAGCTGCAATCCAGGTGGAACACGGAAATCTACAGGCTGCGTATCCTTCAAGGCCGCATTCATGAATTCATTGAACACGGGTGCTGCCAGACCACCTCCAGTGGAGCCGCGCCCCATTGGTTTCGGCGTGTCAAAGCCAATAAACACACCAGCGACAAGATCAGGCGTGTAGCCCACAAACCAGGCGTCCTTTTCCTCGTTGGTTGTTCCTGTCTTTCCGGCAACCGGCCGGCCCAGTTTCACTTTACCGGCAGCGGTGCCGCGCGACACAACGCCCTCGAGCATGGAGGTCACCTGATAGGCGGTCATGGGATCGAGAACCTGCTCACGGTTATCGATGACTTCAGGTTCTTCCTGATTTTGCCACTCTGTTGCCACGCAGGCATCACAGGTGCGTTCTTCGTGTTTGAATATCGTCTTGCCGTAACGGTCCTGAATGCGGTCAATCATCGATGGCTTGATCTGTTTCCCGCCATTGGCCAAAACGGCGTAGGCGGAAATCAGGCGAAGCACTGTTGTTTCACCCGAACCCAGCGACATGGCCAGAACCGGAAGCATGTCATCATAGATGCCAAAGCGTTCGGCGTATTCGGCCACGAGATTCATCCCCATATCCCTGGCCAGTCGTACGGTCATCAGGTTTCTCGATCGTTCGATACCAAGCCGCAAGGTTGAAGGGCCGGCCGAGCCGCCGCCATAGTTCTTGGGCTGCCACAGTTCGCCACCCGATACCAATTCTATCGGTGCATCCAGCACCACGGAGGCAGGGCTGTAGCCATTGTCCAGAGCGGCTGCATAAACGAAAGGTTTGAATGCGGAACCGGGCTGGCGCATAGCCTGTGTTGCACGGTTAAACTCGGATTGCGCGTAGGAAAAGCCACCGATGATGGCCAGCACACGACCTGTATGCGGATCCATGGCCGCCAGGGCGCCCTGCACTTCCGGTGTCTGCCTGAGGACGTGTTTTGATGCACCATCCTTGGATTTGATCTCTTCGACATAGACCACGTCCCCGACTTTAAGGATGTCGGCGACAGTCTTGGCCTTGCTTGCCTTGCCACCAATCTTCAGCCGGTAGGCCCATTCCATGTCGCTGCCGGAGAGCGTTGCCTTGTCTCGTGCTTCACCGGTCTTTCCGGTTTCCGTCGGCGAAGGACGCAATCCGACCGTTGCTTCCTTGTTGCCAACTTCCAATACGACCGCCAGTACCCATTCCGGCACATCGCGCATCGGGGTCAATGCAGCAACAGCCGCGCCCCAATCCTTGTCAATGCTGACAGTCCCGACCGGGCCGCGATATCCCTGTTTGGTATCGTAGCTGATCAGGCCATTCTGCAATGCCTTACGCGCCAATTGCTGCAAGTGCGGGTCCAAAGTCGTTCTGACAGAAAGGCCGCCTTCATAGAGAGCATCTTCTCCATAACGGTCGATAATTTCCCGGCGCACATCCTCAGCAAAATATTCGGATGCAAACAAATAGGCTCCTGTCCGCCGCGTATTGACGCCCAAAGGCTCGGCTTTGGCTTCCTCGGCATCAGCAGACTTGACGTAGCCATTTTCGACCATGCGGTCGATCACCCAGTTGCGCCGGGTAATCGCCTGGTCCGTTTTTCGGTAGGGATGATAATTTGCAGGCCCCTTCGGCAATGCCGCCAGATATGCCGCTTCCTGAAGGTTCAGTTCATTGACCGACTTGCTGAAATAAGTCAGCGCGGCGCTGGCGATGCCGTAGGAATTCAATCCATAGAAAATCTCGTTGAGATAAAGCTCGAGAATGCGATCTTTCGAGTAGGCCTGCTCGATGCGAAAGGCCAGAACGGCTTCGCGGATTTTGCGATCATAGGAGCGCTCGGAGCTCAAGAGGAAGTTCTTTGCCACCTGCTGCGTAATGGTGGACGCGCCAACCAGCCGCTTGCCGGAGGAAGCGTTCTCAATGTTGGTCACCAAGGCCCGGGCGAGGCCTTTGAAGTCCAGTCCATTGTGATTGTAAAAGTTCTTGTCCTCAGCCGACAGAAACGCTGCCTTGACGCGATCGGGAATGGCCTGAATAGGAAGGTAAAGCCGCCGCTGTCGCGCGTGTTCTGCCATAAGACCGCCATCGGCGGCATGAATGCGCGTTGTTACCGGAGGTTCATAGGTGCTCAGCACCTCATAATCGGGCAGATCCTTTGTGACTTCGCTCACATACCAGCCAACACCAATAGCCCCTATGAGTGCCAAAATGGTACCAATGCCGAATAAATATCCTATCAGTCTTAGCATCGTTTCCTTACCGTATCTGGGTCATTCGCGGACCGAGTCGGTGCGCCAACAAAATTATCTTCACTGAGTACAACACCGATTGTGCGTAAATTAGGGCTGCAAGAACCAATCGCCCGATTAATCCGGGCATTCCATAGGTGATGTGGCATCATAGCCACAATTAGCAACAAGGCGTATTCACGCCCCTTTCGTTCAGTTGTGCACCACCTGAACCTTTTCACGATAGGCAAGAATGGCGGAGACAAGAAGATCAGCCGTCTGTTGTCGCCATTGCGGATCTTCAAGCAGCTTTTCATCCTGCACATTTGAAAGATAACCAAGCTCGACCAGGACTGAGGGAACTTCCGGTGCGCGCAAAACACGAAAACCAGCGGAACGATGCGGATTGTTGATCAACTTGATGACGCCGTCAAAGGTGCCAATGACCGACCGTGCCAGATTTACTGAAAATATCTGTGTTTCCCGCCGCGTCAGATCAATGAGAATGTCGGCAACACTGTCCGGTTCGTCTTCCAGTGAAAGACCAGCGAGAAGGTCAGAGCGGTTTTCCTGGGTCGCCAATTGATGCGCCATCTCGTCGGATGCTTCTTCTGAAAGCGTATAGACCGTCGCTCCCCTTACACCTCTGATGCGAATCGAATCAGCATGAATGGACACAAACAGATCGGCATCGTGCTGACGGGCAATGCGCACCCTCTCCGACAGCGAGACAAAATAATCGTCGCTGCGGGTCAGTATCGCCCGCGTTGCGGTATCGGCCTCAAGCTTCGCCTTGAGCAATTTCCCCAGCGCCAGGGTGATTTCCTTTTCCTGAGCACCGTTTCTGCCACGCGCACCGGCATCAATGCCCCCATGGCCAGGGTCGATGGCGACTGTAAAGGGTTTCTCATCGCCCTGCAGCAAACCCGTGGCACTTTCTGACTGGGTATCGCCGGTTTCAATCTCATCCCATTTCTGGCTTTCAACCAGCGCGGCAAATTCCAGATCAGAAACGGCAACAAGATCGAAGACCAGACGAAAACTATTGTCCGTTTCGCTCTCCATGACCTTTGCCACTTCGGCCTTCATCGGGCCAATGGAGCTGATAACAATCCGAGAGCGTCCCGGAGCCATGGTGCCATAGCGAATATCAGAAATCAGACCGCGGGGGTCAGCCGCCTTGTCGCCCAGACTGAAAATCGTTTCCGGCAGGTCGACTACCAACCGATGGGGTGAGTCGAGAAACTGGTAAGAGAATTCAGGCTCCTGCTCGAATTCTATAACAATTCTGGTGCGTATTTCATCACCGGCAATGCGCATATCGAGAGCCGCAAGCTGGTTGGAGAAATTATCCGGGTCGGCCGCGCTGACAGGTGCCGAAAAGGACAGGCACGCAAAGACCAACGTCAATGCGAGGCATTTCACGCCGGTCGCAAGGCCACCGGCCCCAGAATGCCGCATCCCTGTCATTGAAAAACAACCAATAAGTTTAAAAGGTTTCATATTGCCCAATACTAGCTTCTTGAATCGTTGTTTGCCAATCAAATGCCTATAAAACGCTGAAATAGACACCATGCGTTACCCAGATCATCAAGCCAGAGGCCTCCTAGCACAGCAGGCGCAAAACAAACCACCCGTCAGCGTCACTTTCGTCAATGAACGCGGCGTAACAGGCCCCCAACGGCACCAGGATCAAAGTATTTCACCCTTGAAAACGGGCAACGGCACGACCGATTTCCACCCTAACGCAACGTGGTTAACCAGTTCTTGCCTGACGTCTCTTTGTTTCCGGTTGCAAGGCACGTGACAATACAATTGCAAGGGTCAATAGCGGTTGCCTCTTGCCAGAATGACAACTAGACCATAAAAGCGATATTGAAGGTTGATATGTTGACGAGATAGAACGGGCAAATCGGGCTGCCACCTGCATCAGGAATTCCGGCGCTATATGGCCATTCGTCTGACGTCATAACCTCTCAACTCTCTGTGAATCGATAAAGGTCGTAATATCCGACCATCGAATTGCGGCTCTTAGCTGTATGCTTCTATCACAGGAGCAAATTTCATCGGTCTGAAAAAGACCTTATGTTCATGTATTCCTGGTTGGAATTTTGATGGAAACGCAACCGACTACATTCTCCCTAAAGGCTCCCCGGACATGCGGTGTTCCGGGTGCTGTAGGCCTGAGGCGGCAATTGCGACCAGGACTCGAAAATTTCGGTACCATGGCGACACAGTTTGTTCGGGCGAGACCGCCCGGAACACACCGTTTGCTGCCCTGTGCCGAGGAGCATCTATTAAATGGCAGACAAAATGCTAATCGACGCGTCTCACGAGGAAGAGACTCGCGTTGTCGTTGTTCGTGGAAACCGAATTGAGGAATTTGATTTTGAATCGCAGCACAAGAAACAGCTGCGCGGAAATATCTATCTTGCAAAAGTAACGCGGGTCGAACCCTCGCTACAGGCAGCCTTTGTGGAATATGGCGGAAACCGCCATGGTTTCCTGGCGTTTTCAGAAATTCATCCCGACTATTATCAAATACCCGTGGCTGAGCGCCAGGCACTCCTTGAGGCCGATGCGGAAGAGGCGCGACGCGAAGACGACGAAGACGAGGCTGAAAAGCCGGTCAAGAAAAAAACCCGTACACGGCGCAGCCGCAGCAAAGCCAGACCGTCCGATGACGGCGAGGCCACGACAGTTTCCGCTACAGATTCCGCGATAGACACCGGGACAGATTCCCCAGACGAAAACGGCGGCGGCGAAACGCCTGTTGCTACGGAAGCGGCAGAATCGAACGACGGTGAAGCAAACACAGATACGCCACCGGAATCCATCGGCGCCGATATCGAAACCGACGAGATATCAGAAAACGTCAGAAGGCGCCGTCCTGCCGACGATGATGATGACGAAGATGAAGATGGGTCCGTCGAATCTGTTGGCGCAGAGGACGCGCTTGAAGAGGTTCCGGATCGCGGGCGCAAACTGCGCAAGCAATACAGAATCCAGGAAGTCATCAAACGCCGGCAGATATTGCTTGTCCAGGTTGTCAAGGAAGAACGTGGCAACAAGGGCGCTGCGCTCACAACCTATCTGTCGCTTGCAGGCCGCTATTCGGTTCTCATGCCGAACACGGCAAGAGGCGGTGGCATATCCCGCAAGATCACCAATGCACAGGATCGCAAACGGCTGAAAGAAGTGGCGCGCGGCCTCGAAGTGCCACAGGGCATGGGCGTCATTTTGCGCACCGCCGGTGCAAACCGTACGAAAACCGAAGTCAAACGCGACTTTGAATACCTGATGCGACTTTGGGAAAATGTCCGTAATCTGACCTTGACGTCGTCCGCTCCCTGTCTGGTCTATGAAGAGGGCAGCCTGATCAAGCGGTCGATACGCGACCTCTACAACAAGGACATCAATGAAGTCATTGTGGCCGGGGAAGAAGGCTACCGCGAAGCCAAGGACTTCATGAAAATGTTGATGCCGAGTCACGCCAAGGTGGTTCAGCCCTATCGTGAAGTGCAGCCGATATTTGCGCGATCAGGCATTGAAGCCCAACTCGACAAGATGCTGCAGCCGCAGGTCACGTTGAAATCAGGTGGCTACATCATCATCAACCAGACCGAAGCGCTGGTTGCCATTGATGTGAACTCCGGACGTTCGACCAAGGAGCATTCCATCGAGGATACAGCTGTGAGAACAAATCTCGAAGCTGCTGATGAGGTGGCGCGCCAATTGCGCCTGCGAGACCTTGCAGGCCTGATTGTGATCGACTTCATCGACATGGAGGAAAAGCGCAACAACCGGGCTGTCGAGAAGAGAGTAAAGGATTGCCTGAAGAGCGATCGGGCCCGCATTCAGGTTGGACGCATTTCGCATTTCGGCCTGCTGGAAATGTCCCGTCAGCGCATTCGTGCAAGTGTTCTGGAAAGCACGATGCAGGTTTGCGATCATTGCGGAGGCACGGGCTACATCCGCTCCATGTCTTCGGTTGCACTCTATGTGTTGCGTACGGCGGAAGAGCATCTTCTCAAGAACACAACGCACAACATCACGATCAGAACGACACCGGCAATCGCGCTTTATGTGCTTAATCAGAAGCGTGACACCATCGTCGAATATGAACATCGCTTTGGTGTATCCATTACGGTTGAAGCGGACGCGTCGATCGGTCAGCAGCATCTTGCCATTGATCAGGGAACACCTGTCGAGACCCCGGTCGTTATCGAGCACGCTGTTCAGGTTGATACGGAATTCAAAGAGATCGACGATGAACCCGTTGTTTTCGAAGAAGAGCTGGCGTCGGAAAGTGACGAAGACGAAAGCAATGGCCGCAAGCGCAAGCGTCGCAGACGGCGGCGCGGTGGACGCGGCAATGAAGAAAACGGTGAAGCGCAGTCGAATGGCGTCGATTCGGACCAAACCGAAGAAAGCCCCGTCGCAGCATCTGGCGAAACCGATGTGCAGTCCGATGACGACGGTGAAAACCGCAAGAAACGCCGTCGCAGAGGCAAGCGTGGCGGAAAACGCAACCGCGATCAGGATCAGGTTGACGGTGCAGAGGTTTCTGCAGATTCAACTGAAGCCGGCGCTACAGAAACCGGCTCTGCGGAAGCTGCCAGCGCTCCACAGGATAACGCGGCAGAGGTTTCTGAAAGTTCAGACAGCGGGGCAGTTGCGACCGACGCATCTGTTGTAGCGGAAACAGCAACTGTGGAAGCATCGGCGACTGAACCTTCGGCAGTGGAAGCTTCACCAGAGGCGAGCGAGCCGGAAGCAGAAGAAGCCAAGCCGGCCCGACGTCGTCGCGCTCCCCGTCGTAAGGTCGAGCCTGTTGCCGCCGAAGAGACTGTTGCCGCCGAAGAGACTGTTGCCGCCGAAGAGACTGTTGCCGCCGAAGAGACTGCGACAGCTGTTGAAACGACAAGCGACACACCTGTGGTTGAGGCAATTGCGAAACCGGAAGTGACAGCAGAGGAACCAGCGGCCAAGCCGAGACGGTCAAGGCGCAGCAGTGCCAGTGCCGAAGCGGTTTCCGATGGACCAAAGCTGACATCGACCAAAACCGAGACTGAAGATGAAGCCCCGGCCGAAGAAAAACCCAAAAAAGCCGGTTGGTGGCAAAGAGGATTCTTCTGATCTGATCAGAACGCCCAGTGGTTTACAACAAGTGCCAACCGGAAACCCGGTTGGCACTTTTTTTTGCGGTAAAGGCACACAGATCAGTGTATCGCGAAGGCCATAAAGCGCTAATGATTGGCCCCAAACCTATACCAAAGATCGAGATTCAATCCGATCCCCGGTATGCGCATGAAACAGGTGCAACTTGTTGCGGTCAAAGGACAGGTTGATCTCCATTCCCCGTGACACCGGCACTTCGGGTGCGAGGCGGACGACGGCCATAGTCCCGCCGATCAGGCAGGAAACCATCGTGTCCGAGCCAATGGGTTCAAACACATCGACGCGTGCACTCAAGTCTGCTGCGATGTCTGACGACAACAGCAATCCTTCCGGCCGAACGCCGAGACTGACCGGCGTACCCTCTTCTGCATCGATGCTTTCGAAAGGCAGTCGAAATCCATTAAGATTGACGGCTGTGCCTTCCCCATGCCGGACAGTGCCGGCAAACATGTTCATCTGCGGCGATCCGATGAATTCGGCAACAAAGCGTGTTGCAGGATGTTCATAGAGTTCCAGCGGTGGCCCCTCCTGCAGGATACGGCCCTCCTTCAGGATGACAACGCGGTCGGCAAGGGTCAGCGCCTCCACCTGGTCGTGGGTCACATAAAGGGTTGTGCGTCCCAGCAAGGCATGAAGTCGCTTGATTTCCGTTCGCATCTCGACACGCAGTTTGGCATCGAGATTGGAAAGCGGCTCATCAAAAAGAAAGGCCTCCGGCCGACGCACGATCGCCCGCCCCATGGCGACGCGTTGGCGTTGTCCGCCGGATAATTCCGATGGACGACGCGAAAGGAGAGGCTCGATCTGCAGCATGTTTGCCGCATCAGCAACACGCGCTGCGATGTCAGCCGCATCTGATTTGCGCATGCGCAGACCAAAAGCAATATTCTGTGCAACCGTCATGTGCGGATAGAGTGCGTAGTCCTGAAAGACCATGGCAATATCGCGATCACGGGGCTCGACCGCATTGACCACGCGATCACCGATTTTCAACTCTCCGCCACTGATTTCTTCCAGTCCTGCGACCATGCGCAAGAGTGTTGACTTCCCACATCCGGACGGGCCGACCAGCGCAACGAATTCGCCGTCATTGATATGAAGATCAATCCCGTGGATGACCCTGACCGTACCGTATGACTTGGCGATATTGCTGAACGTGATCGCGGCCATAGGCCTTCCCCATTTTTTGCAGACCTGCATCCGCTGATGAAGGGCTTGTCAGACTCGTTTTTCTTTGTTTATTATCGTTATTGATAATGATAATCAAGCGAGACCCAATGGCCGTTGAGACTTTTCCGCCGCGCAATTTTCCGAAACAGAGCCGCATGGGCGCATCGCGGCGCTGTCATACGATCTCGCGAGATCGTGCTTGGCATGCTGGCGCCGCGCTCGGCGATGCTGGAATTGGAACTTGCCTATCGGTTCGGGGCAAGTCAGGGCACGATCCGCGAAGCGCTGCTTTTATTGCAGGAAGAGGGATTGGTGCATCGCATGCCCCACAGGGGGACAAATGTGGTTGATTGCCGGGCCGAGGACGCAGAAGAGTTGATCCGCCTGCGCCACGACATCGAATGCCGGGGCGTGCGCCGCGCCATAAGGCTGCATGGATCGAAGCTGGCTGATCCTCTTCGGCTCCAGCTCAAGGCGATGCAAAAGGCGGCTGCGGCTGGCGACGAGTATTTGCTGTCAGTCCACGATCGCGCCTTTCACGCCCAATTGTTCGATTTTGCCGACCTGCCGCCGGTGCGGCCTGTGCTGGCCCGCTGCCTGGTTCATGCCCATCGCTATAAAATCATGCATCCCGATCAGAATCGAAACCTGGTTGAAACGGCCAATCGGCATCAGGCCATTGTCGATGCGGTGGAGGCTGGTGATATCGAGCGCACTGTTGCGGCATTGTCACTCCATATTACCACCATTGTTGATTTCGGCCCCAATATCCTGGGCGACAATGGGGACGAAACAGCATGAGAGCGGCGGTTCCCTCCCCTGAGATGCAGACGATCCTGGAGCGGCTGGCGCAGGAAGACGGCAGCCTTGCAGATCCGACAATGATGCCGCCTTCAGAGGGGCGCGCGCAGGCGTTCTGCAGCAATCAACGCTGGAATGACGATACGCCACCCATGGCGCACATCCGCGACTTTGTACTGACAGAGGGCACCAGCCATCCCATTGCCTGCCGCATACTTTTTCCCGAAAATTCCATCTCTGGCGCCATATTGTATCTGCATGGTGGCGGATGGGCCTATTGCAACATGGATACCCACGACCGGGCCGCGCGCCTACTGGCGCAGGAAGCAGGCGTTCCAGTGGTTCTTTGCGATTATCGGCTTGCCCCCGAAAACCCTTATCCCGCTGGCCTTGACGATTGCAGGCTTGTGTGGCGCGCAATGGCAGCCAGGCAAGGTCCGTTCGCCGGTCTGAACGGGCCGCTGGCCATTTCAGGTGACAGCGCCGGCGCCAACCTTGCTCTCGCGCTGATGATCGCGGAACGAGATGCAGAAAGGCACGATGAGGGAATATCACCCGACCTCGGCCTGCTGTTTTATGGGGTCTATGGCGCTGATTTCAGCACGCCTTCCTACGTGGAATGCGCTGATGGCCCGGGCCTGACACGCGGCAAGATGATGCGCTACTTCGATTGGTACAGCCCGGAAGCATCGCGGCAGGATCCGCTGGTTGCACCGCTGCGCGCCAGCGATGCCATGCTCAGGGCCTTGCCGCCACTCTATCTGAACGCGGCGGAAATCGACCCGTTGCGCTCCGATAGCGAACAGCTTTATGCGCGCCTGTCCTCATTGGGACGGGCCGACAGGTTCCGCATTCACAGCGGAGTGGTTCACGGCTTCATGCAAATGAGCCTTGAACTGGAGGAGGCCCGCCAGGCTTTGAGCGATGCCGGAGCTGCATTTCGCTCTTTCGTCGCCCAGGCAGCGAAAAAGACTGAAACCATGGAGGAAACAAAATGAAAACGAAGCTCAAGAGCGCCGCTTTTGCAGCCGCACTGATGATCGGTACGGCTTTGACGGGCGGGGCAGCGAATGCCGAGACGGTGGATTTCTGGTACCATTTCGACAATCCTGACAACCCCATGTCCGACCTTGTGGCAAAATTTGAAAGCGCCAATCCGGGTATCACGATCAATGCCGAGAATGTTCCCTGGAACAGCTATTATGATCAGCTCTATACGTCCATCATAGCTGGCAATGGACCCGATGCCGCTCTGGTCAAGCTGAACGCCCTTCCCCGCCTCATTGAAATGGAAGCACTGGAGCCGATTGACGCGCAGCTTGGTTCCTGGGATGGCAAGGCCGACATCCTGCCCAATCTGTTCGATCTGACCGCTGCAGCGGACGGCACCCACTATCTGTTGCCGGTGCAATACGTGGTGCTCTATCTCTACTACAGAACCGACATGTTCGAGCAGGCCGGGCTGACACCGCCGACCACCTGCGAGGAATTCCGCACAGCGGCCAAGGCGCTGACCAGGGACACCGACGGTGACGGCCAACCGGACGTTTACGGCTTCGGGTTTCGCGGTGGCAAGGGCGGCCATGATCATTGGGCCACCTTTACCCTGTCGCGCGATGGCGCAGGCTTTGGCCCCGGCGAAATGACCTCAGCGGCAGCGGTTGAGGGCACACAATATGTGCTCGACCTTTTCCAGAAGGATCACGCCTTTCCGCCCTCCGCTCCCAATGATGGTTTCAAGGAAATCATTGGCGGGTTCAAGGCCGGCACCACGGCCATGACAATCCACCATATCGGCTCTTCAAAGGGCATGGTTGAGGCGCTGGGCGACAAGGTTTCAGCCGTGCCCGTGCCCGGTTGCGGCGGTGGGCACTGGACGTCCTTCGGAGATGAAAGCTCTGCGGTGTTTTCTTCAGCCAAGGACAAGGACGCTGCGTGGAAATGGATCAGCTTCCTTTCATCCGCCGGCAACAATGCCGAGTTCAATCTGGCCACCGGTCAGCTGCCGGTAACCCTGACGGACTCCAAAAACTGGAAGAACCACGAGGCTCGGTTCGTCGATGCCACGGTCGCCTCACTGCCTTTCGCGCAATTGCTGCCAAATGTCAGTGAGACGGCTGATTTCACCAATACGGTATGGCCGGTCAGCATGCAGCGGGCCTTGATCGGAGAAATCTCTGCAACCCAGATGAATGCCGAAATCGACACGCTGTACAACAAGTAAGCACAGGGGCGGCAGGCGGGATCAATGCCTGCCGCCCTGCCCGTCAATCGAGGCCATCTCATGACCCAGACAAGAGCCCTGACGACTCCCATAGGGCGCCGTATTCTTCCCTATGCGATGCTCTCACCTGCCGTCGTTGTGACTTTGGTCATTGTTTTTCTGCCCATGCTGCAGGCCATGTGGATGAGCCTGCATGATTATGTTCTGTTCCGGCCAAAATCCTTTGACTTTGTCGGGCTGGACAATTTTTCGAAGGCATTGGCCGATCCCGTCTTCTGGATTTCCCTGCGCCATACGGTGCTTTGGATCGCCCTGACCGTACCGGCACAAATGCTGCTGGGGCTGATCACGGCCCTGTTGCTCAATCAGCAATTTCCCTGGCGCGGTCTTGCCCGGGCGCTGGTGATCATCCCCTGGGCGTTGCCATCCGTGGTCATTGCCTTGATGTGGGTGTGGATCTATGATTCCAACTTTGGCGTTCTCAACGATTTTTTGCTGCGACTGAATCTGATTTCGCACTCGATTCCATGGCTTGCCGATCCGGACACGGCGCTCTACGCAATCGTGCTGACGCTGACCTGGCAGGGTTTTCCCTTTTTCGCTGTCATGATCCTTGCCGGAATGCAGGCGATTCCCAGCAGCTACTATGAGGCTGCCGCGATTGACGGTGCGTCGAGCCTCCGGCAATTCTGGCATATCACCCTGCCCGGCATTTCCGGTGTCTTGCTGACGGCCACCCTCTTGCGGGTGATCTGGGTTGCCAATTCGATCGATGTGATCTTCGTCATGACCGGCGGCGGCCCCGGCTATACAACCTATACATTGCCTCTCTATGCCTTCATCAAGGCACGCACCGGGCTCGATTATGGCTACGGCTCGGCACTGGCCGTCTGCTTCACCATCCTTCTCCTCGGTTTTGTCATTCTCTATTTGCGCCGTGCAGGAAAGAATATCGGATGATGGTCAGGAACAGATCCCTCATCAGGCGTCTTCTCACCGTTGATCTGCCCATGCTGGCGGTGCTGGCCTTTACGCTTGCACCCTACCTTTGGATGGCGCTCACTTCGATCACAGAAAAATCGCGGCTGTTTACGGAAGGTCCCTCACTGGCGGGTGCGACGCTGGCCAATTACACCCGTCTGTTCAACACGGTCGGCTTTGGCACCAACCTGCTTGACAGCTTCATTGTTGCAGGTGGCACAGTGATTGTCGGGCTGTCGCTGTCCGTCACGGCCGCCTATGCGTTTTCGCGTTTCCGTTTCAGGGGACGCCGGCTCATGATGCTGCAATTCCTGCTGGTCAACATGTTTCCGCTGGTGCTGCTCATTCTGCCACTGTTCATTTTGATGAAAACGCTCGGCCTGGTCGATACCTATCTGGCCCTGATCATTGCCAATTCGACGGTCGCCATACCCTTTTCCGTCTGGATGATGACCAGCTATATCGATGCCATTCCCCGATCTCTCGATGAAGCGGCCATGACGGACGGCTGCACGCGACTGGGGGCTCTGTGGCGCGTGATCCTGCCCTTGTGCATGCCGGGGATCATTGCGACCGCGGTCTACATTTTCATCACCGCATGGAATGAATATCTCTATGCGCTGACGCTTGGCGGACGCAACGTCAAGACAATCACGGTCGCCATTCAAACGCTGATCGGCGAATACGAAGTTGAATGGGGCCTGCTGACCGCTGGCGGGATCATCGGCGCCATGCCGGCCACCGTGATGTTTCTGTTTGTGCAAAAACGCCTGATCGCCGGGATGACCCAAGGCGCGGTAAAGGGATAGGGATTATGATGTTGAACCCGGTCGGAATTATTTCCATGCAATTTGTGCGCCCGTTCACGGGCGCCCATCTGAACCTCTTCCAGAAGATCAAATCCATCGGATTTGATTTTATCGAATTGCTCGTTCCGGAACCAGAAGACCATCTGGACCTTGCCGAGGCGCGCGCGGCATTGCAGGAAGCCGGCCTCGGGGTCGTTCTGGCAGCGCGGGTCAATCTTGCCCGGTCCATTGCATCGGATGACGCCGCCGCCCGGCAGGGTGGACTGGACTACCTGCGGCAATGCATCGAAGCCGCCGACGCCATTGGCGCACGCATCATCGGCGGTCCGCTTTATGGTGAGCCGATGGTGTTTGCCGGTCGTCCACCCTTGCCGCGTTCCGACAAGAGCATGCGCATGCGCGCGGAGCATATGATCGAAGGTCTGGCATCCGTCGCGCCCCACGCCCGCGCGGTCGGAGCCGTCTTTGCGCTCGAACCCCTCAACCGCTTTGAGACAGACATGCTCAACACGACCCGGCAGGGCATCGAAGTCGTTGATCTGGTCAATGATGGTGGGCTCGGGCTGTTGCTGGACACTTTTCACATGAACATGGAAGACCGCTCGATTGCCGATTCCGTCCGGGCAGCCGGCAAGAGGCTTGTGCATTTTCAAGCCAATGAGAACCATCGCGGGTTCCCCGGCACCGGCAATATGGACTGGCCCGCAATCATGCGGGCACTGGCGCAGATCAATTATTCCGGACCTATCTCGCTGGAACCGTTCAGACGGGACGACCAGCGCCTGGCGCTGCCCATCGCCCATTGGCGTGAACCGGCAGAGGATGAAACAGGCAAACTAAAATCCGGGCTGGCGCTGATCCGTTCGACCCTCGCCTTTGCGGAGTATGGACAATGAGCGTGAATGTGGGATGGATCGGCTGTGGGCGGCATGCCACTCAAATGCTGCTGCCGCAATTAGAACGATCCGGCTTGAGACTTGCCGCCCTGTGTGACATCGATGAAGCTGCACTGGGCAAGGCCGCCGATCAATACGGCGTGACGCGGACCTCTACCGACTGGCGGAGGCTGGTTGAGATGCAGGGGCTTGATGCCATTTGCATGGCGGTCGGCCCGGATATTCATCACAAGGCCAGTCTTGCCGCAATCAAAAGGGGGCTTCCGGTTTTCATGGAAAAACCGCCCTCCGCCAGCCACAGGGGCGCCCTGGAAATCGAGGCGGCGGCGCGCGTTGCCGGGGTTGCCGTCCATGTCGGTTTCATGAAACGCTATTCCACCGGCAACCGCATCGCCCGGAACATTCTGCGCGGTGAAAATTTCGGACCCGTTCTGGGCATTACCGGCACCTACATGACCGCATCGACCTATTTCGAGGGAGAGCCTGATTACAGCGGCTTTTACCTGCACCATTGTGTGCATTACATGGACCTCTTGCCATGGCTGGCGGGCGGTGCCTTCGAGGAAATGACGGTGCGCCGTATCGAGAACGCTCCCGGTCGGCTGCTGTTCCATATGGGTTTCAGTTGCAACAATGGCGTGGTCGGCAATCTTGTCATGGGCACCGTTCAGTCGCGCGGAACGCCCATGGAGCAGATCACCGTGATGGGAGACCACAACCGCGTCGAGATATCCAATATCATCAATGTGGCGTGGTATCGTGACCCGCCCTTCAAGGCGGATGATCCCGCAGCCACGCTGAGCGCTGATTCGGATACACTGACCTGGACGCCGAATTTCACCGCCGCTGCCAATGAAGATCACAAGGGATACGCAGCCTTGATGGTGGACGTGGCCAAAGGTCTTGCCGGTGAACCAACGGCAGCGCCAACCATCTCGGATGGCGTTGGGGCCATGGCTTCACTTGAGAAGATGATTCAGATGCTGGACGTAAACAACTGAATTTCATCCATTAAAATCGAATTTCTTAATTCCGCACCTTTGAAAGATGCTGAATTCCTGAAGCTGTGCGAAAAGCTGAATACACCATTTGAACTCTTGACATATGACTTATGTCATGTGTACCTATGCCTCGCCGGGATGCTCTTTGTCGCCGGCCAGGGAGGATTATCATGAAACGTTTGACTATCGCCGCAGCCGCGGCAGCTTTTGCCTGGATGGGATTTGCCGGAGCAGCCCATGCAGAATGGCCGGAACGGGCCGTCACCATCATCGTGCCGTGGTCTGCTGGCGGCGGCACCGATGCAACCGCCCGTGCGGTCGCAGCTGAACTGCAGAAACGGCTCGGCCAGCCTTTCAATGTCGTCAACAGAACCGGTGGCGGTGGACTTGTCGGCCATATCACCATCGCGAATGCCCCGAACGACGGTTACACTTTGGGTGTCATCACCATTGAGACGACGATGTATGCCGCGCAGGGCATTCCCGGCGCAGAACCTGAAAATTTTACCCTGATCGGCCGCTTCAATGCTGACCCGATCGCAGTCAATGTGCGTGCCGATGCACCCTATTCGACTGTCGCCGAGCTGATTGATGCCGTTAAGGCCAAACCAGGCTCCATAAAGGCTTCAGGCGCCAATACAGGCGGCCTTTCCCATCTTGCCTGGGCCGGATTGCTGAACCAGTTGGATATCGACCCGTCTGCCAGCCCCTGGGTTGCCTCTGCCGGATCGGCCCCTGCCATGCAGCAGCTTGCAGCCGATGCCATTCAGGTTGTGGCTACCTCGCCTGCCGAGGCTCGCGCTCTGGTGGAAGCCGGAGAGGCCAAGACACTTGCGCTTCTTTCAGGCGAACGCAGCCCGGTTTATCCCGACCTTCCGACCACGGATGAAATATTCTCCATCAAGTGGTCGCCTCTGCCTTTCCGTGGTCTGGCCGGTCCTGCCGATCTTCCTGCGGAAACCACGGCGACGCTGGCAGCGCAACTCAAGGAGATTACTGAAGACCCCGAATTCAACAAATTCATGGCTGGTCGCGGCTTCTCCGTCGCCTATCAGAATTCTGCGGACTTCACCAAGACCGTTTCGGACAGCCGCACTGGCCTGGTCGAATCCATGAAGATCCTGGGACTGGCGAAGTAACCGAACATGCGGATCGATGATCGCATCATCGGCGGCGCGCTGGCGCTGCTCTCACTGGCCATCATTCTCGGCGCGCGGGGACTTCCCTCCGTGCCGGGAACGACCTTTGGGCCCGCGTTGATGCCGACACTGATCGGCATCGCAATGGGGGTGTTGTCGATCCGCATCCTTGTCACCGGCCTGCTGCAAAAAAGTAGCACCGGCTGGTTTGATCTCAGCGAGTGGAAGGGCGCCAGCCGCCCGGTTTTTTGCGCGCTCTGGACCCTTGCCGGCATCGCGCTCGGCATCGTGTTGTTGCCGATTATCGGCTTTCCCCTATACGGCCTCGGATTTGCATTGCCATTGATGTTGCTGATGGGAGCGCGGCCACTCCATGCTGTCTTGACAAGTGTGGGACTGGTTCTTGTTGCCCAATTTGTTTTTGCCCGTCTGCTTTTTGTGCCGCTGCCCGCCGGGCCGCTGCCCATGCCCTGGTGATGCGATGACAGTTGATGCGTTTATCGGTGCTTTGGGCATCGTGTTCCAGCCCGCTGTCCTCATGGCGATCCTTGGCGGCGCCCTATATGGACTGTTCATCGGCGCTATTCCGGGATTGACGGCGACCATGGCAACCGCATTGCTGGTGCCATTGACCTTTTACATGGACCCGATCCCCGCCATCGCGATCATTGTGTCGACCACGGCCATGGCGATTACGGCTGGCGATATCCCCGGTGCGCTGATGCGCATACCCGGCACACCGGCCTCTGCGGCCTATGTCGAGGAAAGCTATTCCATGACACTGAAGGGGCGTGCTGAAACCGCACTGTCCATCGGTATCTTCTTTTCCGCCATCGGCGGCCTGGCTGGGGCCTTGGTGCTGATGATCAGTGGTCCGATATTGGCCCGCATTGCATTGAAATTCTCCAGTTTCGAGTTCTTCTGGCTGGCCTTGCTGGGCCTGATGACCTCCGCTCTGGTCAGCGCAAAGGATCCAACGCGTGGCTTCATTTCGCTGCTGCTTGGCATTCTGGTCTCGACCGTCGGGCTGGATGTGACCTCCGGCCAGCCGCGTTTTACCTTCGGTTCAATCGAACTGATGGGCGGCATCAGCTTCATCCCGACCATGATCGGCATGTTCGCACTGGCAGAAGTGTTGCGCGGATTTTCATCCTCCGCCAGCTTTCCTCCTGCTTTCAAAACCGCACGCATCCGTCCGTTTCGCGGCATGGGCAAGTTGCTCATGCGTTATCCCCTCAGCCTCCTTCGCGGCGCTTCGCTTGGCACGGCGATCGGCGCGCTGCCAGGCGTTGGCGGTGATGTCTCCGCATGGATCGCCTATGGGGTCAGCCGCCGCTTCTCCCGCACGCCGGAAAAATTCGGAACCGGCCACGAAGAGGGGCTGATTGAAGCAACATCATCGAACAATGCCGGCCTGTCTGCCGCCTGGATACCAGCCCTGGTGTTCGGCATCCCCGGCGATGCGGTCACCGCCATTGCCGTGGGCGTTCTCTTCATGAAGGGCCTGAACCCCGGCCCTCGCCTGTTTCTGGAAAATCCGACCATGCCCATGGCGATCATCCTGACATTCTTCATGGCCAATCTGTTGCTCTTTCCCCTGGGCTGGCTCGCCATCAAGGGATCGCGGCACATTCTGACCGTACCACGCAGCCTGATCGTTCCTGTCATTCTCATCTGTTGCATCCTGGGCTCCTTTGCCATCAACAACACGATGTTTGGCGTGGGCATCATGTTGATCGCCGGAATCGTGGGCTATATACTTGAAAGCAACGGGTTCCCGATCGCACCGGTCATTCTGGGTCTTGTACTGGGGCCGATACTGGAACGGAACTTTATCATGTCCATGCAGATTGCCGATGGCAACCTGCTGGGATTTTTCGAACGCCCCATCGCCGCCGGTCTGGGAATCGTGGTCTGTACCGTGGCGCTCGCACCACTGCTCAGCCGCGTGATCCGCCAACTCCCAAATATCTACAAGAAGTGAGAATCAAAATGGATGAAATGTTCAGCGTCAAAGATCGCATCGCGGTGGTTACCGGGGGTCTTGGGCAACTTGGCACACAGTTTTCGTCCTCGTTGGCGCAGGCCGGCGCCAATGTCGCCATCTTCAGCCGGCGGCCGTTTTCCGATGCACAACTGGCGGAAAAATTTCCCGGTCTGACAGACCGTATCCGGGTCTATGAGGCAAGTGTCACAAAAAAAGAAGAATTGCAGGCGGCAACCGAGCAGTTGAAAAAGGACTGGGGCACGCCGCATATTCTGGTCAACAATGCCGGTATTGATTCCAAGCCCGATGGTTCGGCTGAGCAAAACGCCCCCTTCGAGGATTATCCGCAGCATTATTGGGACGACATCATCGATACCAACCTGACCGGCGTGATGCTGACAAGCCAGGTTATCGGCTCGACCATGGCCGAGGCGCGGCGCGGTTCGATAATCAATATCGGATCGATCTACGGCATGGTGTCACCAAACCAGGCACTCTACGCCTATCGCGAAGAGCGCGACGGGGTGCCCTTCATCAAGGCGGTCAGCTATGCAGCTTCAAAATCCGGCCTGATCAACCTCACCCGGTACCTGGCCACCTATTGGGCAGAGAAGAAGGTGCGGACCAACCTCATTTCCTTCGGCGGCGTGAAGACCGGAAGTTTCGACAAGGAATTCGTCGACAACTTCCTGGAACGTGTGCCGATGCGCCGGCAGGCGGAAATCAATGAATATAATGGTGTTATTCGCTTTCTGGCATCGGACGCCTCGTCCTATATGACCGGTTCGAATGTCGTGGTCGACGGAGGTTTCACTGCGTGGTAGCCGAGCAAAATCAAAGGGCGGGCGCGCGCAGCCGCCTGCATTCCTCCGTTGCGGGTGCTTTTGAGGAAAAAATCCTGGCGGGAACGCTGGAAATCGGTGAGCGCCTGCCATCGGAAAGCGAAATGGCGCGGGATTTCGGCGTCTCCACCCGCTCTGTGCGCGAAGCCCTGCAGATTTTGGAAACCAAGGGACTGGTGCGTCGCAAACATGGCGAACGCACCATTGTCGTGCGCGATGATGTCGGTGAATTTCTGGGCACTCTGGCAACGAATATCCGGCAACGGTTTTCCACCGACCCCGACTATCTCGTTCAACTGATGGATGTTCGCCGGATGATCGAGATCGAGGTTCTGGGAACCCTGACGGCCAGGGAGAACCCGATCGAGCCGGAAGTCGAAGCCGCGCTAAAGGGCATGGAAGTGGCGCGCGACGAAGGCGATTTTTCCGGTTTTACCGAAATGGATGCGGCCTTCCATCTGGCGCTTGTGCGCTCGGCCGGCAACGAGATCCTGACGGTTTTTTACAACAATCTGTTTGGCCTGATCACCGAGCTGATCCGTGTCACCAGCCGCGTCCCGTCCAAGTCGCTTGATGCAGCCTATGATGAACACGCCGAAATCTTCGCAATGATCCGCGAACGCAACGAATTTGGCGCCAAGGCGCTGCTGCGCGAACAGATCGCCAATTCAACATCGTATCTCCGTCTGGCCATTGCCAAGGCCAAAGAACAGGACAAACTGAAATGAGTTCAAAATTCGACTATACGGACACGGATTGGGACGCCATTGAGCGGCTGAAGAAGTGGTATTCCGGTGACATTCACGACAGTATGGAATCGCTGGGTCTATGGGGCCACCTTGAGGGTATTTCGCTGCTTGGTGCGCTGGAGTCCGGTGCCGTGGTCTGTGGTCCGGCGGTCACTGTTCTGTTCAAACCCTCGGACCGCAAGGGCGAGCCGCAGGACGTTTATCACAACGCCATCGACAATTGTCCGACAGGCGGCATTCTTGTGTGCGACGCCTCTTGCGCAGCTGGTAGCTGTTCCGGTGAATTGATGTCGTCCGGCGCCAAGACAGCCGGCGCCGCCGCGACCATTGTTCAGGGCACGGTGCGCGATCTCGCCCAGGTGCGCAATCTGGGTTATCCCTTATTCGGCTCATCGGCGAGCCCCGTCGGTGTGACGGGCAAAAAGGAACCCAGGGAAAGCCAGGTGCCGCTTACGCTCGGCCAGGTGACTGTAGCACCCGGCGATATCATTTTCGGTGATATTGACGGTGTCGTCGCCATTCCCAAGAGCCGGGTACGCGATGTTGCGGACGCGGCAGATGCGCTTGGCGCCAATGAGGCGGCTGCGCGTGATCGCATTCTTTCCGGCGAAAAACTGCAGGCGATCTGGCCGGTCTGATCAAGAGCCATCGAAGCGTCTTTCCGGGTTCAGCACAATCTCACGGGTCAATGACACATTGCCCCGTCAGAGCACCGGATCCAGCTTTGCCGAATTCTACGATTTCATGGACATTTGCTCTGCAGTTCAGCCCAAGACAATCATTTGAAAGTCAGATTTCAGAAGCGCTATCAATGCGGATGCGCATCGCACCCTGCGGCAAGACGGCATGGCCGAACAATATGGGATCGCCATTCTCGTCACAATCAACATAGGTCATGATCAGAACCGGGGTCTCGATGGGAGTATCCAGCCATTTGGCTTCGCGCGGGCGAGGGATCCTGCAATCAATCCAGGTTGAAACCCGGAAGAATTGCGGGACGCCATAGCGCGCCAGCGCCTTGGTAAAACTGCCCGACCGGCGGAATTCAGCTTCGATACCATGAAACCGTTTGTCCGCAAATGTATGATAGCCATAGGTGCTGATACCACGAGACGCCCGCCGGATGCTCTCGGTGACACAGAGTTGCTCCCCCTCATCAATCTTGAGAATTCGTGCAAGCCGTGCCGTTGCCGGGCGTGTGTAGTGATCGATAAGTTTGCCATCAGGCTCCGCCTCAAAGCGCTTTTCGATCTCACTCCATTTGGCATTGCGATTGAGTAGATATTCCACCGATTCCTCGGCGACAAATACGCCCCGACCCTGTTGGGTCACCAGCAGACCCCGTTCCGAGAGTTTTGACAGGGCCATGCGAATGGTGTGGCGATTGACATTGTAGCGGGTGACCAGTTCCTGCTCGGTCGGCAGGCGATCCCCCGGACCAAGGGCGCCCATCTCGATATCAACCGCAATATCGGTTTCGATCTGGCGCCACACCGCCACAGCCGCTTTGCGCTGCAGCATCAGATCGGGAGTCTGGATCGGCTCGGACAAGGCGAATGTTCCTGTGTGGCTTGAATGGCTCCGATAGGAGAATCGTTCATATAAAATTCACATCTCCGAAACATTGCCGTCATTCTACTTGTCTAGATCACCTAGACAAGATGAAATCGACATGGGCCATTCAATGTTTGAATATGCAATCAACAAAATAGTGCGGATGACCATCACCATCATGGTTATCGTGACCGGCGTGTTTTTTGCAACACGGCTGTCGGGCAATGCCGTCGATTTCATCGCCGGGGATGGTCTGGGCGCCGAAGATCGCGCAAAAATGATCACCTATTACGGTCTCGACGCGACCATCTGGGAACAATACTGGCGCTATTTGCGCTCCCTGGCCGATGGAAATTTCGGCATTTCACTCATCGAGAGGCGCCCGGTTTCGACCATCGTCATGGAGCGTATCGGCCCGTCACTGCAATTGCTGATCAGCGCCATCACGGTGACGCTCCTGATATCGGTGCCGGCGGGCGTCCTGGCAGCGCTATATCGAAAGTCCTGGCTGGGCAGCACCATCATGAGCTTTGCCTTCCTGGGTTATGCCATTCCCAATTTCGTTCTGGCAATTCTGCTCATCCTGACATTCTCCTTCTGGCTGGGCTGGCTTCCAAGTTCAGGAATTGGATCACCGGCTCATTTCATCATGCCGGTTGTGACGCTTTCGGCCTTTTATATTGCGGGTCTGACGCGATTTACCCGCAATGCCATGCTGGATGTTCTCAGCCAGGACTATCTTCGCACCGCCCGAGCCAAAGGGCTTGGGGAAGAAAAGGTCATCTTCAAACATGCGCTGCGCAATGCACTGATCACGATCCTGTCTGTTCTTGGTCTGCAAATTGCCGGTCTGGCTGCGGCCGGTAGCGTGGTGGTCGAGACCATTTTTACATGGCGAGGCATTGGAGAAATGCTGGTGACAGCGGCCATCCGACGTGACTACCCGGTGCTTCAATTTGGCGTCCTTGCCGTGGCCGTGGCGGTCATTCTTATCAACACCCTCGTGGATATCACATACGGCATGGCCGATCCGCGTGTGCGGCTGGCAAAGAGTTGAGGGACATCATCATGACCGACATTGCCTCCGGCCCCGCTGCACCGACAATGCCAGAACGTATGGTGCGCCGCATCTTTTCAGGCGTTCAGAATTTCTGGCGCGATACCAACTGGATTGTCCGCCTGACGGCACTGATGGGCCTGGTGATTCTCATCCTGGCACTGCTGGCTCCGTTTATTGCGCCCTTCGATCCGAATGCGCAGAGCCTTCTGTCCCGCCTCAAACCGCCTGTCGGATTTGAAGGCGCCAAAGCCGGTTACCTGCTCGGCACCGACGAGTTGGGACGCGATATCCTGTCACGATCCCTCCATGGGCTTCGGCTGACCGTTGGGGTCGCACTGCTGGGCGCAATCATCGGATTGCTTGTGGGCGGCTCACTTGGCCTGGCGGCGGGTATTGCAGGTGGATTGCCCGACGACTTCATCATGGGCCTGGTCGACATACAGATCGCAGTGCCATTCACGCTGATCGCGCTTTTGACGATTGCTCTGCTGGGCGGTGATCTGCCCGTGCTGATCGCTGTTCTGGGGGTTGCCTATTGGGAACAATATGCACGCATTACCCGAGGTGAAGTGCTGCGCTTGCGGGAAATGCCTTTCATCGAAGCAGCAAGGGCCTCCGGTGCATCAGGGTTCCGCATCGCCTTCAAGCATATATTGCCAAACCTGGTTTCGCCGCTGGTGGTCATCTTCACCGTCAACATCTCCAATATCATCCTGCTTGAATCGACATTGTCCTTCCTTGGGCTGGGATTGCGGCCGCCGACTGCGACTTTGGGCTCAATGGTGGGAATGGGCCGCGATTACATGCCATCCGCTCCCTGGATTGTTGTCGTTCCCGCGCTGCTCATTCTGCTGATCACCTTTGTTGTCCAGATGATGGGCGACTGGCTGAGAGACAGCACCGATGTCCGGTTGAAAGAACGATGACCGGTGCACCCAATACACAAGAGGCAGGTCAATTGCCCCACTCTACGACGCAACAAGGCGCTTATTCCGGCGTCTCACATTCCAAACACGGAGAGCAATCCACATGCTACACAGGGCTATCATACTTGCGCTCGCGGCAACATCATTTGCCACGCTCGCGCCCGCGGCCGAACTTAACATCGGCGCTTCAAACCTGTCGACCTATCTGGATCCCGGCAGGGACCACTCAAATGTCGGCTCGCAGTTCTACTACAACGTGTTCGATACTTTGATCGACAAGGACCACACGACAACCAAAGCCGATTTTGTGCCCGGTTTGGCGACCGAATGGCACATGGTCGATGACAACACGATGGAATTCAAAATTCGCGAAGGCGTCACCTTTCACAATGGTGAAGCGCTGACGGCGGATGATATCGTATTTTCCTTCAATCGCATGATGCAGGCGACATTCATTCCCTACCAGGTGCGTGCAAAGGACCGTCTCGGCAATTTCAGCGGCGCCGAAAAAGTCGACGATTACACCGTGCGGGTCCATTCGAAAAGACCTGAACCGCTTTGGGAAACGCTGATCAACATGCAGCAGCTCATGGTGCTGCCTGAGGAATATACCAAGGGCCTGACGGGCGATCCGATGGTTGCCGAAGACGATGATTATGAAGCCTTTTCACTGGCACCGGTTGGTACCGGCCCTTACAAGGTTGCTGAATTCATCCCCGGCGAACGGGTTGTCTGGGAACGCCATGACGCTTTTTGGGGAGACCCTGCACCCTTTGAAAAAGTGACTGTGCGCGCCATCCCTGAGATGGCCACACGCATCACCGCCCTGAAGAACGGCGAAATTGATATCGCCACCAACCTGCCACCGGATCAGTTGGCAACCGTCAATGCGGATTCCAATCTCAAAACGGAAGGCATGGTCACGCCACTCTTTCATGTTCTGATTTTCAATACGCAGAACCCCTTGATGGCAAACCCGAAACTGCGCCAGGCTCTGAGCCTGTCGGTCAACCGCGATGTCCTGAACGAAGCACTCTGGCTGGGCAAGTCCGTCGTACCATCGAGCCACACCATGCCTGAATTCGGCGAACTCTACATGCCGGAACTCAAGACATTTGAATACGACATGAAAAAAGCAAAGGCTCTGCTTGCTGAGAGTGGATACGGGGGCGAGACGATCCGCATGGACACGGACCCGGTCTATTACACCAACGGGTTGCTCGCCATGCAGGCCATTCAGGAAATGTGGGCCGAGTTGGGGATCAAGACCGAACTCAATGTCGACAACAAGTGGACCGGCAACGATCCGACCATGAATGTGCGCAACTGGTCGAACCCCATGTATTTCGCCGATCCCTTTGGATCGTTCGGCGTGATGTGGGCTCCAGGCGGCCCATCCGAGGGTGAAGGCCGATTCAAGCCGGATGCAGACTATGCCGAAAAATGGGAGCGTTTCCGTTTCTCTCCGGCAATCGCAGACAGGCGCCAGGCCTATGCTGAACTGATGGAGCGCATCAAACAGGATCCTCCGCTTCTGCCACTCTACCAGCCCTATGAGAGCTGGGGCATGAACAAGAACGTCAATTGGGCACCCTTCCCCGGGCACATTCCCTACGTGCTTGATTTTCGTGCGGGCTCAATCTCTCTCACGCAATAAGTGATGACACCAGGCGGACGGGGAGAGATCTCCGTCCGCACCCCCAAACCCTTTCCATGAGCACCACCATGAACACTCTCAGACTTTGCCTTGTTGCCGATATTCACCATGGTGAGGACAGTTTCACCAAAAAGGGCAGCGCCGCCTTGCCCTTGCTTGCCGAATTTGCGCGTTTTGCAAATGATTGTGCTCCGGCCGCCATCATCGACCTTGGCGATCGCATTTCCGATGTCGACCATGATCGGGACATGCAGTTGGAGCGCGACGTTCTTGACGGCTTCAAGGCCTTGGACGCGCCGGTCTTTCACATTTGTGGCAATCATGATCGCGATCACCTGAGTGTTGCAGAGAATGAAACCATCCTTGGGCAAAGCCTGAGCAACCAGACCGTTGATCTGGGTGACTGGATGCTGGTCATCTGGCGCGCTGACAGCAAGATCCACCGACCGGGCGGATTTGTCCTGCCGGAATCCGATTTGCTCTGGCTGGCCGGAGTCATGCGAACGGCTACGAAGCCCATTGCACTGTTCAGCCATGTCCCCATTTCCGGGCATTCGCAGGACGGCAACTACTATTTTGAACGCAATCCGGATTCCGCCACCTATCCCGGCGGGGCGGATCGCGCCCGGGCAATTCTCGCCAGCGCCCGTGTCCCTGTGACTTGTTTTGCCGGTCATGTGCACTGGAACACGCTGACCATGGTGAATGGGCAGCCCCATTTTACCCTGCAGTCGCTGACAGAGAGCTTCACGACCAGCCCGGAGCCGGCTGGAAGTTATGCGATGCTGGAACTGTCGGACCAGATCCATTGGCAGGTCTTCGGCAAGGACACGATGGCCGTGCGATTGGGCGCAGAAGAAACGGCCCGTCGCTGGATTACTCCGCTGCCGCCATTCCATGAGCATCCCGAGATCCGCCATCGTCTTGCAACCCAGGCCGCAGAGTAGAAAAATGCCGACAGTCTTGCCTCTTCTCGATGTCCGCGGATTGGGTGTGGAGTTCCGTTCGCGGCGCTCCATAACAAGAGCGGTAAAGGATCTCAGTTTTTCCATTTCCGCCGGAGAAACGCTGGCGCTGGTTGGCGAGTCCGGTTCGGGTAAATCGGTCACGGCGCTGGCGCTGATGCGACTGATCGAGCGCGAGGGCGGAACTGTCGCAGGCGGACAAGCAATGTTCAGACCCACCGGACGGGCGCCCGTTGATCTGTTGGCCATCGACGAAATCGAAATGCGCGCCCTGCGCGGCAATGAGATGTCAATGATCTTCCAGGAGCCGATGACATCGCTGAATCCCGTCTTGACCATCGGTGATCAGGTCTCGGAAGTCCTATTGGTACATGGCAAAGTGCGGCCGGCGGAGGCAAAGGAAAAATCAATCCATTTGCTGGACAGGGTGCAACTCACCGACCCGGCGAACCGTTTCCGGCAATATCCCCATGAACTATCCGGTGGCATGCGGCAAAGGGTGATGATCGCCATGGCATTGGCCTGTTCTCCCAAATTGCTCATTGCGGACGAGCCGACAACGGCGCTGGATGTCACAATTCAAGCTGGTATTCTGGACCTCATTCGAGACCTGCAGAAAGAGACCGGCACGGCCGTCATCTTCATAACGCATGACATGGGTGTGGTCGCAGAAATTGCCGACCATATCGTGGTCATGCGCGACGGCGAGCGTATGGAAGCAGGTGAAACAAGATCGGTTTTCAAAGCCCCAAAGGCCGCCTATACGCGCGCATTGCTGGAATCTGTTCCGCGAATAGGATCCGGCGCGCCCGTTTACGCTGCACCCGGATTGCAAACTTCCGATCCGCAGCATCCGCAAAGAGCGCCCGGCAACGAACCGGTTCTGACGGTTGACAGGCTGGTCACACGCTTTGCTGTCCGCAAGGGCGCATTCAAACGGCATGTGGCCAATATCCATGCCGTGGATGGCGTTTCCCTGCACCTGCGACGCGGCGAAACACTCGGACTTGTGGGCGAATCCGGGTCTGGAAAGTCGACCATTGGACGATCAATTCTCAGGCTCATTCCGATCACCAGCGGGCGGATCGTGATTGATGGTCACGACGTATCGCATTTGTCTCCGGGCCTGATGCGTCCCTTGCGAAAACATGTCCAGATGATTTTCCAGGACCCCTATGCAAGCCTCAACCCGCGCCTGTCAGTGGCTGAACTCGTCACCGAACCCCTGGTCATTCACACAAGGCTTTCCGGTTCGCAGCGGCGCGAACTGGCAGCTGAACTGCTGCGCCGGGTGCAATTGCCTGTCGATAGTCTTGATCGCTATCCGCACCAATTCTCCGGCGGGCAACGTCAACGCCTGTGCATTGCGCGCGCCCTGTCATCAAAGCCGAAGATCATCGTTGCCGATGAAGCGGTTTCGGCTCTGGACGTCTCCGTACAGGCACAGGTCCTGGACCTGATGCAGGAATTGCAGGAAGAATTCGGGATAGCCTATCTGTTCATTTCCCACGATCTGGCTGTGGTTGAGAAAGTCAGCCATCGTGTTGCGGTTCTTGACCGCGGCCAGATTGTGGAGACTGGTCCCACGGACGCTATCCTTTCCAACCCGCAGCACGCATACACCAAAGAACTGCTGGCCGCTGTGCCGATTGCCGATCCGCTGCAAAAGGGACGTGAACGCACGATCAAAGTCAGGGACAGAAAAAGCCCCATGAATCCGGTCGGTTTTGAGCCAGTTGGACAGGTTTTCGACGAACTGGAAAATGGACATCTGGTTGCCCATTCAGAAGGGGTGTTTTGAAACTTCAATTGCCGCCAACGAGCCATTTCTCCATTCTGTCCAAAGCCTCCACCATCTCGTCCATGGAACCGGCGTAGGAAAAACGCATCGTGCGATGTCCCTCGACGGGATCAAAGTCCCTGCCCGGCGTTGCCGCGACGTTGATTTCGTTCAGCATGGTCTTTGAGAATTGCATCGTATCATTGGTGTGCCGGCTTGCATCGACATAGGCATAGAATGCCCCATCCATGGGCGAGGCTATGTCAAAGCCTATCTGCGGCAGCCGTTGCATCAGCAACTCGCGGTTCAAACGGTAGCCCTGTTTGATAGCCTCCAGTTCGGTGCTGGCCGAAAACGCCGCAAAGGCGGCAATCTGGGAAAGCTCCGGCGGACTGATATAGAGACTTTGCGCCAGCCGCTCGACGGGTCGAATCATGATTTCCGGCAGCACCATCCAGCCAATTCTCCAGCCGGTCATGCAATAATATTTGGAAAAGGAGTTGATGATGACGGCATTGTCGCTCAGCGACAGGGCCGTGGTATCTTCACCCGTATAGTTGAGCCCGTGATAAATCTCGTCGGACAGAAAGGCGATCTCGCGCGCATCACAATAATCGACAAGCGCTTTCAGCGCCGTCCTGCCGGTGACGGTTCCCGTCGGATTGGCAGGACTTGCCAGCAATACACCGGCAATATTGCCGTGGGTTTTCGCGGCTTCCTCGAGGGCTTGCGGACCGAGCGTGAAGCCGGTGTCGGCATTGACTTCAATCTCGACAGCCTGCAGCCCGAGCGCCGCAAGAATATTGCGATAGGCGGGATAGCCGGGCCGCGTTATGGCAACGCGATCGCCCACATCAAACAGCGAGAGAAACGCCAGATTGAAACCCGCCGATGAACCGGTGGTCACGGCAATTCGGCCCGGGTCGACGGCAACCCCGTAACGGGTTGAGTAGTGCTGCGAAATCCTGTTGCGCAGGGCATGCAGACCGAGGGCATCCGTATAGCCGATCTTTTCTGACAGCAAGGCTTCGCGGGCAGCCGCGATGACACTTGCCGGAGCGGCATGGCAGGGTTGACCGACCGCCATTGAAATGACCGGATGGCCCTGATCTTTTCTTTTGATCGCCTGGCCCAGCACATCCATGGCGTGGAAAGGCTCGACGGCACTGCGTCTGGAAATCCGTGTCACTGTCAAATCCTTATGGTATGGCCTGTGTGATATGGTCCATAAGGACGCACTGTCATACAAATGCCCGATTGGCATGGAGATCACAACCATTGTAAAGCAATCACAATGACGCGAAGTGCGGATCATGCCCTGTTCATCGTGACTCAATGGCTGCTATTGTTTGCGGGAAAAACCACATGTCCGGTTTAGATTTCAAGGAGAGCATACAGGTGTCGCTTGTATCGAAAACGATGAAGAGCCTGTCTATGGTTCTGTTGACATGCCTGGTGTCTGTTGCACAGACGGCATCACCTTTGGCTCAGGGCAGTGTCCCCGTCGTGCGCGACGCCGAGATTGAAGGGCTTATGCTGGATTACTCCCGCCCGATTTTAAAGGCTGCCGGCCTCAATCGGAAGGGAATCGAGATTGTTCTGGTGAACAGTTCAGCCTTCAATGCCTTTGTTGATGGCCGGCGCATTTTCATCAATACCGGGGCCATCCTCATCGCACAAACGCCCAGCGAGATCATTGGCGTCATTGCCCATGAATCGGGACATCTGGCCGGCGGACACCAGCAAAGATTGCGCGAGCAGATTGCCAGAGCACGGACTTTGGCCGTTGTCGGATCGCTTGTCGGAATGGGCGCAGCGGCTGCGGGCGGCCTTGCCGGTGTGCAAGGTGCCTCAGCCGCAGGTGGTGGCCTGGCTTCTGCTGCTCCAAGTGTCGCACAGCGCGCCTTGCTGAGTTATCGCCGTTCAGAGGAAATCACCGCCGACCGTGCGGCCATCAAATATCTGGATGCAACCGGACAGTCCGGCAAGGGCATGCTGACCACCTTCCAGCGCTTTTCCCAGGAACGTATCCTGGCAGGTGTGCGCAGCAACCCCTATGAAGTCAGCCATCCCCTGCCCCAGGATCGTATTTCCCTGATGGAAGAGCTGGCCAAAAAAAGCAAATTTTACAACAAGACAGATTCCAAATCGCTGCAAAACCGCCATGACATGGCGCGGGGCAAGATTGCCGCCTATGCGGGTGGTGCGCCAGCCGTCAGCCGAGCCTTTCAGGATTCTCGCGGCAGCGCCGGTGAACGCTATGGACAGGCAATCGCTTCTTTCCTGCGCGGCGATACACGCAAAGCGCTTTCGGAAATTGACAAGCTGATTGCACAGGATAAGAGCAATCCCTATCTCTATGAAATGAAAGGGGAGATTTTTCTGGCTGCACGGCAACCTGACAAGGCTGCTTCCGCTTTCTCCAGGGCTGTTCAGCTCGACAAATACAAATCAGGGGTGATACGGGGTCGACTGGGATTTGCCTATCTTTCGACGGGCAAGAGTTCCGTGATGAAGAAGGCAATTCAGGAATTGCGAGCTGCGATCTCAACGGATCCAAACAATTTCAATGCCTACTCCTATCTGTCACGTGCCTATGCGCAGACAGGTGACATCGCCAATGCCGAACTCACTGAGGCTGAAGCCAACTTCAGAGGCGGAAATCTCGCCCTGGCAAAGAACTTCGCAGTGCGTGCCCAGCAAAAATTGCAGAAAGGTACGCCCAGTTGGCAACGCGCCAATGACATTATTCAATATCGCAACAAATGAAGCAGTGCCCAATGGCCGGACTGAATGAGGATAATATGACCCGAATGACACGCAGATATTTTGGCGGAATATGCACAGCCCTGCTGCTGCTGGTGGCACCATTGCCTGCCTTTGCTCTGGACGATGCACAAAAAGAGGAGTTCGGCCAGTTCATCCGGGAGTATCTCATCGCCAACCCCGAGATACTGCTGGAAGCCCAGCAAGCCTATGAAGCCAAGCAGGAGTTGGCGCAGAGCTCAAAGGCCAAACAGGTGATCGTTGAGGCGCGCGAGAAGATTTTCGAATCACCTTTCAATATTGTTCTTGGCAATCCGGAAGGCGATGTGACGATTGTCGAATTCTTCGATTACAATTGCGGCTATTGCAAACGCGCCATGAAGGACATGGAAGAGATTATCGCCAGCGATCCCAATATTCGATTCGTGTTGAAGGAATTCCCCATTCTTGGCGAGGATTCCATTGCAGCCCATCGTGTCAGCACAGCCTTTCTGAATCTGGCTCCTGAAAAATACGAGGAATTCCACCTGGAATTGCTGGGCGGACGAGGCCGCGCTACGGAGGCCAGCGCCATCAAGCTTGCATTGAAGCTTGGCGTTGAGGAAAAGGCATTGCGTGCGGCCATGGACGATGAAAACATCAATAACAGTTTCCGGGAAACCTATCAGTTGGCTGATGGTCTCGGCATTTCCGGAACACCATCCTACGTTGTTGGCGAAGAAGCGGTTTTCGGTGCTGTCGGGACCTTAACCCTGGCCGGCAAGATCGCCAATATGCGTGAATGCCAAAGCGCAACTTGCTGACTGGCGTATCAAAGCAGGAATAGTTGCTGGCTGAAATCATGATTCTTCGGGTGCTTCCCGAAGAATCAGCAATGCCATTCGACATTCTCGCGTACCAGCGGATCCTTAATCTTCCTGTGTTTTAATGCCCCGGAGCAACAGCTGGGGCTTTTCCTTGCCTGCGATGCCGTCTATATGTCTGTCACTTTAATTCATAGGGTAACAAACCATGGCGCCAAAAGTGTTCATTCTGAATGGACCCAACCTGAATGCCCTCGGCAAAAGAGAGCCGGGCATCTATGGCGGCAAGACTTTGAAAGATATTGAGGCCGATTGCCAAACATTGGCAGAAACACGCGGCTTTGAAATTGATTTCCGTCAGACCAACCATGAAGGCGTTCTGGTCGACTGGCTCCATGAGGCCGGGGACGCGGCTGTGGGCATTGCGCTCAATCCGGGTGCCTATGGCCATACGTCCATTGCCTTGCAGGACGCTATACGGGCAATTGGTGTTCCGGTGGTTGAACTGCATCTTTCAAACATTCATGCACGTGAAGCATTCAGACATGTATCAATGGTAGCACCGGTTGCTGCTGGCATGATATGTGGGTTCGGAGCAAACAGCTATCAGCTCGCGCTGCGTGCACTATTCGACATCTGTGACAATTAAGAACACGTTCGTAAAGGACCCATCTCGATGGCAACAAGAAAAACCGGTATCGATCAAGATCTGGTGCGCGACCTCGCCAATATCCTGAATGAAACAGATCTCACCGAGATCGAGATCGAGATCGAACAGGATGATCTGCGTATTCGCGTTTCACGCGGCGGTTCACCTGTTGCATATCCCATGCAAGCCTATGCACAGGGTCCGGCACCTGCTGCCCCTGCGGTCGCGGTTGGATCTGCATCATCCGATACACCTGCCGATTCAGGTCTGAACATGAAAAATGCGGTTACCTCCCCCATGGTGGGTACCGCCTATCTTTCACCGTCACCTGAATCAAATGCTTTTGTCGAGATTGGCCAGATGGTCGATGAGGGACAGCCTGTGCTGATCATTGAAGCGATGAAGACAATGAACCAGATACCTGCGCCGCGGGCGGGCAAGGTCACGGCCATTCTCGTCACCGATTCTCAACCGGTCGAATTCGGTGAACCGCTTCTCATTATTGAATAGGCCAATTCATGCTGTCAAAGATACTTATAGCCAATCGCGGTGAAATCGCGCTGCGCGTGTTGCGTGCCTGCAAGGAGTTGGGCATCAGCACAGTGGCTGTCCATTCGACTGCTGACGCAGATGCCATGCATGTGCGCCTTGCCGATGAAAGCGTGTGCATAGGTCCGCCGCCGTCGCGCGACAGCTATCTCAATATTCATCAGATCGTAGCGGCCTGCGAGATTACAGGGGCCGATGCCGTACATCCCGGTTACGGATTCCTGTCCGAAAACGCCAAGTTTGCCGAGATTCTGGAAGCCCACGCCATAACATTCATCGGACCGACGGCCGAACATATCCAGATCATGGGCGACAAGATTACCGCCAAGAAGACGGCGCTGGAACTGGGCATTCCGGTGGTGCCGGGTTCACCGGGTGAAGTATCGGATGATCGCGTAGCGGCGCGTGTCGCCGGCGAGATCGGTTATCCGGTCATCATCAAGGCGACAGCCGGTGGCGGTGGCCGCGGCATGAAAGTTGCCAACAATGAGTCCGAACTTTCCATTGCACTTGCCACTGCTCGCACAGAGGCCGGTTCCGCATTTGGCAATGATGCGGTCTATATTGAAAAATACCTCAGCAAGCCGCGCCATATAGAAATTCAGGTCATGGGCGACGGCGAAGGCAATGCCGTGCACCTTGGGGAGCGCGACTGTTCCCTGCAGCGCCGCCACCAGAAGGTCTGGGAAGAGGCAAATTCTCCCGCATTGAACAACCAGCAGCGCGAAGATATCGGCATGGTTTGCGCCAATGCGATGAAAAAACTCAAGTATCGGGGTGCCGGTACCGTTGAATTCCTCTATGAAAACGGCGAATTCTATTTCATTGAAATGAACACAAGGCTGCAGGTCGAACACCCGGTGACAGAGGCCATAACAGGCATCGATCTGGTCAATGAACAAATCCGCATTGCGTCAGGCGGCGGGCTTTCGATGACCCAGGATGAGGTGCGCTTCAACGGCCACGCCATCGAATGTCGGATCAATGCCGAAAATGCCCGCACATTCACACCGTCTCCAGGGCTGATTACCCACTACCATCCGCCCGGCGGCCTTGGCGTTCGCGTCGATTCCGGGGTGTATCAGGGCTATTCCATCCCTCCCTATTATGACAGTCTCATCGGCAAGCTGATTGTTCATGGCAGAACACGCGTTGAATGCATGATGCGCCTGCGCAGGGCGCTGGATGAATTTGTGATCGATGGTATCGATACGACGATTCCGCTGTTCATTGACCTGCTCGACAATCAGGATATTGCCAATGGTGATTATGACATTCACTGGCTTGAAAAATATCTGGCGAAAAAATAGCATTTGAGTGCCCTGTAGGTGCGCAAGGCTGCATGTTACAGGGCGTGATTTTGTTCAATCGGCGACAGCCTGGATATTTCAAGGGCTGTCGCAATTGCGGAGAACAAGCATGCACCAGAGTGATGACCGGATGGAAATCACTCCACAGCTGCTTTTGAGGGCCTATAGCTGCGGCCTTTTTCCGATGGCCGATTCGGCAGATGATCCGGAAATATTCTGGGTAGAACCCGAGCATCGCGGCATACTGCCATTGGACGCATTTCACATTCCCAAAAGCCTAGCCAAGGTCTGTCGTCAAAACCGCTTTGATATTCGGATCGATACGGCATTCAACGCCGTTGTCGATGGCTGCGCCGAACCGGCGCCCGGCAGGACCAAGACCTGGATCAACAGGACCATACGCGAGCTGTACGGGCAATTGCATGAGATCGGCCATGCGCACAGCGTCGAGGCCTGGCGGGACGACCAACTGGTCGGCGGACTTTATGGTGTGACGCTCAAGGGTGCATTCTTTGGAGAAAGCATGTTCTCGCGTGAGCCGGATGCTTCCAAGGTCTGCCTGGTTGCCCTGGTAAAACGTTTGCGTGAACGCGGCTTTGTACTGCTCGACACCCAATTTACCACCGAACACCTGAAACGGTTCGGAACCATCGATATTCCCAAGGAAACCTATGAAGCCCTGCTGGACAAGGCCATGGGCGTTGATGCGGATTTTATAGAGAGCCCGATCCGGGTTTTTTGAATGTGCATTTCCAGCGTTCAAAAATGCTATTGTTCCGCAGGTGCCGGTACCGAAGAATCAGAGCGGCATTCTTTCAGCCATACGTCATAGACCGCATGGTCGACGGCATTGAGTCCCGGTGAATCCGCAAACATCCAACCGGTAAAGATACGGCGAATTTTACGATCCAGCGTTATCTCGTCAACTTCGACAAATGTCGTTGTTTTGGGCGCTTCGGTTTCATTGCGATTATAGCAAACGCGCGGCGTTACCTGCAGCGCACCAAATTGCACGGTCTCGTCAATATAGACGTCAAAGGTAATGATACGGCCGGTAATCTTGTCGATGCCTGAAAAAACCGCAACCGGGTTCGATCTGCGTGACTCCTCTGCAGGCTGCAGATCCAGCTTTTCCACCGCGTCCTGAGCCGTCGCTGCGCCGCACAGGATGCAAAGGACAATGGCAGACAGCCGACCGGCGGCAGCAAATTTGAAAATATTTTTGATCACATCACATATCCTGGCTGTACTGGACAATCAGGCACCTGGTGTCCAGGCATCATAGTCACCTGTTACCCGTGGTCTTTCAGACTCGGTGAGTATGGAGCCTTTCGGCCGATAGGCGGCAGCGGTGCCTGTCATATTGGCCAGATGTGCCTTTTCCCACTCACGCGGTAGATAGGCTTCATCGGCAGGCGACACATCCGTTCTATGGTGCATCCAGCCGTGCCAGCCGGGAGGAATGGCTGACGCTTCGGCCAGACCATTATAGATGACCCAGCGACGGGTACGCCCTTCGCTGTCCTGACCACCCTGATAATAGACATTGCCGGTCTCGTCTGTTCCCACTCTGGTGCCTTTGCGCCAGGTGTGAAACCGTGTCCCAGGTGTAGCTCCGTTCCACCAGGTGAATAACTGGATCAGGAAATTCTTCATGGATACCTCTTGCGACCTTCAGCATGACGATGCTTATGGCCTTATGCAGTGCCGGGACGGCGTTGTCCAGACTGACTTGCCAGTTGCCAATGCGAATATGCCAATTCAAAGGCACAACAACAAAGTTCCGGGTTCAAGGAATGGTTTTTTCCAGAACAAGCGCCGGCAGGCCGGAACCGGCAGCGCCACAATCGTCTGTGCGCCCCACTTCATGAAACCCGGCCTTTTCATAGAATGCCAGAGCCTTGGCGTTGGTTTCTTCAACCTCCAGCCGGATGCTCCTGGCCTCTGCGAAACAGCTTTCGAGTTCCTCCAGCAACAGGGTGCCTACACCCTGCCCCTGTGACTGCGGCAGCACATACAATTGATGAAGGTCAACGACCTTGCCATCCCGGGTCGATGCGAACGCCATGCCGCTGATGCCCTCACCGGCATCGGCCAATATGAATTCGCTGTCGGGCTGCGTCAGCTTCGGTTTCAAGGCATTCAGCGAATGCCAATCCTCATTGATTTCGCTGACCTTGTCGGCGCCGTAGATCGAATCGTAGGTGTCATGCCATGCGTTGACCAGGAGCGCGCGGATTTCCTGCAGATCACGTTCGCTTGCTGTGCGTATCCACATATCGCGCTCCTGCTACTCGATACCCAGCTTTTCCTTGATGATCGCATTGACGGCCTGGGGATTGGCCTTTCCCTGCGTCGCTTTCATCACCTGGCCGACAAACCAGCCGACCATGGAGGGTTTCAGCCGGACCTGCTCAACCTTGTCGGCATTGGCGGCAATCACGGCATCGACAGCGGCTTCAATGGCACCGGTGTCGGTGACCTGTTTCATGCCACGCTCTTCGACCAGTTTTTTGGGATCTCCGCCTTCGGTCCAGACGATTTCGAAAAGGTCCTTGGCGATCTTGCCCGATATGGTGCCTTCCTTGATCAGATCAACGATGGCACCCAATTGCTCCGGTGATACCGGTGTTTCTTCGATTCCCTTGCCATCCCTGTTCAGCGCGCCCAGAAGATCATTGATGACCCAGTTCGCAACGATTTTTCCGTCGCGACCGCCTGCCACCTTTTCAAAATAGTCGGCGATGGCCTTTTCAGACACCAATATGGAGGCGTCATAGACCGACAGGCCCATTTCGGCCATCAGCCGGGCTTTCTTGTCATCCGGCAACTCGGGTAGTCCGGACGCCAGTTCAGCGACAAAGGCGTCGTCGAATACCAGCGGCAACAGATCGGGATCGGGGAAATAGCGGTAATCATGCGCATCTTCCTTGGATCGCATGGACCGGGTTTCACCCTTTACCGGATCGAACAGACGGGTTTCCTGATCAATCGAACCACCATCTTCCAGAATGGCAATCTGGCGACGCGCTTCGGATTCGATGGACTGTCCGACAAAGCGGATCGAATTGACATTCTTGATCTCACAGCGGGTGCCGAAATCCGCTCCGACACGGCGAACAGAAACATTCACATCAGCGCGCATTGACCCTTCGTCCATATTGCCATCGCAGGTGCCCAGATAGCGCAGGATGGTCCGCAGCTTGGTGACATAGGCCTTGGCTTCGTCGGACGAGCGCATATCAGGCTTGGAGACGATTTCCATCAGGGCCACGCCCGAACGGTTCAGGTCGACATAGCTCATTGTCGGGTGCTGATCGTGCATCGACTTGCCGGCGTCCTGCTCGAGATGCAATCGCTCGATGCCGATCTCGACATCGTCAAATTGCCCCTTGTTGTCTGGACCGACGGAAATGATGATTTTACCCTCGCCGACTATGGGGTCCTTGAACTGAGAAATCTGGTAGCCCTGGGGCAAATCGGGATAAAAGTAGTTCTTGCGATCAAAGATCGACCGGTTGTGGATCTGGGCTTTCAGGCCAAGGCCCGTGCGCACAGCCTGGCGCACACATTCCTCATTGATGACAGGCAGCATGCCGGGCATGGCGGCATCAACGAGCGACACATTGTCATTGGGCGCATTGCCGAAGGTGGTGGAGGCGCCCGAGAACAATTTCGAATTTGAGGTGACCTGTGCATGTACCTCAAGGCCAATGATGACTTCCCAGTCCCCGGTTGCTCCCGGGATCAGCTTCTTGGGATCTGGCGTGCGTGTATCAATAAGGGTCATATGAGTTAAACTTGCCACTTGAATTGTCGGGAAATGTCTTGCGACAGCAGGTCAGTTACGAGTTAAAGGAATGCCCCGTCAGGTTCAAGCCTTTCTGTCATGCAAACCATATGATTGCAGCCGAAAGCGCCATGACCACCCCAAGCAATTGCGTGAAAAGCTTGACATGGATCAAGTCGCTGCCTTCGCATGCACCCTAGCATCCCACTCGAAGAGGACAATTTTCGGAGGGTACCATGACATTTCCCCAATTCTATTCCCGCATCGCGCGCGATGCGGAACTGTTTGAGAAAATGACCGAAAAATTGGGTGCGAGTGATCAATTGGCCGCCCTGCCCGGTGCTGGCGGCGTGCGCAAAAGAGCCGCAGACAGATGCCTGAGTTGCACAAAGGCGGAGCAATGCGCGTCATGGCTGGAATTGCAGCCCGTGGCGCAAAGCGCCCCTGATTTCTGCCAGAACCAGGACCTGTTTGCGCGGCTCAAGACTGCCAAAGCCGCAGGCTGAACCATTTTTGAAGACATGAAACCAGTCTGACGGTGCGTCAAATCGGCTGCGTTCAAACGGACTCCCTATGGGAGAGTATCCCTCAACTTGCCCCGGTCGCAGCTGCGATTCGGGGCATTTTTTGTTTCAGAGCGCGCTGGCTCCGGAGATTTCCTTTCGACAGGCCATTTGCGGCCCTTCCATCACCCATCAATTGACCCGGATGAAAGACAGACGGCCCTGACCATCTCCTACCAAACCAAAACCCGCATGGTCGCTTGTGCATATCCCCTACAAGCTTAAGATGCACAAAGCTGCGGCATCAAAGTTACATTGTCTGCGGCTCTCGTGGCCACAGAGCTTGCAGAAACAATGGCCAGCAGAAAACAATGGGGATGGACAGGTGAAACAGAGGCGCGGCGTGCGACTTTTCCAGAAACTGCCTTGTTTCCTGTGCCTGGCTCTGCTGACAGGCTGCTCCCTGGACAAAGCCCCCATTTTGAACCCCAAGGGCCCCGTGGCGCGGGCCCAGCTTGATCTTCTCCTGACGGCGACCGGCGTGATGCTGATTGTCGTCATCCCGGTCTTCATCATGGCCTTTCTGTTTGCCTGGCGTTACCGGGTCTCTGGCGGGAAAGGTCGCTATAGCCCGGACTGGTCCTATTCGGCCGGGCTGGATGCGGTTCTTTGGCTGGTGCCGACGGCGATTATCGTGGTGCTTGGCTATCTCGTGTGGACCTCGACCCATCGGCTTGATCCCTATAGAACGCTCACCGGCACGCAAGCCGCCATTGAAGTCCAGGTCGTGGCGCAGGACTGGAAGTGGCTGTTCATCTATCCGGAATACGGCATTGCTTCGGTCAATGAAATCGCCTTTCCCAGCAATCGGCCTCTATCGCTGCGAATAACCTCCGATACCGTGATGAATTCATTCATGATTCCGGCGCTGGGCGGGCAGATTTACGCCATGGCTGGCATGACATCACGACTCAATCTGATCGCCGACAATCCGGGCCGGTTCACCGGTCGAAACACCATGTACAGCGGCGACGGGTTTTCCGATCAGCATTTTGTCGCGCAGGCTTTGAGCGATGAAGACTTTGAAGCCTGGACAGCCAAGGTGCGGCAGTCGCAGAGATCGCTTGATGCTGCCGCCTATCAGGCCCTTGCTAAGCCGAGTGTCGCCCATGCGGTTGAATATTATTCAGGTTTCGAGCCAGGCCTGTTCGAAACGATCCTGGCAAAATATGCGGCACGGCCGAAACATTCCGCAACAATATCCGGCCAGTAGCCAACCCACTCGAGGCGTTCACCATGCTCGGTAAACTGACGATAGATGCACTGCCACTCTACAGTTGGGTCGCCATGAGCGGGGCAGCCGTGACGATCCTGGGCGGACTGGCCGCCTTCATTCTGGTGACCTATCTGGGGGCCTGGCGCAGCATGTGGACCCAATGGCTGACCAGCGTCGATCACAAGCGCATCGGCATCATGTACATCGTGCTGGCTCTGGTGATGCTTGTGCGTGGTTTTGTTGACGCCATCATGATGCGCGCGCAGCAGGCTTTCTCGCTGAATTCCGAAGGCTACCTGCCGCCCGAACATTTTGAGCAGATTTTCAGTTCGCACGGCACGATCATGATCTTTTTCATGGCAATGCCTTTCCTTACCGGTCTGATCAATATCGTGGTTCCGCAACAGATCGGCGCACGCGATGTGGCCTTTCCCTTCCTCAATTCCGTCAGCTTCTGGCTGACAGCCGCCGGAGCAGGCCTGGTTCTCATCTCACTGGTCATCGGCAAATTCTCGCAGGCCGGCTGGACCGGCTATCCGCCCTATTCGGGCATCGCGTACAGTCCCGGCGTCGGGGTCGACTACTGGATCTGGGCGTTGCTTGTCAGCGGCATCGGCACCACGCTGACCGGTATCAATTTCATCGTGACGATCCTGAAGAAACGGGCGCCCGGCATGAAACTCATGCGCATGCCGCTGTTCACCTGGACCACGCTGTGTGTCTCAATCCTGATGACCTTCTCATTTCCGGCGCTGACCGTAGTCGGCGTTTTGCTCGGACTGGACCGCTATGCCGGCATGCATTTTTTCACCAATGGCGATGGTGGAAACATGATGAATTTTGCCAATCTTCTGTGGATCTGGGGCCATCCGGAAGTCTATATCCTCATCCTGCCGGCCTTTGGCATCTATTCCGAGGTGGTTTCCACCTTTTCGGGCAAACGGTTGTTCGGCTATGAATCCCTGGTCTATGCGACGGCCGCCATAGCCATCCTGTCATTCACCGTCTGGCTGCATCACTTTTTCACCATGGGCTCCAGCGCCAATGTGAATGCCTTTTTCGGCATTGCAACGATGGTCATTGCCGTGCCGACCGGGGTGAAGGTTTTCGACTGGCTGTTCACCATGTATCGTGGACGCATTGTCTTCCATCCCTCCATGTACTGGACCATGGGGTTCATGGTGACCTTCGTCATCGGCGGCATGACCGGGGTGATGCTGGCCCTGCCGCCAGCCGATTACCTGATGCACAATTCCACCTTTCTGGTGGCGCATTTCCACAATATGCTGATCCCAGGCGCGCTGTTCGGCTATTTTGCCGGCCTGAATTACTGGTTCCCCAAGGCCTTCGGTTTCACGCTGAATGAAAAATGGGGCAATCGGGCTTTCTGGCTTTGGATCAGCGGCTTCTATCTGGCCTTCATGCCGCTCTATATTCTGGGCTTCATGGGCATGTCGCGGCGCATGGAACACTACAATGTGCCCGAATGGCAGCCATTCCTCTTGGTTGCAGCGCTTGGCGCCGTGCTGGTGCTGCTGGGCATCGTGTGCATCGGTGTGCAACTGCTGGTCAGTGTGCGCGACCGCAAGACCGCCATGGATATCACCGGCGATCCCTGGAACGGCCGCACGCTTGAATGGGCAACCGCCTCACCACCGGCACCCTATAATTTTGCGGTGATCCCGCAGGTGGAAGATATCGATGCCTTTGCCGATATGAAAATTCGCGGTGTCGCCGACCTGCGACCCACGCAATATGAAGATATTCACATGCCGAAGAACTCTGCCATCGGCATCTTGTTGGGCGGCATGGCCTTTGTACTGGGCTTTGCAATGGTCTGGCACATCTGGTGGCTCGCCATCGCCTGTCTTGCCGGCGCCCTGTTGTTGCTGATTATCCGCAGCAGCGATGATGACAATGAATTCACCATTACGGCTGGCGAGGTCGAGGCCATCGAAATACAGCGCAGTTACACCACCCACAAGATCGCCACCGACAGACCGATGAATGCATCCGGCTTGCCGGATGGGCAAACCATGCAAGGGAGGGTTTAGCATGTCGCAAGCAGAATCCTCCGCCAGCACGGTCTTAGCGTCAGACCATGAGGAAACCTTAGACTTTGAAGCGCGCGAATTCGGCTTCTGGCTCTATCTGATGAGCGATGCCATCATCTTTGCGCTGCTGTTTGCCACCTATGTGGTGATGAGCCAGAATATTGCGGCCGGCCCCAGCGGGAAAATGCTGTTTAGCCTGCCGCATACCATGGGCGAGACATTCCTGCTTCTGTGTTCCAGCCTGACATTCGGTTTCGCCACACTGGCCGCGATGGCCAGACAGAACAGCCGTGTCATTCTATGGCTGATCGTGACCATCGCCCTCGGTATCGGCTTTGTTGCCATGGAGCTGTCCGAGTTCAGCGGCATGATCGCGGCGGGCGCCACGCCACAGGTCAGCGGTTTTCTTTCCGCTTTCTTCACGCTGGTCGGGACCCATGGCCTGCATGTCAGTTTCGGAATGTTCGGCATTCTCGTCATGATGGGCCAGATCCTGACCAAGGGGTTGACGCCGCCCGTTCTGTCGCGGCTTTATAGGCTCGGACTATTCTGGCACTTTCTCGATATCGTCTGGATCGCAATCTTTTCCGTCGTCTATCTGCCGGGGGTACTCTAGATGCAGACCTTGCGCCATGCGCCCACCCACAGGACCTATCTCACGGGTTTTGTTCTTGCACTGATCCTCACCGCAATCCCCTTCGGGCTGGTCCTGTCCGGCCTCTTGCCGGCCACGGCAACATTGTCGGTGATCATGATCGCAGCGATCATCCAGGTGCTGGTTCACCTCACTTTCTTCCTGCACCTCAATTTCGCATCGACGCCGCGCGAAAACCTGCTGGCGCTGGCCTTTGCCGCCATCTTGATTTTCATCATGGTCGGCGGCAGCATCTGGATCATGTTCGACCTTCATATGCGCATGATGGGGTGATCACGGATGTCAGAAGACGCCGCGACCTAGCCGTTGCCATGCGCGTATCTGATCCACAGTGAAATTCAGATATCGCTTATGATTTCAATACTCTAATGAATTCCCTTCAATAATTGAATCACCCTCGACTTTAACTCTTGTCATGAAAGGCCGCTTTGCACACAGTCCGGCAAGAGCTTTTCGCCGGGATTGAAAGGAATGCAGCAAATGAGCGCTCAACCCGATAATGTGCTGACGGCAAATATTCAATTTGACAGGACGGTGCCAATATTCCGCATATTCGATGAGCAGAAGGCAATGGAGTTCTATGTGGATTTCCTAGGCTTCGCGGTTGATTGGGAACATCGCTTCGAAGAGAATTTCCCCCTCTATGCGCAGGTTTCACGCGCCGGAACGGTTCTGCATTTGAGCGAGCACCATGGCGACGCCAGCCCTGGATCAGCCGCCTTTATCATCATGCACAATATACGCGCCTTTCAGCAGGAACTGCTGGACAAGCAGTATGCCTATATGAAACCGGGCGTGGAGGCGATGCCCTGGGGGCTGGTGATGAATGTCACCGACCCGTTCAGCAATTGCCTGCGCTTTTGCGAGCAATCGACGGATTAGATTTAGGAGAAACGATCCATGACAACATCAAAACGCGCGCCTGGCGAATTTAACGTCAACGATCAGGTGCTAATCGCCAGAACGAAGAACCCCGGTACAGACCACAACCAGTATGTCTGGGTTCTATTTTGTGCGCGACGATTGGATAACGGGAATCTATGCGGCAACCTTTACGGCGCTAATGGATCGGATTTTCATCTTCGGAAATGTCCGTCATGCCAAAGCGGCGCTGCGGGATTAGGCTTTGACAAGTTGACATGAGTATCCAAGGCAAAACCGTATCCAACACGGTAGTGATTCAGAGCATGGATATTACAGTCTCGAATACAATCCCCCATCAGAACTTGAAGGTGAGCCCGGCGCTGGCCTGATGTGTATCTGTGCTGCTGGAATAGGATCCGTTGTATTGAACATGTGCGGAGACGTTCTGATTGAAGTCCACGGCCACGCCGGCGCCCAGCGACACGCTGCTTCTTGCTTCGCCTGCTCCAAAGGTGGTGAAATTCGCATTGTTAATGCCGGCGATGGCGGAGTTGACCAAGGCGTTATCGTCACCGAAGGCATAGTCGTAACGGATCTCCAAGGCGGGTTTGATCACCATGCCCGATTGCATCTCGTAGGCGGCTGACACCTGAATACCGACGCCAGCCCAGCTGCGGCTCCAGTCGGAAGCCGAGACGCTCTGGTTCAATATACCGGCACCGGTTTCCGTATAGCCGCCCAGGTGCGCATTCACATGATCAAAACGGACGATCGGCGCCAGGCGGAGATTGTTATCCTGAGGCAGGCCGATGGTATCCGCGATGTCATAGGAAGCGGCCAGTGAGACAGCAAAGGTGTTTCCATCCGTATCCCCCTGCGCCAGAGCCGAGGGCGAGCCGGTGATGGGAATGACCCGGGAAATATCGTAGTCGCCAAACCCGTAGGTGAGCGCAGCCGAGGCAATCAGCGGACCCTTCTCAAAGGTGCCATAGGCACCGATATGCCAGATGCCAATATCCGCAGAGGAAAGACCGCCGCTGACATTGGACTGGGTGTTGCCGAATGCGAAGCCCAACCGCATCAGGCTGTCGCTTCCGCCCTCGAACGCGGCATCGCCCCCAAGAGCAAAGCCGCCGGTTTCGGATTCATATCCGCTGACGGCGGCACCGGCATCAACCTGGGTCCTGGAACCAAGCACGCTGCCCCAGCCCGAAAATCGCTGTGTGGCCCCCGCATTGCCGGCTGTGCCATAGGCATGTTCTGCGCTTGCCGAGGTGTCGGACGGGTCAGGCAGGGCGCCCAGCATGGCCCGACGCTGCACCGTATCTGCAAACAGGCGCGCGGCATGGTCTGCTGCCTGCAATGTATTGGGATAGATCGATTTGTCGGAGACCGCATCCGGTGACAGGAACACCTGGTGGGTGTTGGGCAGCTCCGGAGCATTGGAGGCGAGCGCCGTGTTCCAGTCCGTTTCCAACAGCAACGAGGTATCGCCATCTTCATCCTCGCCGATGGAAATCGCGCCATCGGTTGCTTCAATGGCTGCTATCAGGTCCGTTTCCAGGTCAGCCAGCGGATTATCGTCCGGCCGGTCCGGCGCGCTGTTGTCGGATGCGCTGCCTGCACCGGTATAACCGATCACCACATTGGCCGCGTTGTAAGTTGCCAGGAAATTCACATCGGGCAAATTGTCATAGATATTGGAAAATGTGCCGCTCACACTGTCCGCATTGATAATTGTGTAGTTTTGAGAGCCTGGATAACCAACTGGATAGCCAATTCCATTGACCACCAGCGCCCCGGAAAGATTAGCCACGCCCGTGACATTGACGACGTCAGAGGTGCCCGTGCTGGTGACATCCACGGCCAGGACACCGGAAGCGCCGAGTGTCATGTCACTGGCGATACCAAAGGTGCCGATGGTGCCATCACCGCCAGGCGTGAAAATGCCGTTGTTCAGCAATGTGCCGACAGAACCGCTGCCACTCAGAGCGCCATTGCCGGATGTTGTCACCTCCAGCCCGGTAAGGTTTGAATTGACGATTAATGCGCCCCGCTCAACGCTGACCGGCAGAAGGGCTGATGCAGTGTCGCCTCCGGTCAGCTCCCAGTGTGTATAGGTGTCCAGGACGATTTGCTCGAAATCGATATATTGTGTTCCAATCAACGTGTGGTCAAAGGTGCCCTCGTCGGGATCCGGTTCCTCACCCACAAAGGGCACGGGAATATCGCCACCCAGTACCAATGTGTCTGTGCCCAGGCCTGCCTCGACCCGACCGATGACAATGCCCTCGGGTCCCAGTTCGAACAGATCGTCGGTCAGACCATAGGTCAGAGCGACCGCGCCGCTCGACATGATGGTGCCATCATTGGCGAAGTTGCCAACGATTCCAGGCGCCAATATGATGCCGTCTGCGCCACCGTGAATGATGCCCTCATTGCGCACGGCACGGCTTCCCTCACCGGTCGCTATGAACCCATCGAAGTTGTCGATGCTGCCGGTGAATATCCCGCCATCCGGGGCAGCTGTCCCCAGAATTGCGTCGGAAATCGTCAGCGCCGTGTGCGCACTGATCTGCAGAGCATCGGAATAAATCCCCGATGTGGTGGCGGAGATGTTGGACAGCGTGAGATTGCTGATAGAGACGAGCGGACCAGCGCCGATTGTTGTCTCCGCTGCATCAAATGCGGTGTTGATGTCATCACAATAATTGGGCGGTGTATCGCAGACCAGCGGTGTCCGGGTGCCCTCGACGGAAAGGCCGAGACCGTTGCCGAGAATGAGGCCTGGTGCAAACGTGCCGCTGGTGGTGATTGTCGTTTGAACTCCGGTCGTTGTGGCGATGGAATTGACATTGTCCGTTCCAATGGGGTCCAGCAGAAAGCCGATTGCAAAATCACCCTGTGTATCGACCGTGACATTGCCGAAGAACGTAGTCACGCTGACTGTGTTGCTGTCTCCTACAAAGCCGGTGAAGTTGCCGACAGACAGACCGAAGGACAAAACACCTTGAGTCTCGATGTCAATCTGGTTCAGGACCGATGTGGAGATGAATTCGCTGGCGCTGCCACCCATGACATTCAATTGCATGCCAAAAGCGTAGGTTCCGGCTGTCGAAACACTTTGATTTTCAAGTTGCAGAGTAAAATCGCTATTGGTGACTTCGTCGCCAAATCCGTTGACGATCAACCCGGGAGAATTGGCGCCCAATGTCGTGATGCTCGTGTTGTCACCGTCAATCGCCATTGACATGGCCGTTGCTGCAGCACCGTAGCCCGTGGCAATGTCTGTGGTGCCAATCAAAAACCCCGGCGACGAGTTGCCTTCCGTGTTCAGGGTGACGTCATCCCAAGACAATGTAGTTGTGCTGGCGGCCGGTACACCAGAGGGCGTTTCAGGAAAGAGCCTGAGGAAGGCAGCGGCGGAGTTGTCGCCGTCCGTCGACAGAGCCACAGTTTGCATCGCGCCTGACCGCGCACTGCTGACCAATTGTGCAGCGCCCAGTTCCAGGGCGGTCGATCGCGCACCCATGGTTGAGATGGTCGCATCCTCGATCGTTGATGACAAAAGGGAGCTTGCGCCAACAGATCCCTCCATAAACCCTCTTGAATCGTCTCCGACCGTGGAAATTTCGATACCCGTCAGTATGGTCTCCAACGCTGAACCGAACCCCAAACCGTCCACAAACAATCCGGAACTGCGGTCATCTCCGGTCGTGATGGTCGAATTCAGAAGTGTAACGGTGCGATTTGATGATTCAGCGCTGCCGACACTGCTATCCAGAAAAATACCGGGCGAATCGGAGCCGGTTGTGACCGCGGAACTGTCTGCAAGAAGGACGGTATGCGCATAGTTGTCGCCATACATGCGCTGGTGAACGGCGGATGAACCATCGCCATTCGTCGTCAAGTCAACATCGATGCCGACAAGGGTCTGAATGCTCCCCGAGCCCATTCGGGTCGCCAGAACGGGCGCATTGGCACCCGTTGTCTTTGCCGACAGGCTTTCCAGCAAGACCAGCATGTCCGAATCTTCTGCAAAACAGAAATTCATGCCGGTCGACCAATTGCCCAACGTGGCAAAACTGGAATTGGTAGACGAAAAGGAAAGGCTCGACTGTCCACCGCCCAGCACATTGAACAGCGGTGAGAAATCGCCCTGGGTCTGAAACCCGGGCTCGGTGGCTATGTCCGGCGCGTCATTGATATCAAAGGCAAATGTGGAATTGCCCGAATCCAGAACATTCACACCTGGCGCATAATTGCCAATGGTCTGGATGACGGGACGATCTGCGGGCCGCCCATTGGATTCCAGAAGAAAGACGCCGGACCCTCCGAGTGCAACATCGATACCGGCGGACTGATTGCCACTGGTATCAATGCCGGCTTGACTGAAACCAACAGCATGATGGCCACCGCCAAGTTGAAGCGCGGGTGATCCGGTTCCCGTCGTCGAAATCCTGCCGTCACTCTCCAGGTTGATCTCTGTCGCGTTTCCAGACCCTTCAACGCGGAAACCCGGATTCTGGTTGCCGCTGGTAACGATCGAGCCGCCATTGCGCACATTCAGCTGGACTGCGCTGCCGGATGGATGGCCAATGGCCGCCGCACCATTTACATCTGATATCACGGAAATTCCGTCAACCGTTTCGGTGATGGCGATACCGGCGTTCAACAGGCTGCCGATTGTCGGTGCCGGCGCGTCAGGCAAGGGGTCGGAATTTTTATAAGCAGTAATTGTCGCAAGCGCAAAGTCCGAAAGTTGGGCCTTTTTAACAGTTGCGGCATCATCAATCGCGTCAATCGAGGTCAGCAAACCCGCAGCCGGATTGGGCGGCGTTGTCGTGACGGATGAATCGGCGTGCGCAGCGATGGACAGGAGACCGGCGGTCACAGCCGCGCCCGGCAGGATGCGGATATAGGCCATATCAAGCACAATTGAACTGCTGGATGATGCCAGATGGCGATGCAGGTCGCGCAGATTGCGGACCGATCTCCCCCATAGCACCCGTCCTGCCTTGTTGGCTGTCAAAAGGTGTCCGTTATATGCGGCCTGCAGGCTGCTCCGAGAGGGCAAATTGGAATAAGCACGGTCTAAGTGTCCAACCCGAAACTAATTGAGTGATATCAGTCCTTTGTGATTCATTCGGATTGTCAAAGATTCGAAGGAGGTCACTATGGTTTGGACGAATATCACTCGTGGACGATATGAGCGCATTGGCGG
>Ga0208648_1000313_pt1 | contig 51258 bp, 45 predicted proteins | sample AntAceMetag02UKL_FD_184772 | JGI IMG/M metagenome (GOLD analysis project Ga0208648, IMG submission 184772) | Saline lake microbial communities from Ace Lake, Antarctica - Antarctic Ace Lake Metagenome 02UKL (SPAdes) (version 2) | ecosystem: Environmental > Aquatic > Non-marine Saline and...
ATACCCCCCCCCCCCCGGGAGATGATGGAAATCCTGTTAAACTGTTTTTTATTGATGCACAGTATGTAAACACCAATACACCCGAAGATATTTCTATCGTGGAACAATCACTTGGTTAAGAGACAGCACCGCGAAAAAAAATAGTAATTACCCAATCATCATTCCTGCTTATAATGAGGAAGGAACTATTGAGGAATTGGTTGGAAGAGCAGAAAAATTTGCTGATTTCTGTGTAGTCAACGACTAATAGCAACTATAGAAACAGGCTGTCCATTTCCGAAGTACTATTACCTATGATTTTTCCAATAGCTCGCTTAGCCCCACAGTTATAAAAGATTGCTTAAAAATGTACCTCAAGTTCATCTGCAAGCCTCGGAAATAATCTATGCGCGATTGTTTGGTGTCAAATTCTATTTCTCGCTAAAACAAATTCGAAATTTCTTTTGTATTATAGAGACAAAAGAAATTACGGCAATAATCATGCAATAAAACAAATAACTTTTATTAAAAATACTTTTTATCATTTTATGATAAGACATCGTTTTTAATGAGCGTAAAGTACAAAATTTTCTATTTGGATACTTAAAGAAATTTATTATCACAATGGGGGATTAAGCAACTTCTTTTCTGTAAATTTTCGGCAAGCCCTTCAGTCTCCATGCAAAGATAGATTTTACCCGTTTATCTATCTTCACTGATCTCCGTCAGCAATGCGCCAATACGTATTTCCCTATTTAATTTTATTCAAGGTTCTGCATTGTCTTACTTTTATTGTTTTGACTTAAAGTCACGGCACGCCAAAGGTCTCGTCGCACCCGCCACATTGAAAAGGGTCTGGAGAAATCCAGACCCTTTTTTTATTCCTTCTAGAAACAAATACCCATCACAGAGCTTAGGATGTATAGATGAGGCACATCACAATCATGTGATACGCAGAGGTGTCAAGCCCACATCACAAGGCAGCACCTGGCCGATATGCTCAGCCAAATCACCTGCCGCTAGGAGCATGTCTTGGGCCTGCTCAAGCTTTGCTTCAGGCACCGCAAGGATAAGACCACCTGAAGTCTGGGCGTCAAACACAAGATCGACAAGCACGGGATCCGCCTGCGACGGCAAAGAGACCTGCGAATGACAGTACGTTTTGTTTGCGGCGCTGCCGCCCGGAATCATCCCCTGCCCGGCAAGCTCGATTGCCTCGGGCATACAGGGAATTTTGTCGAGCCACAGCTCAACACCAACCCTCGAAGCTTTTGCAAGTTCAAGCGCATGGCCGCCAAGTCCGAAACCGGTCACATCTGTGGCACCCTTCAGGCCAAGCGTACGGATAACCTCTGCGCCTGCCCGGTTAAGCCGGCCCGCCCATCTAAATATCAATTCCTCGATTTTTGCGGTATCACCATATCCGGCCTTGAGTGCAGTCGCCAACACTCCCGTACCGACAGGCTTTGTCAACAGAAGCTGGTCCCCCGGTTTGAGGCCCCGATTCGATGCGAAGGACTCAGGGTCGACGATGCCTGTTACCGACAGGCCGTACTTAATCTCCTTATCTTTGACGCTGTGCCCGCCGGCCATCACAGCACCGGATTCCCTGATCTTTTCAAAGCCGCCTTCAAGAATCTGACGCAGGACATCCTTATCCATTGTCTCAATCGGGAAGCAGACAATATTCATGGCCGTATAGGGTTCGCCACCCATGGCATAAACATCAGATAGAGAATTTGCAGCCGCAATCTGCCCGAACCAATGCGGATTATTGACAATCGGGGTCAGAAAGTCGAGGGTCTGCACGAGCGCTTTGCCGGCAGGAAAACGAACAACAGCCGCATCCTCATTGTCACCGGGTGTAGTCAGAAGGCGTTCATCACTCAGCCCGCTGAAAGAACTCAAAACGTCCTCCAGGTCCCCTGGAGAAATTTTTGCCGCTCAACCTGCAGAGGCAACGGTTTTTACAAGTTCAAGAGGTTCCATAGGACATACCTTCTATAAAGGGATTAAGCGACCGGACACGGCTGCATGCGCCCCGTGCTTCTATTGAAACATATTCGCCTGTACCCTGACCGGTGTCAAGAAATTTCCCCAATAATTAAGGATAGAAAAAATCTATGCCTGCCGAACCATCTATCGATATTATCAAATTGACATTAGTGTGCAGATGGCTCACAATTTAAGTATATACCTTGGCTTTTTATCAGCCCAACATAAAAAATTACTCTTTAAATGATTTATTAAAAAGGAAAACGATATGCTGAAAAGTGAAACTGAGGCATGCAGCGCCGGCGCCACTGAAGCACGCGTAGATGATATAGTCTACCTCCTGGACGCAGACTATATCGGCTCGAACATGGAACTCGGCAAAGTGCTGGTTAATGGCTTTTTAAAAGCATCCGCATCCCTTGAGCACACCTGCTGCACAATCATCCTCGTCAGCAATGCCGTCCGCCTGGCGACGAAAAATTCCTATGCTCTCGAGGTACTCTCAACCCTTGAGCAAAAAGGATACCGGATTCTCATCTGCGGAACCTGCCTTGATTTTTTCAAGATCCGCGACAACCTAACAATCGGCACAATTTCCAACGCCCTTGAAATCATGCAGGCCATGACCGGCGCGGGAAAAGTTGTAAAATTCTGACCAAAAACGTTAAACCATTTACAAAAAAGCACCCGATTGATACGTCCGGGTGCTTTTTACGTTTTACGAACCTGACTGCAGACAATCCGGAATTGTTATTATGGATTAATTTTTGCGCCACATTGTTTACAGAACACAGCATCATCATCATGTTTGTCGAACAGGCACTGCGGACATACCTGTGTGTTCTTTTGAACCGTAGCTTTCATCATTTCAGCTGTGATAATTCCGGTGGGAACGGCAATAATTGCATACCCCATTATCATGATACAACTTGCGATCAAGCGACCCAGCGGGGTGATGGGACTGATATCACCATACCCAACAGTTGTCAGCGTTACAATCGCCCAATACATGCTGATCGGGATACTGGTAAACCCGCTTGCTTCACCCTCGACCAGATACAGAACAGTTCCCATGATAACCGCTATGATTATAATGAATAGAATAAACACTGAAATCTTTTGACGACTTGACCACATTGCCTGCCCAATCGATCGTCCAGCTTGCGTGTAACGGGTAAGTTTCAATATCCTAAAAACCCTGAGCAGACGTAAAAGGCGGATAACAACAAGACTGTGCGAACCCACAACAAACAAACCGATATACGTGGGTATTACCGCAAGGAAATCGATAATTCCATAAAAGCTGAAAACATAACGAAATGGTTTTTTAACGATGATGAGCCGCGCGATATATTCCACGGTAAATATAGCGGTAATGATCCATTCGGATGTCTTTAACAGTTTGTGATTATTGACATAAATAGACTCGACACTCTCCAGCATCACCAAAACAACGCTAAATACAATCACGCACAGCAAGACGACATCAAAAATTTTGCCTGCCCGCGTGTCGGCTTCAAAAAATATGTCGTAGAGTTTTTCTTTTGTGTTTTTCATAGCGAACTTTTCTGGTTTAAGACTGCCCATGCCGTTCAAGAAAATTAAATAATTTTTAACCCATGCAGAAAACATAGGCTGTGCGCAAAGGTGTGTCAATAAAAAATTCAGTGCAGACTACGAGCTGTTTTAACTGTCCGATAAATACTGCAGCTTCGACATACGGTAATACATGCCCTTCTCCGCCATGAGCTCGGCGTGCGTGCCCTGCTCTTTTATGACGCCCTTGTGCAGCAGAATAATGGTATCGGCATGCTGAATAGTGGAGAGGCGGTGAGCGATGATGATTGCGGTGCGCCGCGTGGTGATGTTTGTGAGAGCCTTTTGAATGAGCTCTTCAGTGAGAGGATCGATATTGGCCGTGGCCTCATCCAGAATCAAAACCGGCGGATCGGCGACAACCGCGCGTGCAAAGGCCAGCAGCTGGCGCTCACCGGCAGACAACATGCGGGCGCCCTCCATCAGGGGTTCATCAATACCGCCCGGCAGCCGGGCGACAACCTTGTCAAGATTCGATATTGCAAGGGCCTGCAGCAAACTCTGCTCGGATACCTGCGGATTTCCCAGCAAAACATTCTCCCTGATACTGCCTGAAAACATACATACATCCTGCAGAACAAGCCCCATTTTGCGGCGAAGCTGCACTGTATCCAGCTTACGAATATCAACACCATCAAACAGTATTGAGCCCTGCTGTATATCATAGAAACGCTCCAGCAGATTGATAATGGTCGTTTTCCCCGATCCGGTCACACCAACGATTGCCAGGGTTTTACCGGCAGCCACATCAAAAGAGATATCGCGCAAAACCGGCTCGGCATCATTATAGGCAAACGAAACATTGCGAAAGGATATCGCACAGCCCTGATCCTGCTGCATCAGGGGCTCACCCTCAAGTTCCTCACCCGGACCGCTGTGCTCAAGCAGCAGGTACAGGCGCTCAAGCGAAGCAAAGGCCGATTGAATAATGTTATACTTTTCAGTCATATCCTGAATGGGCCTGAAAAACATGCGCATGTAGTATAAAAAAACTACCAACGTGCCAAGCGACATGGCTCCATCAAGCGTTCTTAAACCACCGTACCAGACGATAATTCCCATCACGGTCAGCCGTGTCAAATCAACCACCGGGCTGAATATCGAGAATACGGTCGTCTGACGCATATTGGCCTGATAATTTTCATAATTCAGGCGCTGAAAATCGCGGTCATGTTCGCTCTCGCGACAAAAAACTTTCAAAACCGATAGCCCCGCGATGCTTTCATGTATCATAGCGTTGATTGCCGCGATCTTAATGCGAACCTCACGAAACGCCTTCCGCGAAAAGGTGCTGAACAACATGGCGGACAGCAGCAAAAAAGGCAGCACCGTAAAGCATGCCAGGCTGAGGCGAACATCCATCATGAGCAGCACGGCCATGATACCCGCGATCATAAGCACATCTTTGAGTATGCTGGCAAAAAGAGCGTTAAACATTTCATGCAGATTTTGCACGTCATTTGTCGCGCGCGTTACCAGGCGGCCTACAGGATTCGCAGTAAAAAAGCTCAAGGGGCGGCTGATCAGATGGTCAAAAACCGTTCGCCGCACGTCATGCATAATATTCTGGCTGGCATGCTCAACCCAAAAAAGCTGGGCCGCAGTCAAACCAAAACCGGCCAGCAGCACAACCAGAAACAATACGCTCAGGAGCGCAACCCCGCGCACATCACCTCTGCGCAGCTGCAGCAGTTCAGATGAGCTCAGGCTGGCCAAGTCGGACTGCGCAATAACCACGACACTGGTATCCGCGCTCAACATATCCGGATGGTTTTGGGCCACCTGCAGAGCATCCGGTGTTGCCGGGGTTAGGTAATAGCGCTCCGGAGCAGATATGCCCAGGGCCTGCAACTGCGGCATGAGCGAACCGCCGGCCTGCCGCAGCGTATCCGGCCCCAGAAAAACCATATCCGTGCCGTCAACAGGGGTGAGGTCCGTCTCAAACGTTCGAAAAAGCTCAGGATGCTGGCGCAGCCTGTCCATATCAATGCGACAGGCCGTCGGCACAATGTAGCGGTCAATACCTGTGCGTACAAGGTGCGGCAATGTCAAGTCAGCCGCTGTCGCACACATGGCCAGCAACAGGGTTGCAGCAATAATCGCGCGGCGGGGCCTGAAAAAACGCAGAAAATATACAAACAACCGGTACAAACCAACGGTCGTCTGATGACTTTCCTCTATGTGAACGTTGTTGAACGCCATACTAGCGAAACTCCCCTTAAGTTCCTTCTTCTTCAAGCTGCTGTTTGAGGAATAACCGCCGGTACAAACCGTCGCTCGCAATCAGCTGGGCATGCGTGCCGGTTTCCACAAGGTTTCCTTCGTCAAATACCAGAATCTTATCCGCGTGCTGTATGGTCGCGATCCGGTTGGAGATAATCATCATGGTTTTGCCGCCGCCGACCGAGCGCAGCCGTGCGGTCAGCGACCGGGTTGTCTCAACATCAAGCGATGAGGCCGCATCATCCAGAATCAGAATGGGCGCATCGGTAATCAGGGCCCGCGCAATGCAAACACGCTGGCGCTGGCCGCCGGAAAGCGTCACCCCTTTTTCACCGACAAGCGTCTCGAACCCCCGGCTGAGTTTTTGAATATCATGCAACATCTGCGCATCGGCAGCGCAGCGTTCAACCTCGTCATCGCAGCAATCACATCCAAAGGTTATGTTGCTTGCCAGTGACTGCGAAAATAAAAAACTGTCCTGGGGAACATAGGAAAAAAGACGGCGCAAATCCTGCAACGGAAATTCACAAATATCCCTGCCGCCGATAAACACGGTTCCCGGGGGCGGATCATAAAAACGCAGCAGCAGGCTGCACAGGGTTGTCTTACCGGAGGCAGTCGTACCGGTAATACCGATAATACTGCCCTGCGGAAGCGCAACTGTAACATTATTCAGTACAGGGGCCTGATTGGAGGCGTAGGAGAAACTGAGATCACGGATGCTTATATCAAGATTCTCAGGTGCAGAGTCCGCACCCTCTTCGAGATTTTCAACCGGCAAGTCCAACAGCTCATTAATACGCTGCATCGAAGCCTTGCCCCGCTGAAAAAGGTTAACCACCCAGCCAAGCGCCATCATGGGCCAGGTAAGCAGCCACAGGTAACTTGAAAATGCAACAAAATCACCGGTCGATATCGCGCCGATAATCGTCATGCGTCCGCCCGCTATCAACAGCAAAGCGATACTGAGATTTGAACACACAAGGATCAGCGGGAAAAAAAATCCTATTACCCTGACCAACGCAAGGTTACGCTGAACATAGGTGCGGCTCACCTCATCGAATGATTCACCCACATGCCCTTCCATGGTATAGGCCTTAACCACCCAGACGGCACTCAGCGTTTCACGCACCCGTTCAGTCAGATCTGAAAACGTACTTTGTACATGTTTAAAACGCCGATGCAGAACCGGACTCAAGCGCCAGGTAACAAACATGATTACAAACATGGGTATCATGACCAGAAGGGTCAACGGCGGACTGATGTAGCACAGAAACGCAATCGAGGCCGTGCCCAAAAAGATCGTGTCAAAAAGGGCCACCATGCCGATACCGACGCTCATCCGTACCGACTCAAGGTCATTGGTCATACGGGCCATACTATCACCGACTTTGCGGGCATTGATTATCGGCAGGGGCAGTCGAATCAGGTGTGAAAACAAGCGATCCCGCAAATCCCGCTCAATACGGCGCGACATGCCGATCAGACAAATTCGCCAGCAGAAACGAAATGTACAAATTGCCAGGCCGCAGCCCGCAAGAAGCAGAAACGATACAAAAAGACTATCAGCCGTGGCCGTGTCCAGCGTAAGGCCGTCAACAACGTGCTTAAATACCCGCGGCACCAGCAGCTGCATCAAATCAACGATAACAAGAGCGGGAAATCCGGCCGCTAAATACCAGCGATTCTGAATCAGATACGGCTTAATGGTTTTAAACGGGCTCATATCAATGGTTCACAAACACAAGCGACTGCGGAAAGCCGGAGGGGGAGGAACAGGGTGGCGTATATTGATGACACAACGGACATACTCATTATTTATCAAAGGCACTGCGTGAAAGCAATCACAAAAACCCAGCCGTGTACACATCGAAATCAAAGAGCTAACCAAATCCAGATTTTGGCTCAGGCAATAATCGTTACTATTGACACATCATGTTTATTCGGGGTAAGGTTACACCAGATAAGAAACAAACACCCACGATGCAGCATTCTTACAATGAAAGGAGCAGATACATGAAAAAATGGAGATGTAAAATCTGCGGATATGTCCACGAAGGCGACACCCCACCTGATGAATGTCCAATTTGCGGGGCGTCAAAAGATCAGTTTGAAGAAGTAACCGACTAAAAAAAGATGTGCAAATCGGACAGCCTCTTCCGGCTGTCCGATTTGCAAGCACCATTACTAGCCTGCTATTCTCCGCATCCACCGCAGCAACTGCCGCATGCAGCCTCACCTGAACCGCACTGGGCATCAGGCTGGGCATCAGGGACCAGACCCGTTTCCTTGATTTCAATATCAAATATCAGGGTTTTGCCTGAAAGCGGATGGTTCAGGTCCAGCACAACATCCTCGTCGGTCAGCTCCATTACCGTCGCCGGAATCGGATTACCGGCCTGATCAGCCAGCTGAACAGCCATGCCAACCTTAACTTCCATATCTTTCGGTACACCCGCGCGCGGCATTTTGGTAACGCGCTGCGGATCATGAGCACCGTAGCCTTCTTCAGGCTCTATGGTAACGGTTTTCTTGTCGCCCGGCAGCATGCCGATAACAGCCGCGTCAAATCCGGGGATAAGCTGTCCAGCTCCGACCGTAAACTTAAGCGGCGCACGACCCTGAGAAGTATCAAACGTTTCACCGTTATCAAACTTTCCCGTATACTCAACACTGATGGTGTCGCCTGTTTTAATTGGATCTGCCATTATTTATTTCTCCTTGCCTTGAACAGTTCACTACAATCTATGACCCGGCCGCGACTGCGGCTATACAGCACATGTGATGGAGTCTCCCGGAACATCTGGGCTTATGGGAAGGAATAGTCCGATCAGCAAACTGATGCGTGAGCGTAAAATCAATGGGCGGGTCGCTCTACTTTAAAGATAGAGTATACACCATACAGGGGCATCCGTCAATGCGGCTCAAATCGGCCGTACGTAAAGGATATTCCTTTTTTAGCTTTTTTCTGATACGTTTAAAAAAACAGCAACAATCACCACACAAAAATAGGAGATCTAAGCGCATGAATGCAATGGACATGTTTAGAAAAAAATTTGAAGACTACCGTCGTCTTATCGATGAAGGCGGCGAGGAGCATGCCCGGGCCACGCTGATGCAAGGATATCCCGAACGTCAGAAAAAAAACATGGGCCCGTTTTTCGAAGACTGCACGCTGTTTGAGGGTTTTAAAAAGGCGGCACCCGTGTATGAATCATTCGGCATGGAAATGCATCCGGTTGACGTTTCCAACAACAACCGGGATGCGGCGCTTGAAGTACATGTGCGCTGCCCATTCATGGAAATGGCCCGTGAGTTCGGGTTTAAGCGGCCCTGCCCGGTGATCTGCGAACTCGACCAGGAGGCCATGGCCCTGGCCTTTGAAGGCCTCGACATTAAAATTCTCACAACCATGGCAGATGGCGACTGCGCCTGCATCTTTATGTATCAAAAATAGCCAACATTGGCCTTCGTCCCGGGACTTCCGCTTTCACAGACAAAGAATGCGACCCGCGAGCTAAACCAGGAGTCAAACCTTTTGTTTTTCCTCAAGAAATCCAATTGACACCCTTATCCTCTTTAGAATATACTGTCTCGCATTGAATTCTTGCTCTGGAAAGGGGTTGCATGAAACGCCGAAAAGAACTTGCCATTGATATCAGCGATCACGTGCTCGAGCCGAGCCGGAAATCGGATAAAAAGATAATCACTTCAATCCAGTACCTGTCCAAGCTGTTCATCATGCCCGATACACCGGATAAATTTATTGAATTCGGCGATGCACTGCTGGAAATGATTCATGAATTCTTTCAAGAAAAAGGCGGCATTCACTCCTCCATCAGCCTATCGGACCTATCAAAACTGTTCGCCGACATCACCCCTCCCACAGATCCTGAACTGATCGTTGACGTGCTCTACGAAATCAAGGAAAAAATCATCCGCCACTCGGTCAAGGTCGGCAACCCCTACTACATCGGCCACATGACCAGCGCTATCCCCTATTTCATGATCCTGATCGAAATGATCATCGCGGCGCTGAACCAGAACCAGGTCAAGATTGAAACCGCCAAAGCCTCAACCTTTGTTGAGCGGGAATTTCTGGGCTGGATGCATCAACTGGTATTTAACCGCGGCAAGACTTTCTACAAACGCACAATTCAAAATTTCGAGATCGCTCTTGGCAATGTAACTGTTGACGGCACGCTAGCTAACCTTACAGCTCTGTGGGTCGCCCGCGAAAAGGCTTTTCCGGCCAAGCGCCCGTTTGCAGGTATAAGCAAGGACGGCATGGCCGCCGCGCTCACGCACTACGGCTACACCTCGACCGTGGTGCTGGTTTCCAAACTAGTGCATTATTCCCTTGATAAATCAATGGACGTACTCGGACTGGGCAGCCGCTCCCTGATCAAGATCCCGGTCAATGCCAACAACCAGGTTGACTGCACCAAGATGCGCCTCAAAATTGCCGAGCTAAAAAAGAAAAAAATAAAAATTATGGCAATTGTCGGCATAGCCGGAACCACTGAAACCGGCAACATAGACGATCTGAAACAGCTGCGCGAAATTGCCAACGAATGCGGCGCACACTATCATGTTGACGCGGCCTGGGGTGGAGCAACACTGCTTACACACCGCTATCGTCACCTTCTTGAAGGCATTGACTGCGCGGATTCAGTCAGCATTGACACCCATAAACTGTTTTACACGCCCATGTCCATGGGCCTTGTTCTGTTCCGGGAAGATCGCGATCTCATGCGCGTGAAATACACAGCAGGATATGTAATCCGCAAAAGCTCGGTTGACCAGGGCCGTTTCACGCTTGAAGGCTCGCGCAAATTTGACGTTCTCAAACCCTGGGCAGCACTCAAAGTTTTCGGTACCGACGGGTTCCAGACACTGTTTGACCATGCTTTCACCCTAACGGCTGATTTAAACCAGCTTATTAAGGCGTCTCACAATTTTGAGGCCATGAACCACCCGCAGCTGTTCATCCATGTGTTCCGCTTTGTACCCAAAGATGTGCAGAAAGCCTTAACATGCATGGGCCCTGCCACAGGCAAGACCCCGCAAGCTGTAGCGACCAGAAAAAAGCGCAAAGAGATCAACGCTCTGCTCAACACGCTCAATGTCGAACTGCATCGCGCTATCCGGGCCGAAGACTCAACCTTTGTTTCACGCACCACGCTTACCACCACCAGGTACGCACCCCAGCCGATAGTCGTACTGCGTTCTGTCACGGTCAACCCGCTTACAACGCGCTCCATCCTTGAAGAAATCGTGGCGAAGCAGGAAAAAATGGGCCTGGCCCTGTATGCCAAACAGTATAAAAAACAGTTCAAGATACTGCTGGCATAGCCGCAACTCTCCCCCAAAAAAAATCCGCATACGCTGCCCGCTACAACAGTGAGATCCACTCAACATGAAAGCACAATGACACACATAACAATCATATCCGGCGCGCAGACCGGCGTTGACCGCGCGGCACTGGACGCAGCCATTGCCTGCGGCCTCGACTATGGCGGCGCAATCCCGCGCGGCCGTCTGGCTGAAGACGGCCCGATTGATCTGCGCTACGCTGAATTAACAGAGTTAAAATCGGATGACTATGCCGTGCGCACACGACGTAATGTGCTCGATGCAGACGCGACGCTTATTCTCTGCCCGGGGCCACCTGAGGGTGGTACGGCCTTGACCGAGCGCATCGCCTGCGAACTTGGGCGGCCCGTGCTGGTAGTGGATATTGACAATGAGACAAGCAGCAGCGCAATCGACCGAATGCGTGCGTGGCTGGATACCCTGACACCGACAATACTCAATATTGCCGGGCCGCGCGAATCGAGATACCCGGGCCTGTACGCCCGGGTTCGAGGCATGCTTGAAGAACTATTTCAGGAACTGTGCGGGTGAGTGAAGACGGCTCGTCTTCAGTTATCCTTGTGGGTTCTTGACACCATCAGCTCAAACATGCTGAGCGCGTCCTGCCTGCCGTTAAGCAGCTCGGTACCGAGCCCCTCAAGCATGGAGCCCAGATCCTCCCCATAACGCACGGCAAGCTTCTGGCTCATATCGGTATCAATTTTTAGAATAAAATTAACAAGTGTCGGCAAAAGCACGGCAATCTGCGAATTGTTGCAGCGGCCGGTTTTGCGTATTTGATCAATAATATCACGTTGTTTTCGGTCAAAATGTTCCATAACTCTTCTTTCCTGTTCTGCTGTTTTCTTCGCCTACTTAAACTATAAGTTCAAAAAAGACCTCTGTCAAAAAAAACCTTGAAAAATATTATGCGCGCGACGCGTATCACAGAATAATATCACCACCAGCACCCACTGTTGATTTGAATATCCAAATAAGTATACAGGGATGTATCAAAATATACACCCAGCAAACTGATCGGGTGATCAGCTCGCCCCGCAGGCCTTGAGCAGCTCAGATTTTGTGCACAGTGAGATAAGGTTCTGAACATGCTTTGCAATCTCGGCACTGCCGCCTTCCTCGCGGTCAACCAGGGCCAGCACGCCCAGCACATCAAGACCTTCGCGCCTGGCGGCCTCAATCGCCTTAATGGTCGAACCACCGGTTGTCACGACATCTTCAATTATAAAAACGCGGTCACCTTCTTTTACATCACCCTCAACCTGCTGCTTGAGCCCATGTGCCTTGGGCTCCTTGCGGATTGAAAACGATGCAATCTCCAAACCACGATCATGAGCCGCGTAGGACACCGCGCAGGCAATCGGGTCCGCTCCCATGGTCAAACCGCCAACAGCCTGCACACCCGTATCCGCAATCAGGTCTAAAATCAGAGTGCCGAGGATGTGCTTGCCAACGCATGAATGCGTTGTCTTGCGGCAGTCAATGTAGTAGTTGCTCATCTTGCCTGAGGCCAGCTTAAAAACCGGCTCAGGATTATAGCGAAATGACTTTTCAAGCAGCAGTGCCACCAGCTTTTGTTTCAGATCCGCATCCATACGCTCAAACTCCTTCTGGAAATAACCATGCGCCGCCATGAACCACAAAGCCTCAGACTGTCCGGAGACCGCGCGATTCCCTCTTCTGTCCGATGTTGCAAAAGTATATAATTATAACAGTAATCCCTTGTAAAAACAACCCGTTCAGCCAAATCATTATTTGACATCAGGCGGAAAAATCGGTATACATTTTAGCCTGAAAACTCAGTGTAGAACGGTTGCCCGGGTGGCGGAACTGGTAGACGCAAGGGACTTAAAATCCCTCGGCTGTAAGGCTGTACGAGTTCGATTCTCGTCCCGGGCACCAATAGTTGAAACAGCGACTTAGCTATACATGCCAGGTCGCTGTTTTTTTACCTTAAACAAGACCATAGCTGCCTTATTAAAAAAGGAGCATCATGAGTAGGGCATTGTTATTAGTTTTGTTATCTTGCCTTTTAATAGTAAGTTCCGGATGTGCTGGAAAGCAGTGGCGTGCTGCACAGCAAGAGGACACCATCTCTGGCTATGCAGCCTTTCTCAAGGACTACCCTCATAGCTGGTATTCTGATTCCGCACGAGCCACATGGCTAGAAAAAATTGCTGAAAAGAAAGCTAAAGAAGCGGAGCAGAAAGCTGCCGCTGAGAAAGAATATTTGGCCCTGCTGCCACAGATGCAAGAAGCTTTCAACCAATGGAGAGAAACCGGTGATGAAAGCGATTACCGGAAATTATTAGACATTGGCGATAGGCTTGCGACAATTCGAACCAACTATGACTCACCTCTCTTCAGTACCAAAGAAATTTCAAACATACTGGGACCTCCCGATGAAATAGAAGAGCAGGGTGATGAAAAAAAATTGATATGGAACTTGGCCCCTCAGGACGAAGGGATCCCCACTGATATGTCTTTTAGTTTAAAAGTTAAATGGTAAAATAACTACACAGTAAAATTTACCGGATATCTTAAAGAGCGTGGATTAATCCTCTTCTTATAGTTCCTGAATATTTGCAAAGAAATCGAATTATGAAAATCGTATTGGCCACCGGCAATCAGCATAAACTACGTGAGTTTCAACAGATCCTTGCAACGGATACTCTCGAAATCGTGCCGCAAAGCACGTTTCCGGGCTACCCTGAGGTTGTAGAGGATGGAGAGAGCTTTGAAGAAAACGCCTTAAAGAAGGCCCGGGAAATCGCCGCGCATTCTGGCTGCATTGCCATGGCTGATGATTCAGGGCTGGAGGTGGACGCGATTGAAGGGGCGCCCGGAATCTATTCGGCGCGCTATGCAGGGGAACCCAGCAGCGATAACCGCAATATCGCACTTCTGCTTGAAAACATGCGCCATGTGGACACAGCGCAGCGCGGAGCACAGTTTACCTGCGTGATCGCCATTGTCACGCCCGAAGGCCGAGAACTTATTGCGCAGGGACTGTGCCGTGGCCTGATCACTACCCAGCCGATTGGCAGCGACGGCTTCGGATATGATCCCGTATTTTGGCATGAGCCATCGAACCGCACGTTCGCCCAGCTTTCAAGCGTTGAAAAAAACAGCATCAGCCACCGTGGATGTGCTGTGCGCAACCTGCGCGAGCTGCTGCCGGATTTTCTAAACAGCCTGCGATAAGCCCCCCTTCAAAATCAATCCAGCTAATGCCCTGCCGATTAACATCGCGGAACATAGAACACATTTTTCAACAGTATCAAGCTCCGACAACAGGCACGCTCAGACCCTTGACAACGTCCGCAACATGCATCCCGTCCAAAACAGCATCCTCCATGGCCGAATAGACCCAGCGACCATAACGGCCGGCAAGCAAAACGCCGTTATCACGGCACCACTGGCCAATCATCGCGCTGTCTTCAACATACTCGCGGTGAAACACAACATAGCCATTTTCGATGCAACGGTAGTCCATAAACAGGATCGCATCCTCACCGCTGATAAGGCCCATCTCCTGCAAAAGCCGAACGCTTTCACGCCGAAAATGACTCTCATCACCAAGCGGGCCCTGATGCGTATGCTCAATATAGGCCGAAGAATACCCTGCAGGCACAAGAGGCGCATACACATTACTGTAGAAGCCTACCCGGTAGGGCATAAAACGCTCCTCAGGAATGTAGAACCAATGACCCGGATGGGCCGGCGCTGTTTTAAAAGCCGCGTTATAATAGCTCACTGAAGCAACTTTCATCCGCTGTGCAGCAGCATGCAAACGATCGCTTTGCCCGCACTGAACAAGCCGCAAAAAATCCCGCAACGGTATGGTGCTGATAATATGTTTGAAATTAATCTGCTCACCGTTATGCAGACGAAGCACTCTGCGCTGCATGTCAATGGCAACAGGACTGGCATTAAACAGGAAATGTTCCTGCGCGCAGGCGTTGAAAAGAACGGTGGGCAAGCTCCCGATGCCGCCGCTGCACGGGTAGGAAAATGTTGCGTTATAACCCTGGGTGTCATGCTCCGGGTCTGCAAGAGAGCCCTGAACGACCTGTTCAATGGTCGGTACCGGTATATAGGTATCGCACCAGTGACTTGCAAATTCCTTTGGATGAACCGTGTAGAGCTTTGAGTTGTAGGGAATCATAAAATGCCGAGAGATACCCTCGCCAAGATGGGCCATACACCACTCATAAAAATTTTCTCCCGCTCGGGACCTGTCATTTTTTTCGTGCGCACGAATAAAACCCTGCACACACTCCTTAATAACCTGAGGCGGAAGGCCGAATGTGTTTGACTGAAACGGGTAGCGCGTAAAGGTAGTATGCGAGAAAACATAGGACTGCCGGGTAATGGAAACGCAATCAAGTCCAAGCAGCGTGCCGACAAGATTTTTCATCTTTTCATCGCGCATATGCAGCCAGTGCCCGGTCTGGTCGAACACAAACCCCTGCTTTTCCTCAGTTGTACACAGCCCTCCGGGAACGCCCTGTTTTTCAACCACAAGGAAATCATGGCTGTTGCCCAGGTGGTAGGCCGCGGAAAGCCCGCTCAAACCGGCTCCGAGTATCAGTGTGTCTGTCTTTTTCATTACAAACCCCGTATGCGGACAATCATTCTATCACAGGACTGGTTTACAGGCGTCTGCGACCATGAGCAGATTTAATCGCTGCAAGGTTGCCGAAGTGGGAATACCGGTGTGCACATCCCAGCCGCGCAGTGCATAATAGTCATCCATAATGGCCTTAAACTGATCACGATCAACTGCCTTGCCCTTGCGCGAAATGATCTCCTCGCCACTGCCGGGCAGGTAGAGTTCAGGATTATACATGCCGAAAACATCGGCAATCATTTCCTCACGCTCAATAAACATGAACTCGGGCAGCGTGTCATCCTGGCGGCCACGGCGACCTTCACGCAGTAAAATACATCGGTACAGAGTGAAAAGCCGCTCAGCAATGAGGTCAAAATCCTGCTGCGTTGCGGCAACACCAGTAACAGCCGTAAACAGTTTGCGGTCAAGTGCGGGATCGCCCACATGCTCCGGCGCTCCAGCATCATCATAAACAGGCCAGGCAAAATCGCACAGGTTGAGCGACTCCTTGATATACTGGCGGTTCTGCACCCTGACAGCGGTCAGGGCCTTGCCGGCATGAGTACTAAAATCGACCGCCTCGCTGCTCCCCCAAAATTCCGTGGCAATCCGCCGAAGCACCTCGGTTGACATGTAGGTCTGGGTCCCGCCGGAGAGATACCAACGGGCCCACTTTGTCAGGGGCTCGCAAATTTCATGTAGTTCAGTAATGAACGGACGCGGCTCGGTCGCGTAAATCGGTGCTGACATAGAAAACACCTTGGGACCGTAGGCAATCGCCCTGCCGCTTTCCGTGAGCATATCCCCGGCAATAGCAATTGCGTCCCCGCCCACGAAACGTGAAGCCCGCAAGAGACCCTCAGCCAACTGCGCGCCGAAACCCTCACGGCAAGAGGTTTTCTGCAGCACATCATCGAGAAATTCACGACTGCCCATACGATCCAGATCAAGGCCGCTGGACTGCTGCGTCACAATCCCCTGTGCCCGGCAGCGATCAAGCCACAGCAGCAGAAAAACCATGTCCATAGCGCACACGCCATAGTCATTGGCCATGGTCGGCGCCGCAAAACTTGCCTCGGTAAACTCACCGTGCAGTTGCTTATCCCACATCATGTAGAAATTGCCGATCTGACATTTGCGAATATCCTCGCTGCCGCCAGCACTGCGATGCAGGGAACGCCAGCATCCCTGCGGACACCCGTGGCAATGCACTTTCTTCTGCACCGTTGAACCCGGCACAATAATCGGCTTGTTGAACAAATGAAAATAACCCTGACCTGTCATGGAGCGGTAGGCCTGCCTAATGTCTTTCACCCCCTCAGGGTCGGCAACCTCTACCCGGCCGCTTCCCTGCACAACAACGGCCTTAATATTTTTGGAACCCATGACCGAACCGAAGCCCATTGAAGCACAACTGCCGGCATCAGAGAACACGATACCGATGCGGGTCCGGTTCTCACCGGCAGGGCCAATGGTAAGCATGCGGCTGCGGCTGCCATGTTCGCGCAACAGAGTCTCCCGGACAGCATAATTACCCTCACCCCAGAGATGGCGGGCACATCGAATGGTTATGACGCTGTTGTGGATATGCAGGTACACAGGGCCATCAGCCCGGCCGGTCAGCACCAACCCGTCATAGCCGGCCTTCTTCAGCTCAGCGGCAAAAAAACCTCCTAGGTTGGCAGAAACAAAATGTTCGGGAAACACGCAGGGAGACTTACCGCACACCAACAGACGCGAAGCACTGGGAGCCGATGTTGCAGCAAGCGGGCCGGTCATCAACAGAAGCGGGCTGTCAGGATGGAAGGCGTCACATTCCGGCCGCGCGTAGTCCCAATACAGCCTGAGTCCGATCCCCAGACCACCGAGATACTCGCGGCAGTACTGTGCAGTATCTATTTTTTCAATCGTCTGCGTAGTTAAATCAACATGCGCGATGGTTCCGACCCAACCAAACATGGTTTGTTTATTATTCTGCATACCGCCACCCTTCTGTAAACATCTCTATACCAGCCACTGCCAAACCATACCGGCATTCAGCCAGATACTTTAAGGATCAATTCAATGGAAACCCAAGTATTCGTTGACCTTCAATTTATATTCGATATAACACACGCCCCCAAAGCGAGCAACCCGAGAATGCAACAGCTAAACAGTGTTACATGAGCATTCAGGCCACCTGCAGTCCGCGACTTTTTCCTGACATGCCTGCTCAGCGCGATACATTCGAGAATTCCAGGCACCATCAACAACTTTTTTTGGCTTTAGGCACTTTTATCTGATATACTTAAGGTATATGTAATTGATGCAATGGGGACTGCCTGATGAGTGAAGACGAAAAAAACAACGAGCTTGAAGATCTGTTTAAAACATTCGATAAGCAATTTTCAGAATGCGAACAGAAATTTAACGTTATTGAGGAAAACCTAAAAGCATTTCGCAATGAGCAGGACGAAAGCGATCCCCCGGAGCCCCCGCCTGAAAAAGCTGAATAGACCCGGGCGTCACGCATTACCTCACTGCTGCCGACACACTGGTACCCGTAACCGACCGAAGCAATTCTCCGTATATAATGGCATAATGCATCCCAACCGCCCCACCGCTCGATCATCAATCCAAACCACTTTTCGTAAGACAATAAAATCTAAAAATTTATTTTTTATTGACAAACAATGTAATAATTTAGTATATATTAATGCTGTTTTAATTGTAAAAATTTTTATTATATACGTTCTTTTAAGAAAATATAAACGATACATATAAGACGTACTCGAAAAAAGTACAGGCATAACGCGCAACAGATGCAGGCTCATGCGAAACTGCAAAAAAAGGCTGTCCTCTTCGGAGAAAACAGCCGTACCTTTTATGAGTGCGTCCAGATTCCAAGGAGAAATAATGCCCGAGATCATGACCCCAAAAGAAGTAGCACAGTACCTGAAGATGTCTGTATTGACCGTATATAAACATGCCAAGCAAGGCACGATCCCGGGATTTCGCATCGGCAATTCCTGGCGCTTTGATAAAAAAAGAATCGATGCTGTCCTACTGCAATCATCCAACACCGAAACCAGGAACTAAAATACCCTCGGGAGCAAAGCGGCTGATGAGAGCCTGCGGGAATGTGAACCTAACACACGGCAACTGACGCCCCGCAACCAAAACATTCCAGCTAGAACTATCAGGGCCATCCACCGCCCCAAGTCAGGATGCTGCACAGCCGAAAAGACGTGTTTCTATCATAGGCTTTAGCCCCCAGATAATCATACCGGAGAAAAAGGAGAAAAACGTCAATGCAAAAAAAAATCTCCCCCTCTATCCTTTCAGCCGACTTTGCCCGGCTGGGAGATGAAATTCGCGCACTCGAAGCGGCCGGAGCCGACTATATTCATCTGGATGTTATGGACGGACATTTCGTTCCCAACATAACAATCGGTCCCATGACAGTAGCGGCCGCGCGCTCGGTGACCAGTCTACCGCTGGATGTGCACCTGATGATTGAAAACGCCGATTGCTATATAGATGCCTTTGCCGACGCCGGCAGTTCCCTGATATCCGTGCACCCTGAAGCCTGCCCTCACCTGCAGCGCACCCTGCGGGCTATTCGCGATCGCGGCCTACTGGCCGCAGTTGCGCTCAACCCGGCCACACCCCTGTGTGTACTGGAACATGTTCTGGACGATCTTGACATGATTTTGATCATGACCGTCAATCCGGGCTTCGGGGGACAAAAATTCATTCCGGCCATGTTGGAAAAACTACGCAGTCTTCAAACCATGCTGGCCGCAGCAGGCAAAAACATAGCAGTAGAAGTTGACGGCGGCATCGTAACTGACAATATCCGCACAGTAAATGATGCCGGTGCCGATGTTTTTGTGTCGGGATCCGGCATTCTTAACACGCCTGACTACGCTGAAACCATCACGGCAATGCGCAAACGGCTTGCCGCCTGAGCGTGCCCGGTCGGACAGCCCCCGCAGACACTTACACCCCTATCCAGAAACAAAAAGGCTCAGCCGCAGACCCTGATGCCAGCCAAGGGCACAAACGGATATACAACCCGCCGCCAGCCCGACGTCTTATGACAACGACAGGGGTAACGTAAAGCTAATCCGCGTACCCTGTTTCAGATGACTCTCGACCTGTACCTGCCCACCGTGGGCTTCAACAAATTTCTTCACGATGGCCAGACCCAGCCCTGAACCGCCTGTAGTGCGTGAACGGGACTTATCCACGCGAAAAAATCTATCAAAAATATAGGGCAGTTTATCTTCGGGGATACCTATACCGGTATCGCGTAGCCAGACTTCCGCCATGAAGCCTTTACGTACAATGCCGATTTCCAGGGTGCCTCCCTCAGGTGAATACTGTAGGGCGTTAGCAACCAAATTTGAAACAACCTGACCGATGCGCTTTGGGTCAAACATGGCAAAACCGGGATCTTCCGGAATTGTCTGAATAAGCTTAATGCGCTTTTCCTCAATCTGCGGTAAAAACAATGCCAACGATTGCAAAACGACATCCTGCAGAGGATGCGGCGCAGGGGATACATCAAGCATTTCATGTTCGATTTTGGAAAGAATAGTCAAATCGCCGATGAGCTGGTTTAGATTTTCGATTTCACTGCAGATCGCGCGCAAATGCTGCCCCTGCTCGGCACTATCCATCGGGCGCACCAACAGAATTTCGGCATCGGTTAACATACGTGCCAGCGGCGAGCGTAGCTCATGGGAGATATCGGCGAACAAATCCCTGCGCGAAGCATTATCATGTGCGATGCGCTGCGACATGCTTGACATGGCCTGCGCAAGCTCACCAACCTCGTCACGTGATGTGATAGTTATCGGGCGGTCAAAATTACCCTGCGCCATTTCTCGTGCAGCTTGAGTGAGCTGTCGCAGCGGCCGGGTAAGATAACGTGAAAGCAGCAGTACGCAAAGCAACAGGGATACAATCACCACGCCTTCAATCATCCAGGGAGGCAAAATGCGCAAAAAACGTTCCGTTATCGGATAATCGCAGCGCACAATGGCCTGCCGCCCGTCCTTGAGCCGGATGGGAGCTAATACCACCGGTGAAAGCACCCTGCGGGGATAGGTAATCTCAAAAATAGATCCTTGCAGCACAGCCTGCTTAATTCCATCAACTGCAATACGGGAAGGACCATCAAACTCCGATTCGGAGGCAGGGGCAATCAGACGGCCATCTGTTCCGTAGAGCGCTATTCCGGCACTATCCTGCTGATGCAATCGTGAAATAACAGCGGCAACAGGCCTGTCACCGCCGGCCAAATCCTCTTCAATCTGATGAGCGATACGGTAGGATTCCTTCAGAATAATATTTTTAATATGCAGGCGCAGCGAGGTAGTAGGTGTTAACTCGATATACAGAAACGTAATAATCACAAAGCTGCAGGCCACGCTGACCAGAATTGACAAAAACAGCTTCCAGAAAATACCAATCTTAAATCCGGCCATCTATCAAGTACCCTGAAATTTATAACCGGTGCCCCAGACCGTAATAATATAGCGCGGAGTTTTGGGGCTATCCTCTATTTTTTTACGAAGATGGCTGATATGCGCATCAATTGAGCGGTCAAAAGCTTCCAGCTCACGACTACGCAAATCTTCAAGCAGCTTTTCACGGCTAAACACAACACCCGGATTTGAGGCCAGCAACCACAGCAGATTAAACTCGGTGCCGGTCAGGATTATTTTTTGTTGAGCCTGCGGATCGTGTATGTCTTTTTTATACACTTCATGTCTGGCAGAATCAATCGTAAGAACCCCAAACTCCATGACTTCTTTGTGCGCCTGCGATGTACGTTCGAACCGCTCATGACGCAGACGCGCTTTTATACGTGCGACAAGCTCGCGCAGGCTGAAAGGCTTGGTAATGTAGTCATCGGCTCCAACTTCAAGACCCGCGACAATATCGGTTTCATCAACCCGTGCCGTGAGCATGATAATAGGAGTGGTGCTTGTTTTACGTATCTCCCTGCACACCTCAACACCATCAAGCCCCGGCATCATCAAATCAAGCACGATGAGATCCGGATCAAAACTTTTTGTCTTTTCAAGGCCTTCAATACCATTCGAAGCAGTATCAACCTGAAAACCAAAGTCGTGCATATATTTGGTCAAATTTTCGACAAGACGTGTGTCATCATCAATAATCAATATTTTTTGCATAATGAACCTCCCACATACCATGTTTATAAGAATAGGTACTAATACGTTATGCCAAGCAGAAATGGCACTACACAACACGCCAGATTTTTATTATATTAACAAAATCATTTAAAAACAATAGTTTCTTTGCCAAAAGACTTCGAGCATAATTTTTAGTTTTTTTATTGGCGGTTTATTCGTTTTTTGTGTACGCTATTATAGCGCAATGCAGATGACAATCAGTTTGCGCACATAGCTGCTACCCGGACGGTCGAACACCACGCATTGCCTCACAGGCCCCGGCACCATGCCTACTAACCGTACAGGAGACATCTCCATGAACAACGCCGAGATAATCCGAAAAAAAATTGACAATACCGATGGAACAATAACGCTGGTATTTTACAACAATGATTCCGAAGTAGCCCGAACCGTTGTTGATGCAAACTATGATGTCATAAAACGCGAAGGTGATATCCCGGACGGCATTGTAAAACAGTATTATGACAACGGCAGCCTTTTAGCTGAAGCAATGTATGAAAACAATATGCGCCACGGACAGACGACACTTTACAGGGAAGATGGTACGCTGTGGCTTGAAATACAGTTTCAAAACGACCGCGCCCAGGGTGCTACCAGGGAATACTATACAGACGGCGACCTGTTTAAGGAAACCAGCTTTTACAACGGTACCCTTGAAGGCCTCAGCCGCGAATACCACGAAAACGGATCAATTAAACTTGAATGGGAAGCAAGCGGCGGCAAACCAGAAGGCAAATCACGCGAATACTATGAAAACGGCCAGCTGAAAAGCGAACTTGAAAATGTCAGCGGCAAGCCGGAGGGGATCGTCCGCGAATTTTACACTAACGGCCAACTCAAATCACGCGGTAACTACATCAACGGCAACCGCGAAGGTCTGCTGCGCGAATACTATGAAAACGGCGTTATGAAGGGTGAATGGAATTACGCCAATGATATGCGCGAGGGAATTGCCCGTGAATATTTTGCAAACGGCGAAATTAAATACATGGACACCTACAAACGCGATCAGCGCATTAATCGCAAGGCATATCTGGAACGCGAGGATTCAACAGCCATACTCCAGGAGCACGACGAAATAAAACACCTCAAAGACCTGTTGGTCACGAACGGCGACAATTATCTGCACTACCAGAACCAGATACTGGAACGCATGCGCCTGGTAGAAAAGCGTTTAGGAAGCCTCGAGGAAACACTAAAAAAAATCGCCGATCACCTGGCCCCCTGACCGCCAGACCCCAATCATGCCCACATTTTTTTATAGAAAAAAAACACTGCAGCAGACAACTGTCACACTGCTGACCGCGCTTCTATTGCTTACGGCGGGCTGCCTGCATAGACCACACACCAGCAGCACGAATGACACTGCACATAGAGACATCTTCCTGCTGACAACCAATGACCTGCATGGCAGGCTTGAACCCTTCACAATTCAAAAAAACCAGGGCCCCCAGATTGCAGGCGGATTCGCCGGGCTGACCGCGCAGATGGACCTGATTGCGAAACAACACCATGGCGCTGTCCTGCGGCTCAACAGCGGAGATACCCTGACCGGACCCTACGCTACGCATTTCAACGGCAAAGCACTGTTCGGCGGACTCAACCGCATGGGCATCAATGCCGCAACGCTGGGTAATCACGAGCTGGATCGCGGTTCAGAAGTGCTGGCACAGGCCCTCACGCACTGTTCGTTTCCGATGGTCGTCACAAATATCAATCTCCCCCCTGGACATGTGCTTGCAGGAGCACTAAAACCGTTTGCGCTTTTTGAACGCGCCGGTAAACGCTTGCTGGTCATCGGCCTGCTGACTCCAGACCTTGCAGCCATCTCAAGCCCGGGGCCCGGAATACACGTACTGAATCCCGACGGTACAAAAATGCAGACTCGAATCCGGAGTATCATCAAACAGCATAAACCTGATCTTGTCATCGCGCTGACACATTTGGGCCTTGAACAGGACCGTAGGCTTGCCCTCACCATACCCGACATTGATGTAATCTGCGGCGGACACTCCCATGATCTGCTGCCGCCCGGCGAAGAAATTGCAGTTCAACACGCCAGCGGCCGACAAACCGTCATCGTGCAGGCAGGTGCCGGCGGCATGACACTGGGCGTGCTGCGCATCCGGCTGCACCCCGACAAGCAACCGGTCTATGCCTGGCTGCCGCGGGAGATCAGCGCTTCCTCGACCCAAAGTCCGCACATGCTTGCATTCATTGAAGAGTATCGCTCCGTACTGCCTCCAACCCAGCCAATGACTATAACTGATGCAATAATTGACTGCCGCAGCGCAACCCTGCGCAGCCGCGAGGCTCCTATCGGCAATTTTATCGCTGACAGCCTGCGTGCGCATTTCAACACGGATGTTGCACTCTATAACGGGGGGGGGGTTCGCGGAGATTATATGCTGCCTGCGGGCCCGATTACCAGCATGGATGTAGAAACCATGCTGCCGTTTGGTAATAAAGCAGTCGTGGCCAGCATGTCAGGTGCCATACTCAGGCAAATACTTGAACGCAGTGTCGGATATCTACCGCAGCCCTGGGGAGGGTTTCTGCAGGTAAGCGGTCTGCGCATGCGCGTTGATCCATATGCGCGCCCGCACTCACTGCCGTATGAGAACCCCGGGTATCCGCTCGCAGCCTCTTCAGAAAAAAAAATCCTGACCGTGGACATACTGGGAACCGACGGCGTGTATCACCCGCTTGTCCCCGAGAGGTTCTACCGGATTGTCACGAATTCTTTTTTAGCCAGGGGGGGCAACGGGTATTATCAGTTCAGGGACGCTCAGACTGAACCACCGAGCCGCATGCTCATACGTACTATCATTATGCACCGACTCACCGCGCAGCCATACCACACATTTGAAACCGACAATCGCATCATCATACAGGCAGACGCGAACAACCGCTAGTATCCGACACAATCAGACAACCGCAGCCACATCCTGCACACAACGCTCGGTGTCCTCCCAGCCCAAACACGGATCAGTAATGGATTTACCAAAAACATTTTTATCCAGGCTCTGCGTTCCCTCGACAAGGTAGCTCTCAATCATCAAGCCGCGCACCTGATCCTTAAGAATACTTTCTTTCATGCGGCTTTGCATAACCTCCATGGCAATACGCGGCTGCTGCCGGCACTGCTTATTGGAATTAGCATGATTGGTATCGACAATAATAACCGGGTTGGCAAGAGCGCGCTTCTCATACTCAAGGGCGGTGCTCATCAGATTCTCATAATGATAATTAGGGATGCAATTCCCGTAAAGATCAACGGATCCCCGCAAAATTGCGTGCGCCCAGGGATTACCGGTTGTTTTAACCTCCCAGCGGTTGTGCACGAAGACATGCGAGTGCTGAGCGGCATAAATAGCATTAAACATTACCGGCATATCGCCGCTGGTCGGATTTTTCATGCCGACAGGAACATCCAGGGCGCTGGCGGTCAGGCGATGCTGCTGGTTTTCAACCGAACGGGCTCCAACGGCATTATAACTGAGCAGATCCTCAAGATAGGGGGCATTGCCGGGATACAGCATCTCATCAGCAGCACTCAGCCCAGTTTCCCTCAGGGCGCGGATATGCATGGAGCGAATGGCCTTTATGCCGGCAGCGATGTTGGGTGCCTTATGAGGGTCGGGCTGATGCATCATGCCCTTGTAGCCGGTACCGGTCGTGCGCGGCTTGTTGGTGTAGATACGCGGAATCAGGACAAGACGGTCGCTCACCTTTTCTTGCAGGCGCGCCAGCCGGGAGATATATTCACACACAGCATCCTCATTGTCGGCTGAACAGGGGCCGATAATAAGCAAAAAACGGTCATCACGCCTCTCGAAAATATCGCGGATAAGGCGATCACGCTCCTGCTTAATCGCGGCCAGATCATCGGGCAGTGGAATTGCCGCACGGATTTCCTCCGGCAGCAGAATTTCATGTAACGGTTCATAACTCATACATCGTCTCCTTCTCGAACTCACACGAATCAACGAAAGCAAAAACCATCTGCGTTGAATGCCCTTGACCCCATGCGGATTAACAAAAAAACATTATATGACCAGCAGAGCCGTAAGTCAATAAAACTGGCATCCCCTGCCAAATTCACACATAAGGATGTAGCCACTCCTCCAACCTCATGCCTGCAATCATTATAAGGCTTGATTTGCAGCGAAACTTTTACTACAACGGTAGCATGGTGTATCTGTTATTGAGAATCCACAGAAGCCTGAGCGTACCAAGGGCCCGGAGATATGCATGACAACGCTGATCATAGCCTCAACTGAATTTGAACTGGCTCTCCTGAAGGAGACCCTGAAATGCCGGCAGGAATCCCGGCTGCTTGACTTCACGGTATATCAACCCGACAGCCCCGGGGAAAACATTCCCATCATACTGCGCTGCGGAGCAGGTATCGCCAACGCCGCAGCTGCCACAGCCCTGGGCATAGCACGGTATAACCCTGCTCATATTTTTAACGTGGGCGTATGCGGGGTATACAATGCCGGCATAGATACAATCGGCCATGTGGTAACCGGAGCCCGAGCGATATTTGCCGATACCGGGGTTGACACAGGCAATGGTTTCCAGTCCATGCAAGCCATTGACCTGCCGCTGGCAAACCCTGTATCCGGCGATCAGATTTTTAATGTTGTCGGGCTGCACACGGCACGCGGCAGCCACAAAATTAAACACGCTGTTTTCCTAACCATAGCTGCGTGTTCCGGCAGTAGAGACCGCGCGGCCCTTGTGAGCGGACGTTTCAAGCTTGAATGGCAGGGGCTTCTGTGCGAGGACATGGAATCTGCGGCCGTAGGCCTGATGGCCAGCAAAGCTGGCATCCCATGTACGGTCGTACGCGCAATCTCAAATGTGTGCGGCGACCGCAACTACGCCAACTGGCAACTCTCTGAAGCAGCGCAGGCTGCTCAGAAGGAATTACTTACATGCCTCTAACCACAGTGCCCGGAAACGAATGCCGACCATGAACGCCCCCCTCACACTGGGCATATCACCCTGCCCCAATGATACCTTTATTTTCGACGCCTGGATCAACGGCCGCCTGAGCCAGGATGCGCCCGCGGTTGAAACCCGTCTGGAAGATATTGAGACCCTCAACCGACTGGCCCTTCAAAGCGCCCTGGATGTGCTAAAGGTTTCTTTTTTTGCCTACATCAAGCTGCGCGGACACTATCAGCTGCTGCAGACAGGGGGGGCGCTGGGCCGGGGCTGCGGCCCCCTGCTGGTAAGCCGCAGTGCTCACCTGACAAAGCAGGATCTAACAAACACAAAACTTCGCGTGGCCGTACCCGGAGACTTGACTACGGCCCATCTGCTGCTGCGCCTGTATCAACCCGCCACAACCTCCATCCTGTCACTGCCCTTCGACCAGATTATGCCCGCTCTTGCTCAGGGTGAAATTGATGCAGGCGTTATCATTCACGAAGGCCGCTTCACCTACCATCAACACGGTCTGCATATGCTGGTCGACCTTGGCGCATGGTGGGAACAGACAACCGGCCATCCCATACCGCTAGGCTGCATTGTGGCTCGCAGCAGTCTGGGAGCCAACACCATTGAGAGTCTTGAGCACACCATCCATGCGAGTCTGATGCACGCGCGCCAAAACCCCGGCGACTCACATGATTATATACGCTCACATGCGCAGGAGATGGATCCGCAGGTTATAGCTCAACATATCAAACTGTACGTAAACCGCTTTACGGAAAACTACGGCAGCAAAGGCCGGGCGGCAATCGAGTGCCTGCTTGAGCAAGCCCGTGAGGCAAACCTGTTGTAGCCGTGTTAAAAAAAACCCTTTGCGGCAGGGCATGCATTCTTCAGCTCATTACATCAGTATGTCTGATCATGAAACCAAACGTTTTATAAAAAGCATACCCCTGCTGCGAGCAAAGCTCACAATCGCCGCGGACAGTTGTTCTCTTATTTTTTTAAACAGACTGAACATACTTGAGGCTTATGCCGGTATACATGAGATAGTGCTGACACAAGCGATCTACGATGAAATCACGCTGGCACCCGACACTACGAACATTACAGACAACCGAGCTCTCTACAAAAAGCTTCTTGACGAGCGCGTGCTTTCTGTATCTCCCGTCACACCATCCCCGACGGACCCGCACGGTGCACTGTCCGCTGCCGACCGCTCGCTTATCCACGCCTATACAAAACTCAAGCCTGATGGCATCCTGACTGATGATAAAAGTGTGTGCCGTTATTGTCGCAAAAACACCATCCCCTACATCAACACACCTATGGCCCTTTTTGTGCTGCTGTACAATGGCAGCCTCTCACGAGAGAAATATATGACTAAACTGCACGCACTCTACGACATGGGGCGATACGGACAATTCGTTTACGACTACATGCAGGAACTCTACAGCAAGTATTGTAGGTACAAGGATTCAGAACAATAAAAAGCGTTCAAAATTTAAAATAAATTGTGCTATGCTGGTCACAACCTTCAAACAAACATAACGATTGTACAAAAAACTATTCAGGTACCGGGTTCGTACAGCGTAAACGCTGCCACCCCAAAAGAATCAATACGTCTATACATCGCAAGAATATCCAATAGCTGATAACTCTAGAATCCAAGGAGCATGCAATGCATAAAAACCTGAAAGTGCTTCTCGTTGAAGACATGGAAAACGATGCGCTGCTGATTCTGCGTGAACTGCGCAAGCAAAATTATGAACCGAGTTATGAGCGCGTTGACACGGCTAACGCAATGCAGGCAGCGCTTGAGAACGACACCTGGGATATTATTCTCACCGACCACAACATGCCCTCCTTTAACTCAAGCAATGCCCTGGAGATACGCAAACAAAAAGCACCGCACCTGCCGATTATACTCGTATCAGGTACCATCGGCGAAGAAGCCACGGTACAGGCTGTTAAGGCGGGTATTGATGATTTTGTCAACAAGGCTGACCTCGACAGGCTGGTGCCTGTCATGGAGCGGGTGCTGCGTGAGACCGAAAACCACAACAAGCGCCAACAGGCCGAGGCCCAACTGCACCAAACCGAAACCCTGCTCGCAAGCATATTTGCAGCCGACCCCACCGGCCTTGCCCTGACAGTAAACGGGGTTTATAAAAATGTAAACCGGATGTTCTGCAAAATAAGCGGCTATAGCGCTGAGGAGCTCATCGGTCAGAACAACACGGCAATAAGTACCGACAAAAATGAATTCGAGCGGGTCAGGAATGAAATTGAATTAAACCTGCCTAAAAAAAATCCCCTTGAGCTTGAATGCCGCTGCACACACAAGGACGGCTCTGTCCATGATATCCTGCTCAGTGTATCGCCTATCAATGCGGATAATTTTTCCGAAGGGCTCGTATGGGCGATCCTCGACATCACCGAACGCAAGCGGACCGCGACATCGCTCACACGGCTTGATGCTGCCATCAACACTATCGATGAAACGATTATCATAACCGACACACAGGGAATCATTCAGTATGTCAATCCTGCCTTTGAACGCACCACCGGCTACAGCAACGATGAAGCCCTGGGTGCGTCCATCCATATGCTTGAAAGCGGCAAACATGATCAGGACTTTTACCAGCATATGCAACAGGCTGTTGCTAGAGGAGACATTTGGAAGGGACTCGTGGTCAACAAAAAAAAGGACGGTTCTCTGTATGATGTTGAGGCCACCCTTTCATGCACCCGGCTGCCCGACGGAACAGTCACCAACCACATTACTGTGCAGCGTGACGTAACTCAGGAACTCAAACTTGAACAGCAGTACCGACAGGCGCAAAAGATGGAAGCCATCGGAGCGCTTGCCGGCGGCATTGCCCATGATTTCAACAATATCCTTGCCGCAATTATGGGCTATACACAAATTGCCATCGACACTGTGCAGGATCGCCCGGCAACCCAAAAACATTTGCAGGCCATTCTCAAGGCCACGGATCGGGCTGTAAGCCTGGTAAAACAAATTCTCACCTTTAGCCGCAAAACCGATCAGGAAACAAAACCTATCATGCCAAAAATCGTCATCAGGGAAGCCCTGAAACTTTTGCGGGCTTCGCTTCCATCAACGATTGAAATACGGCAAAGCATACGCAGCGATTCCGTTGTTCTGGCCGACCCGACTCAAATACATCAAGTTATCATGAACCTGTGCACCAACGCCGGACATGCCATGCAAAAACAAGGTGGCAAACTGGAAGTCAATCTTGATGATATCACTCTTGATGCTGAGTCCGCGCAACAGTACCCCGGACTCACTCCGGGACAACATGTCAAACTCCTTGTTACCGATACCGGCAACGGCATTGCCCCTGAAATCATCGAGCGAATATTTGATCCCTTTTTTACTACAAAACCGCACGGAGAGGGAACCGGGCTGGGGCTTTCCGTCGTACACGGGATAATACAATCCTGCGGAGGCGCTATCAGCGTTCAAAGCGAAACGGGACAGGGAACCGCGTTTGAAATTTTCCTACCAGTGATTCAGACCACAGTACCAATTGACGAACAAAAACCGAGCCCCCTTCCCCGGGGTAAGGAAAGCATCTTATTTATTGATGATGAACCCATGCTGGTTGATATCAGCAAGAGAATCCTTGAATCTCTCGGATACCGGGTTGCCGTGTGTACCGCCAGCAATGAAGCACTTACTCTATTCAAAAAAGAACCTCTGGCTTTTGACGCCGTGATAACGGACTATACCATGCCACAAATGACAGGGATTGAGCTTGCGCAGGAGATCATGACTATCAGGCCTGACATTCCGATTTTGCTGTGCACCGGCTGCACTGAAAACATTACACAACAGAAGGCCCGGTCTATCGGCATTTGCGAATTCATCATGAAACCTCTTAAAATAAACATTCTGGCAAGCACGCTTCGCAGGGTATTTGACAAAAAAAAATAGCTGGCGTATTTAGCTGCTCAGTGTGTGATGTTTACACTGCGCAGTACACTGCATATAATCGCGAGTCCTGCTCTGTAGAGCAGAAATCGCTGGAGCACAGTATATATTGACACACCACGTAACAGGGCATATACCTATACTGAGAAGCTAGCCATCAACTTCGAATACGTACATTTGCCAGCGTGAGGGTACCAGTCATGAAGCCTGTCGCCTACTACATCGCTATCTCACTATTCATGCTTACCGGCTTCGTGAATGCCGATGAGCAATCATATGCCTACCCCACCACCTGTTACACGGGAACAAGTCTGCAGGCCCTGCGAGAGTGGGAAAAAGAATGGGTGGGCAAGAAAATAACCTCGGCCAACGTGGATAAGGTCAAGGATTTCCTGCCTGCAAGTTTCTACCTGCTGACGAAGAATACCGGCACGTGGGGTGAGTCATGGTTCACGATAGCCGCCTACCAAACCATTCAGCCCACACCGGGCACGATTTCCGCCACCCGGCGCTTTTGCGGCAAACCGGAGGTTGATGCTGACGGCAAACTGATCAAGTGGACCAACGGAATTCCCTTTCCTCATACCACTAACGGCATCAAAATGGCCCACAACTTTCGCTGCCGCAGCGTCGGCGACGGCTATAATTCCGACGAAACGGGTTATCTCATTGACGGTGCATTTGGCTATGACCGCACACTGCGTATCAAAAATCAATACATGCTTTTTACCGGCAGAACCGATGCGCCGCCCGTACCTGAACTGCCTGACAATACCAAGCAGCTGTGGCGAGCCTTTCACATGCAACAGCTATCGCCGCCCGAGGTCAGAAACCTGCGCATCATCGAGCTGCAGTACAAGGATGAAACCCGGGCCTATAATTCCTGGGTATGGATATCGGCACTACGCCGCATCCGCCGACGCTCAACATCAGAGCGGCAGGATGCCCTTGGCGGAGCCGACTTCTGCGGGTATGACAATCTCGGTTGGGACGGCCCCGTACATATCAACACCTACCGATACCTGGGCCAAAAAGAAATGCTCCTCTGCCGCCACACCAACTTGGAGCAACTGGTTCATACTCCCGGGAAATGCCTGTATGACGGCACCCAGCGCGAACGTATCGCCGCTCATGTGCTTGAAGTCACCAACCGCGGCCCCAATTTCCTCTACAGCAAAATGATCTGGTATCTTGATCCCGAAACCTGGCAAATACTGTACTCCGACCGCTATGACCGCAACGGCAAGCTCTGGAAAGTGCTGGATCAGTTCGGCTGTACCGCCCCTGGGCACGACGGCGTCACGGTCAACTTTTTCAACGGCAACCAGATGATCGATGTACAGCGGCGTCATTCAACCGCCGCCACAGTCAATCATGTTTTCGGCACAACCCCTGATCCGCGGATAGTCAGCCTGCAGTACCTGCAAAAACACGGGTACTGAAAATCCTATAGCGCAGTGATGACTCCCTGACCATGAACGTACAAAAAAAAATCATCTGCATGCTTGTGGGCATTACCATCCTTTTTCTCTGCAGTGTACTGGGTATCCGTTACTACCTGCTCTATAACAACCTGAGCATTTTTGAAAGCCAGGCTGCCAACAAGGTTGACTATTTTGATCAGGTGCTCCAGTCCCAACAAACGACCCTTGAAATGTTCACCTATGACGCGACCGTTAACCGGGCAGTCATTGACTTCACCAACGACCACAACCTGTCCGAGCTGCAAAAAACGCTACAAGATGCAATGCCGAGCTTTGGCGTCGATGCGGTGTGGATCTACAGTCAGGACAATCAACTCCTGCACCATCAATACCAGCTGCCTCCGGAAGAATCAGCACCCTGCACGCTTGACACGGAGGTTATCCAGCACATGTTCCTGCGGGGAAGCCAGTACCGCCATTTCTTCACAAAAATGCCGGCCGGTATTATGGAAATCCGAACTGCACCTGCAACACTCCAAACCTATGATAACCCGGAAAATCCATCACCTGGCATCATAATAGCCGGGCGTGTGTGGTCTAACGAATACATCGGTATCCTTGCAGGGAAAAGCGGCGCTGACCTGCAGCTGGTTCCCATGCAGGACATCGACCACCTTGAACCCACCTACTACCCGGCATCAGGCCGCCTGCATATCGCCCGCGTGCTGTTTGACGAGAACCGCCGCCCCCTGAGCGTTCTGAGCGTTTCTTATGAAACGCCGCTAATCAAAGCGTTCAACCGCTCCTCAAATATACAGATCTTGCTGCTGCTGAGCTTCGGTCTAGTGATTGTCGCCGTTCTCACCTGGTGCTTTGCTGCCTGGGTCGTATCGCCGTTAAAAAAATCTCAACGTCACTTCAAACCGCCGATCCTGTACACGTTCAGGACATAGCAGGCTGCGGCAATGAATTTGGCACTATAGCCTTGCTGATAAAAAATTTTTTCAGGCAAAAGGACGTACTCGTTGGCGAAATCAACGAGCGCCGGGAAGTCGAACAGGCGCTACGCCAAAGCCAGGAACGCTTTCGGGCCCTGGTGGAGACGACAAGCGACCTGATCTGGGAGATTGATGCCGACCTGAATATTACCTATGCCAGCCCTCGCAGCACAGTAATACTCGGAATCGGCCCCGACGAACTCATCGGCAAAAACGCACTCGACATTCTGCTGCCGGAAGATCCACCATCCAATGCCGACACACCCGCTGAAATACTGAAACGCTATGAAGCCTTCAACAACCTTGTGGGCCGTATACGCCACAAGGACGGACGCATGATCTTCTGTGAAGCCAACGCCTCGCCGGTTTATGAAGATAACGGACGCTTCCTTGGCTACCGCGGCATTACACGCGACATAACAGAGCGCAGGCATATCGCAGAACAGCTACGGCAGGCTCAGACAATGGAGGCTATCGGTACCCTCGCAGGCGGTATAGCCCATGATTTCAACAATATCCTTGCCGCCATCATGGGCTATACGGAGATAGCCCTGAATCAGTCCACCGACCCTGATGAGATCCGCAGAGATTTACAATCCATTCTCAAAGCCACGGATCGTGCCATTCACCTGGTAAAGCAGATTCTCACATTCAGTCGTAAAACCAACCAGGAACAGAAGCCTGTTATGCTCAAAATCGTTATCAGGGAAGCTTTACAACTGCTGCGCGCATCGCTTCCATCTACGATTGAAATACGACAGCACATAAAAAGCGATTCCGTCGTACTGGCCGACCCGACTCAGATACATCAGGTTATCATGAACCTGTGCACCAACGCCGGATATGCCATGCAGGACAAGGGGGGCATACTGGAGATCAGCCTTGTTGATGTCGATCTGGATGTGAAATCCGCTCAGCAGCACCACGATCTCACGGCGGGGAAATATGTCAAGCTTCTTGTTGCCGATACCGGCAGCGGCATACAGCCTGAAATCATTAAACGAATATTCGACCCTTTCTTCACCACAAAACCACAAGGAGAGGGAACAGGCCTTGGCCTTTCCGTCGCACATGGTATTGTAAAATCATGCGGCGGTACTATCAGCATAAGCAGCAAAGCCGGTATGGGCACAGCCTTCGAAATCTATCTGCCCTCAATTCAGTCAAAAGTTCACGTTGACACAAAAGCTCCCGAGCCCCTTCCCCACGGCACGAAAAGTATACTGTTCGTAGATGATGAACCCATGCTGGCTGATATCGGCAAGAAAACCCTTGAATCGCTCGGTTATCGGGTTACTGCGTGTACCGACAGCCTGGAAGCCCTTGAAATATTCAAAAAAAATCCTGCGGCTTTCGATGCCGTTATAACTGACTACACCATGCCGAAAATAAACGGGATTGACCTTGCTCAGGAGATCATCAGCATCAAGCCGCGTACACCGGTCATACTGTGCACCGGCGGCACCAGCGGCACTGACGATATAAGCAACAGGGCCCAAGCCGTCGGCATCAATGAATATGTCCTGAAACCGCTCAAGATACACGAACTGGCCGAAACGCTTCACAAGGCTTTTGACAAACAATAACCTTGACAGATTATCCTATTATGGGCCTGACGGGCATTGTGCCGGACACAGACTTTCCATAGTTAAATGTCAAAATTGCGGATCCAGGCAGGCAATACATACACAAACATTGCTGTAACCATATTGTGTATTGACACCCGAAGATACTCCGTCTATACTTTTTCACAATCGGCTGATAATGCAGAATATAAAATTTACTGTCAGCTACGCCTTCACCGGCCAGGATCACACGGAGTCAGCAATGCAAAAAAAAACACTGATGAGTTTGCTGTTCATTGTCATATTCCTCTGGTGCGTGCCGGCATGGAGCGCGGGTGGAGAAGCATCTGAACGAAGTGTCCGGCCTTTTGAACGTTTCGGCAGAGGGCTAACAAATATTATAACGTCACCGCTGGAACTGCCGGCACAGATCTACAACCGGGCAAGCTATCAGCAGGAGCACTACAACAACCCGTTTGCAATCATTGGTGGTTTTCTGGAAGGCATTCCCATGGGTATCATATATTTCGGCTGGCGTCTGGGAGCCGGCTGTTATGATTTCGCCACATTTCCCTTTGAACGCTGTGATCAGTCCATCATTGACCCCGACTATGTCACGTTCTCCTACAAAACGTTTCTGGATGACTGAAGCGTAACAGCTTTAAGTATGCCAAAAGGCATATGAGCTGACACGCAATTAGCTTTCCGACTCACCGTGCCTCATGTGCGTTCAGCATATGTATCCCGTGAACCTGCCGGGCAAGTCTGACACAGTTAACGCCATACACATAAAATTTGGAGACATAACTTCCGGTCAGCCCTGAAGGGAGTCAATAAACAATCGAAATTTATTACAATGACTGATGGTCTGAGTGGTGGTGCTTTTTATGCGGTGGGTTTTTGCGGATAAATGCCGCGAAGCTGATAACGCATTGTTTCAATGCTGTTCACTATCTGCCTGTCCCGCTCAAGTATCGCGTTTTTCAGGCTGTGGGAGCCAAACTTTAAATACGTCCTGTTTGACCAGATTTCCCGGCGGGCCTGAATCATATCATGAAGTTGAGCTATGTCGACAACATGGCCACACTCCGAGGCGGCCTCGGCTACTTTGGCTATTATAAGATCAAGTCGGTCAAGATCCTTCAAAATTGTTTTAGGGGTCTTATGCGCGATATTAATACCCCAATCGATTTCCGCTTTTCCAAGAAAATACAGGGCTTGAGAATACTGTCGGTTTTCAAGGCAGACCATCCCGCGTTTGAAAGCTCTTTGTTTACGAGCCCGATACCTTATCCAAAAAAGGATAGCAGCAAGCGGCGATAGTGCGACAAGAATTGCAATAACAAATATTAATTTGTCAAAAATTGTCATCTGCCTTCATCTCCGTACTATCGTTATCTGATACGTGTGTGAAGCGCTTGAACTTCAGAAGTTTTCATACTCTGCTGAAATTCTGTCCCCCAACGGCTTTCTGCTACTTTATATTTTTTATTTTCAATACAGCCCCATAAAATAAGTATACCTGCGAATCATTTGCTTAGTCAATACATTGTTTACCGCCATACAAGCAAATACGCAAGCATAAAACCAACTATGTTGAGGTTGCGAATGAATATTCCTGTCTGGCCGTCAAACTCTTGGTATGTTAAAATTTTATCCATGATTACGGGGTGTGCGCGCAGCCGATACCGCCAGCTATTACAACCAAAGAATACAAAAGGCTCATACAGAGTATACCCTATGTTCAAGCCATTGGTCGGCCCAGCATATTTCGCATACGCCCGACAAAACGATTGACAACATGGCTGCGCGACAATGAGGGGAAAAATGCCGTCTTCCTGATACCCATTGAGCGCAGCTCCTTCACAATATCCCTGTTACGCTGATCAACTTTCAGGCCTGCTATAAAAGCAGTATAGGCTTTGCGCCGACTCCCCCGCAGCACATGCACTTTTCCCAGATTACAATAAAAAAATGCATCATAATGCCCGGCTGTCAGAGCTTCCTCACACAGCGCAAGTGCTTCATTTGAGCGCCTGTTTACCATTGCCATACACAGACCAAGGCATGACAGACAGCGCGGTTCCCCCGGTTGTAACTCAAGCGCTCGATTCAGCACATGTGTCGCCATATTGGGCTCCCTGCGTTGCAGATAATACAACGCTTCCTTAAACAGCCTTTCCGGATCCGCAGAACCAGTCACTGGGCCTGTCTGCCTGGTTTCATGCTGCATGATGAGCCTCCTGTGAAACGTAGTGTCACATAAAAATATAGCGCTCCTGCGATTGCGTGTCAAGACAACCAGCCGCTCGATATCACTATTACACTTTAAAAAAAATCCCCTGTAATGCCGAACGAGCACCAAACTATTTTCTTGACACCTATAAACGCTCAATTATACTGAATGAATCTATAAAGATACCAACAACACTACGTGTACATATCACTATCAGCTGTAGCACGATAGAGACAAGGAACACGCATGAATACATTGGAACTCAACTATCCCGTACACACTCTGGAGGGCAAAGAATTATTTGCAGCCGGCTCAATACTTTCACCTGAAGCCATTCAGGAAGCCAGGGAGAAATATCCTCCTCCATCGTCTGCATACCATGCCCTTTTACAACACGGTTCAGTACACAAAGATATACTTGACCTGATTGAACATCCCCCCTATAACACCATCTTTAGCGATACCGATGACCGAAAGGCAGTACTGACCCTCCTGGCTGATAGCCTGGTTCAACCCGTTGCACTTGACCAGCTGGACTATTTTCACCGTTATGATATCAATACCTACCGTCATGCGCTTATGGTTTTTGCCCTGTCACTTCTACTCGCACGCCATCTTACCGTTCCCGGCCGTGATCTGGAACAGAAAATACTCGGTTCCGGGCCCACCCACGATCTAGGGAAAACATGTGTGCCCATAGCAATACTCAGTAAAAGCACCCCGCTCACCGTAAACGAACGCCATCATCTTGAACATCACACCGCAGCCGGTTACGCACTGCTGACCTGGCATAACGGCAATGAGCATAATTATGCTGCCAGAATCGCCAGGGACCATCATGAACGATCAGACGGCACGGGATACCCCAAAGGCAAGAAACTCAATGATATCCTGGTGGAAATTATTGCCGCATGCGACATATACGACGCGCTTATTTCTCCCCGACCGTATCGCTCCACTTCATTCGATAACCGCACTGCACTGGAAGAACTCACCGAACTTGCAGACAAAAATTTTCTCCGCGAGGAAATTATCCAGACCCTGGTCTCCCTCAACCGACACAACAGACCCAAAATAAATACCTGCGTTGTTTCGCGGGAACGACGAGGGACTCCGCCCGCTGACAACCGTTATGGCGTTACGGTTGACGATGCTGCTCCAGCCATACCCACGCGAAAAAAATAAAGCATAGCACACTCACACCCAACCCTTTTCATAAGACCGGACTTGACGCTCTCGGAGCTCCGCTCCCTCAAAGTTCCCCGGGAAACCGCACGTAGAGAAGCCATCAATTTTTTTGTATGATGAGATTCAGCCAAATCCATACAGCGCAAAATTTAAAAAAGTTTTCGGCAAGCATTCTTTAGCGTATCACCTCTTTAAAAATTCTATTAGCCCTGTTCGTGCCGATAAACCTGCTAAGCATTTTGCGTGAACCGTCTTTTTCAGTTAAGTCATCACAATAATGCAGACTCGCCGCAGCAACCCGCCGTGCATAATCACTATCGGTGACAGGAGCGGCCTCTTCAAGCAGATCAAGATAACAGCGCAGATAATCAAATGCGCAGGACTTCGCACTTTCAAGCAGGCTATTAGGGGCCATAGCGTATATACTGCAGTCAGTCAAATAGGGCTGCATCCAGTCTTTTGGTTTGGCCGGCGGCCCAATTGCATACTTGTCCATAATAGGACGTGTCCGCTCAACATAGCGCTGCAAATACTCCTGCTCGTTAAACAGGGGAATAAAGTTCATATAGACAAACGACTTTTTCTTCATACAGGAAAAATCAATTGCCAGCAGCGGTATGTCATAATTGCTCTCTGGATATATCTCCAGTGCCAGAACCTGAAGACGCGGCAACTTGACGGCTGTGCGCATGACATTAACCTTGCGCACCTTTGCAGCACGCCAGTTGTAAAGCTGCATGGTGACAAATCCCAGCGGCAAACGGATATTGCGCAGGTCTTCAGGAACGGGTGTCTCCTCAAGGGGGTAGCGTTCCTGAATCATCTCAAGCATTGTATTTTTGAACTGTTCCATCGTGTTCTCCTCTGCCTGTCATAACCATCCGGATAGCAGCCATAGCCACCGGCGGCTCAACAATGCCTTCTAAGGTTTCTATAATTAACCGGCATTCAACATATGCCGGTCATAGTAACAAGATTTACGCCAAGCTGAAAGGCTTTATCAAGATCATCATTTTTTGAGCGCACATCATGCGGCTGCATGTTTCCACAACTGATAACATCACCCACACGCCTAATGCCAAGGTCAATCAGATTACGCTCAAGCACCTCATGCACAAGCGCAGATGAGAAGCCAGGGTCACCCTGGCTGATCACAATTGCCGCCCTGCGTCCGTTAAGCCGAGATGTAAACCCTCCGCCGGTAATCCGACCGTCGGCATCCCGGTCAGCAACAAATTCCATGAGTGGCAACAGACGTGAAAAAAAAGTAAGCAGCGGCGCGCTTACAGTTCGCATGTGATTGGGGGTACCAAAAATGAACGCCTCACAAGCAGACATGCGCTCCAGAATATCGGGCATATCATCCGGCAAGGGGCAGATTTTGGTCCCCGGCGGAGGGAAGGTGCACGTCAGGCACCCGCTACAATAGCGGATGTTACTCTCTGCAACAAAGAGTGTGTCCAATTCTATATCCATCCTGCTTTGGGCGCCCTTAACCACGCGATCTACCAGAAATTTGGTATTACCGTCCTTGCGGGGGCTGCCGATTATCGCCATAATTTTCATGCTATTTTCTCCGCCATACTTACTATTACTTTAGCAAAAAAAGACTGCATATCACAACGACTATTATGAAATAATGTTGTGCTTGAAATTGTTGTATGGCAGACGCTCAGCCCCTAACCACACGCCCAGCATGCATCAAAAGGCTTTCAGCAAAAAAAAACGGCCAGAACAGGCGTAACCCATCCCGGCCGCAGCGCTTCTCACAAACTTTTAATAACCGTGCTTCTGCAGATAAGACGGTTTAAACATACGCTGATTAAGATCAACTCCGAAGTCAATATCCGTGATAGCGGTGGTTGCATGGACACGCTGCATATCAACGGTCTGTGTTGCGTTGAAGTGGGAAATTTCCACCCCTTCGTAACCTTTGTCGATATAGCCAAGATTGTCGATAATCTTCCACAATTTTCCCGAGCGATCGTAGCGATCAGAGTAACGCATCTGCCAGTCTTCAGGATCAAGGTACCAGACCATTTTGCTATACAGGAAATTGGGATCTTTGCTGGTCGCCTCGACAACATGAACCTTGACACGCTCGCGCTGGGTTCCGTCAAAAAGGCACTTACCCTTTGTATGCACCAGCTTTTTCGAGTCAGTGTGACGACCCATCAGCATATCCTTTTGGCCCAGGTAACGATACGTATTGATCTGGACAGGACCGTCCCAACCCATATTGTCATACGCGCAGTAATCCGCCCCGCCCTGGGCATCCTGCCGTTCTGAAGTTGAACGGCGCCGCACCCGGCGAATAGTAGGCATCCAGAACCAGGAATCATAGGGCTTCATGGTATCCTTGTAATTAATTTCCATAATGCGCATATTCCGCGTCTCCGGGGGCTGCAACTGCAGCATGCTGAAAGCCCGCCAGATTTTCTTCGGATTCTTTGGCATTTCAGGAACCGGGGGCATGTCAGTACGGCCCGAGAAGAAAATAAGATTGTTCTTGATTTCAACGTTGCGATCGTACTTGAGACGACCGTCAACAATGAAGGCATTATCTCTGTTGGAATAGGCGTCGCCGAAACTACGCGTGCGAAAATTATGGGCCATCTCGGTACCCTCTTGCGTGTCCGGAAACGGAACACCTGAGACGTAACCGATGATCTCGCCATGAGTTCCAAGTTTGGTCTGCCCGTAATATTTTTTCGTCATGGTAATATTACCGGGTGTAGGATCTATGGCACGATAGGGAACGACTTCAAACCATGTTTCTCCCCAACGGGAAGCATCCTTCATGAGGGTATAAAAGCTTTCAGGAAGGTACTCTTTAACCTCATCGACATTCGAACTGGTAATTTTTTTACCGGCCCATTGAGCCTCCCACTGCTTGAGTTGCTGCAGTTCTTCGCCCTGATAGCAGTCTGTCGGGTATTGAATTTCCTTCGCCCAGGACGGGGCCGCCAACAGGGCCACAGCCAGAAGCGCACACAGTATGCAATTTTTCTGTTTCATCGAAAGTCCTCCATGTGTTCAATTAAAATTCGTAGGTATATTCAAAGGTCCAGAAATCCTTGCTGTTGAGATCCGACGAGCTAGCACCCAAACCAAAATAGTTCATGTAACGCACAAGAAACGTATGTTTAAACTGCGGCTTGAACCCGATCGCCGGGGCATAGTAACCGCCTTTCTCATTGATGTAATAGGCCCCGTAAAATCCCGGCAGGATGCGGCCATTCCACAGCTCATAATTAAATGACTGCGTGTAGACCCACCAGCTCTTCTTTTTGGGAGCATAGGTTACCCAGGGATAATAGAGATCATTGCGGCTCTTGTCAGGCATGAGCTCATAGAACAACTGGGAGCTCGAAGACAAATATTTGTTACGCGCCCAGGGGGTTATGCCCGGCAGAAAAATCTTGGTGTCCCACCCGAGGACTACCGCATAACGATCCTGCTTGGTTATTTTCGACAACGGCCCCGTCGGCCCAACCCCTTGACTTGTAACACCGGGCTTGTCGTGTTCATAAATCGCCTCCAGCCTGAAGATATTGCCCGACATGGCCAGGCTGGTAAAGGGGATAATAGGTATCGTGACATCAACGGGCTTGTTCACCGTAAAACCGAACGTATCCATCCAGGGATACCGATACACTTTCTTCAGACGGGCCCCGGTAGCCGCAGCAGAACCAATCTGACCACCCTGGTTGGCTTTCAGCACAGCATCATCGGCGCGATGGTGAAAATAAGAAAGCGTCCAATCCCAGCCGGACAGAAAACCACGGACACGAAAACCGATCTCGGGCTTGCTCAGATCATCATCCGGCTGATCGCGATAGTAGGCCTTGAAAATCTGGTCAGGATAGCCATTAGGATAATTATTAGCAAGGTCAGCAAAACCTTGGTTCCACGCGGTATGATATCCAGCCGGGTTAATCCTGTTGGGCTCAAAATCCGGAATAATGAGCAGCTCATAGCTCATGTCCATGGGTTGATCTTCAGGGGTAAAGAACAAGCGGGCCATCCACAGACCGCGTTTGATTTCAGCAAAATCAGGATAGGCTGGATTGAGACTGCCGCGCAGATCAACCGGGTTAATATTATCGACCATACGCTCAAAACTGGTCTCACCCCATGAAACAATCTGCTTACCCAGACGCAGCTGGAATGTGGGTGCGTTGAATTCAACAAACAGCTCACGCGAGACATCCTTGAAATCGCTATAATGTGAGATCTGGTCATATCCAGCCGATCCACCATTTGAACCGTTCTGCATCTGACGCTTGTAACTGCTGTCAATGTTTTTGGCGCCGTCATAGAACTGCTTCCAGACGCTGTAAAAGTTCAGTGAATAGTCGGGACCGTCATAGACATGCCACATAGCCTCCAGTTTCAGAGAGCTTCGGGCGTTGAATATATTATAATCTTCCTCATAACTTTTGGTACCATGCGCCCGCATCAACATCTGATTTGACCACTTACCGTGTATGACGACCTTTCCGTCATACAGGTCAATTGCCCCGGCCGTTCCTGTAAACACGAACAGGAGCATACCCAATACACACAATCGTATCATCGTTCTCATACAGTCCCTCCTTGCGTTAGATATTAACTGCCACACGATAAACATTTCTGAACATCATAGAGCCGAAACACACGATCTTGCTTGCGCATCCGGCATTGCAACAACACTCTACGCACACCTCGAAACCAAAAAAAAATGACCTGCTTGTTCGTTATTACTATAGTTTGAATATTTCATTCTGCAAAGTATTTTGCTAAAGAACTCCTCATACGCTCGATATTTCCACCCTGTTTGCTAAACCTCAGGCCTCAGCAGAATCAGGCTGTACCTCGGGCATTCGTGTCAAAAACCGCGGCTTAAAAATTAAAATCAGGACGGGGACGAAGAAAATCGCTCCCAGGCAATTGAGGAACAAAATCACCGCCAGCATAATACCCATCTGGGCCTGAAATTTCAGGGGCGAAAGAGTCCATACCAGCAAACCCAGCACAAGGGTGCCGGCAATATAGATAATCGACTTGGAATACGTCTGAATGGTGCGCGTCAGCGCGGTTTGTATGCTTATGCTCGGATCTTTTCGTTTTTCCTCGGCGCTGCGCGCAAGCATATAGATACCGTAGTCAACGCCCATACCGATACCGGCAGCGTTGAAATTGAAAGCCCGATGCCGTTAAGGGCCATATAGGCAAATGCCATGAAATTTGACAGCAGCAGGGGAATGGTGAGAATCAAACCGGCCTTAAACGATTTAAACTGTATGCTTACCAGAAGAAGCACTCCAAGCAGGGCATACAGCAGGGTCTCAAACTGCTTGCGCGACACCATTTCATTAATAGCCGCTTCAGTACCGATTACGCCGCCGCACAGTTTATATGCAAAGCCCTCGGGGAGTTTCGAATGATTTTGGATATAGTCTTTTGCAGCCGCAATGGCCCTCTCAATCGTCGGTCCGGTCTTGTCCATGTAGTACAGGGCGATATTGGTCTGCCGCAGCTGTGGATCAAGAAATTTATCCATATCTCCCGGATCACCTGACTGGGTGAGACCTATCAGATAGGTGTTGGCGGTCGCCGCATCCTCGGAAAGCCCGAACCACTTGGGGTCATCCTCATGAAACTTTTGCGGCATAGACATCAGGGGACTAATAATGTTCTGCGCCCCAACCGCACCCGAGGTGTGCAACATATGAGCAGTAAAATTCTTTATGTCATGCATGACCTCAAGATTGGTCAGCGAACGCGCTTTCTGACCCTCAAGTACAACATAGAGGGGATTAATAAGGGGCAGGTTCTGGTTGATGCGCACACTGTCCTGATTGTAGCGTGACGAGGGATACAACAGATTTGAGCCGACCTGGGCATCACCCACAATAATCCGCTCGGAATAGTAAAAGCAATAAGCCGTCAGGATGGCCACCACGCCGAGAACCCACCAGCGCCCGCGGTTGATGATCCAGGGACCGAGCCAGTCGGCAAACCGGTTAGCAAAGCCCTCGTGTTTTTCGTTCTTTTGGTGTTCCTTTTCGATATGCGCCAAGAACCGTTCCGATACCGGCAGATAGGTCATAAGAATCGGTATCAGGATGAGGCCGATAAGTACGGTAATAACCGACCAGAAGGCGCCCGCGATAGCCATACTCTTAAGCATGGGCACCGGCGTAATCGCCACAACGGCGATACCGAATGCATCAGTCACAATACTGGTGACACCCGGAAGAAACATACCGGTTATCACGGTTCGATATGCTTTTTCGCTGTCACGGGTGTTCACATATTCTTCGAAGTAACGATTATAGAGCTGATGGGCGTGGCGGAACGCCATAAGCGAGATCAGAAAAGGCATGACAAAAATAAGCGGGTCAAGATTCCAACCCATGGTAGCATAAAAACCCAACCCCCATATTCCGGAGATTACAGCGGAAAAGGGGACTAAAAACGCGGCCATGAAAGAACGATAGGCGATAAACAGCAACAAGGGGATCAATAGGCCGGTACCCAGCATGATCCAGTTCATCGTGTCAATATGATGTGCTACAACGCCAAGATGCATGGGATGTCCCACGATTGAAACCGTGGTGTTTTCATCCTCGGTTTCCTCGCGCAGACGGTCAAGCCCTGTCTTGATCGCTGAATAATCAAGCTGCTCCTCGAAAAAATCAGCGAAGATAAGACACTTCTTAGAATCAAGAGACACATACGATCCGTAATAGGCATCATTTGAGTATATAGCCTCGCGCAGTTGCTCCATCTCTTCCTGCGTTTGGGGAACCTCCGGCCACATCAAAGGCGGGGTTTCCATGCCCCATGAAGTTATTTTGGGATTTTTAATCTTACGCGATGCCATGGAAATGACTTTATAGCGGTCAACTCCCGGCACGGTTGCAAGCCCATTGGTGATATAGCGTACTTTATCAAGGGTCTTCGTATTAAAAATGTCGCCCTGCTTAACCGAAACCATAATAACCAGAAAATTAGCACCGCCAAAAGTCTTGCGGAACTGGTTATGTATTTTAATATACTCGTGATCTTGGGGCAGGAGTTCATTGAAGTTGGTCGAGATATTAAGCGTACGGCATTGCCAGGCGAACAGCAGCGTTATAGCAGTTATGGCCAGCAAAACCGGCAGTCGGTTCCGCAGGAAAAAACTGGCTAATCGTTCCATAGGTGTTTCCATTGTTTTTCCTTTTACTTCGGCTTCAGTTTTGGGGGACAGGTATGCCTGAAAGCAGGCGCCACGAATTCGCGCCGTCCGTGGTCTGCAGTACTGTCCCACGCGCGCCGACAACAATGCCGTTCAGGGCATCAGTCATAACCACAGCCCTGAGCCACGACCTGGTAGTGCGCACGCTGTCTGTCATGCTCCAGGTTGTGCCGCCGTCCTCTGATGCAAGCGCAACGCCCTTCTGCCCGACAACAATGCAGGTATCAGCGCTACAGCTTACACTGTAAAGCGTTGCCTTGCCCTCAGAAGCGGGATTATCAATTTTACGCCAGGACATGCCGCCGTCATCGGTTGCAATGGTGGTACCATCCATGCCGCAAGCTAAACCACGTTTTTCATCATGAAAGTAAACGCCATAGAGTGACGGAGCAAAGGATTCCCATTCATCCTCGCTTATTACAGGAACGATATCCTCGCATTCCTGCACAGCCCACGTCTGTCCGCCATCAACAGTGTTCAGAATGACGCCATATTCGCCCACAATCCAGCCGCTCTGAGCGTCAATAAAAAAAACATCATTGTAGATTTTGTCTTCACCGGAACCCTGCTGCTGCCAGGTTACACCGCCATCGGCAGTATGCAGGATGGTACCAAATTCACCAACGATCCAGGCACGACTCTTATCGACAGCATCAAGCGCAAACAGCTGTTGGTCGACACCACTGTGCTGCTCCTGCCAGGTTGCACCACCGTCAACGGTATGAATGATAACACCGCCGCGACCCACAGCCCATCCGCGTAACTCATCTGTAAAATCAATATCGCACAGACTGCCACTAACAGAACTTTTCTGAGGATCCCAGGTTTCACCGCCATCGGAGCTGTGCATAATCACCGAATCAAAACCTGCAATCCATATATGCTGAACGTCCGGAAAGGCTGCTGTGAAAAGATGCTGGGGAACAATCATTGTAAACGGCGGTTCAGCCGGTTCCGATTGGTTTGGGGAACTGCACGCGGCAAGCCCAAGAGCAAGCAGCAGTGTGGTAAGACGCGTTATCTTCGACAGGACTTGAGCAGTAGTGCTACCCATGGACTAACCCATTTCTGTAACGTTTTTCAGGCTTGCGCGCGGTATGCAGGGGGGGTACAGCACGACAATGCAACCCTAATTTCATTGTTACTATTTAACAAATCTTTAACACAGGATTTGACCACCGTCAAGAAAGAAAATGACTGCGGTCATAAAAAAATGTTCGTAAGCCCCTGTTTTATAAGGATAATAATTACTATTAATTTTTTTTAATCTATTTTTTTAGTAAACAAAAAATAGATCCATTCGCACTCAAGGCTTTAGAAAACCTTTCTTTCCATGCAAACGGAGCTACTCTAATCAGCAGCTCGTATGACAAATCAGCTTTGTATTTTTTCAGTTTTAATACTTGCACCATGCACCACGCATGGTATATATTTCTAATAAAAAATTTGAAGCTTACGATATCTGGCTTACAACTACTACATCACATATAGCATATAGAAAGGACCAACTCCGTGAAAAAAATAAGCATTCTTCCCATCATTTTACTGGCAGGGCTCTGCACCCTGGCGCAACTCGGAACTCCTGCCCCGGCAGAAGCGGGTGTGTTCAAATTCATTGTTTGTTATATCCCCAACAGGATTTTTGATGCTGCGGATATCTTGCGCGCTCGCGTCCGAGTCGGGCCTGGTATCTCAGTCGGTGTGCGGGCCACACGGCCGCTCTCAGCATTCGTAGGTTTCCACAGCGGTGTCTTTATCGGGTTGCCCGGCCCCCGCGGCGAGGTAAAATTCCCGTTGCCAGTGGGCTTTGATCTGCGTTCCGGTGCCCAGGCCAGCGTTGCCGATGTTTCCGCAGGAGGACCCTACTATGGTCCCCTTGAAGTAGGTGGTGAATTACAGCTTCTATTAGTTGGCTTGAATGTCGGTGTCGGCGTTTGGGAAATTGTTGATTTCGTTACCGGCTTTGTGGGCTTTGACCTGCAGGGCGATGATTTCGGAAGAGACCGCAACAAGGACGAAGTAAAACAAGAAGACTCCGGGGCTGAAGCTGTTAAGCCTGAAGCCAATGAACCTGAGGCCGATGCGCTTGAGGTAGTCGAGCCTGAAGCCAATGAACCTGAGGCCGATGTGCCCGAAGCCTGAACATCTTTAAAAAACTGAAAAAACTAAAAACCGCCCCGGCGATAGTGCACACGGGGCGGTTTTTTTATTTTTGCACAGCAGGTATTTACTGCATCATAATTCTTCACATGCAGCGGTCGACGCATAGCCTGGCACGCCAGAGACAAAACTCTAATCTCTCAGTTCCACCCACAAACCGCCGTCCTCACAAACACGAGCTCGGTCAGCTAAGCCTGACATGGTGACACGTTGACGCAACTCCTCAACGCGGTACACCCTTCGGCCAAGAGCATCATTTTTAATGCGGGACTCTTCGGCAATGGGCGCGATACATGCTTGCGGAGTATAGCAGCCATATCCCCCGCCGAAAAAAGCCGTTCCGCCTGCAGCGCGGACACGATCAAACTCAAGCATGATAGCTGCGGCTTCGTTAAAAAAGAAAAAAGCCCCGCGGCAAAAAACCAGATCATACTTCCCGGGCACATCCAGGGATATGAGCGATGTCGGAATAATATTCAATCGAGAGTCATCACAACCCGGCCAGTCATCAAGAAACGTAGCAACAAGCTCAGGCATGTCAAGGGCAACGCTCAAGTGAGCCCTAGGAAAAATACGCAGCAGTTCACGCCCTACCCCACCAGAAAAACAGCCCACTTCAAGTATACTCACGGGTTCCGAAACACACGAATCCGCTACCTGTCGCGCCAGGTACGGATAGACCGGCCGCCAGAGCCGGTTAACCTCACGAACCAGCTCGGGCTGCTGCATATAAGAAGGACGAGGTATATGCTTCATAGCGAGCCTTAGATAATCACGGTATGAGATTATGTTTTTTTATATGGCACAGTGTCTATGCTGACCGGACATCACAGACAATGTTAACCAAGCACTGCGGCGACAGGATCTGCATGCCCCTGCGGTGCTTCAATGAGCTTTCCGTTCTTGTCAAATTCGCGGCATTGAGTTCTCACTCCATTTTCAAAAACACTATCAGTTTCCAATGTGCCGTTGTCATAATAGGTACACGTCGAACCTTCGCGCTTGTTGTTCTCAAACAAAGATTCTTCCCGCAAGGTAGCGTTTTCATAAAAACCTTTGTATTCGCCATGCACAGCACCGCCAATAAACGTAGTTTCTAAAGACAGCTGACCGTTTTCATAATATGACCGATACAGACCATCACGCTGATTGTGTTGATAACTAAACTCGTTGCGAAGCTGGCCATCAGGATAGTACACCTGCGCACTACCGTGCATGGCATTGTCCTGATACATAATCCTTGATGTCAAAGAGCCATCAGGAAAAAAAGTTTGCGCAGGGCCGTTTTGAACGCCGTCCAGGGTATAGCTCAATTCGACCCGCAACGTACCGTCTGGATAGTGTTCCCGCCGCACGACATACTTATGATCTTCCATGAAAATTTCTCCCTTGCTAAACATTACAACTGTCAATCACTCATACACTTGGCGCCCATCACCGGAAGTTGGCTCAACGTACTGCCGCATGCCGATATTCATAGACTATTCCCTCTGCCATTGATGCGATAATCACGCCAACACCCGGCGAGCGTTTTGCAATCATTGCTGAAATTAAACGCGCCTGTTCACGCGAGTCGTCCGTATCGGCCTTGTTAAGCAGTACCGCTTTTTTGCAATAAGCAGGAGCACCCTTGAATAATCCCTCCGGCGAATCAATTAATTTGATGATGTGTACAGCGGAAATTTCCTCATTCAGCTCAGCGCCGGCTGCTGCACAAAACAATTGCGGCCGGTGCACATGTTCACTATTGACCGGCATGCCCAGTGCGTCCAGTCCGATGCAGCCTATAAGCAAGGATGTAGCCGACGGTATCACCGGCTCATAAACGGCAGGAGCTTTTATCGATAGGCGCCGGGCACCATCGGCCTCGACAATAACAGCATCAAATATAGCGTCTTCATGCAGCTGATCAAGAAATGCGGGATCAACGCTTTTAAGCTTGTTTTTGCCTTGCATGACAGTGCCTGCCAGACAGGTAAGTGTGCCGGGCATGCTATCTGTAAACAACGTGCTGTCAGGTGCATCCGATAGAATAATATCGTCATACTGATTTTCCTGAGGCATGAAAATATTGGTAGTCGTTGTGATAAGCACCCGCCTGCCAAGCGCTTTCAAGGCCCCGGCAAGCGCGAACATGGTCGTTGTTTTCCCTCCGCCGCCGACCAGTGAAATAATGCCGCATTGTTCGTGGTCAAGACCGAAGGCGCTCAACAAATGCATATCGGTACACCCGGACATATTAAAGTGTTGAGGGGCATGTTACCGGCTGTCCGCCAACAGTTTTATTGCGCACATCCGCCAATTCGGCTGCTATTGATACAGCAATTTCAGCCGGCGTGTTAGCGGCGATATTAATGCCAATAGGAGCCTTGATGGTGCTAATGACATCATCACTGACACCCTGTTCCCGCAGTTGCTTCAGACAGGTGCCAACCTTTTTTTTACTGCCGATCATGCCCATATAACAATGTGGGTGTCGCAGACATTCCTCAAGCACCTCGAAATCATGATCATGTTTATAGGTTAGTATAACAACAAAGGTATTGGGCGTAAAAGACAGTTGATCAATGGCTGCCAGATAGTCATCTGTGATTACAGTATCAGCCCAGGGCAACTTTTCGCTATCTGCATACTCGGGTCGGTTATCAATAACCGTTACATTAAAGTCCATCAGTTTTGCAACGCGGGATAGAACTGCGCCGATATGGCCGGCCCCGAAAATATAAAGCTGCGGCAATGGATTAATCGGCTCAAGAAATACGCTCATTCCTCCGCCGCATTCCATGCCGATATCCTTAAGATTGTGTTTGATAATTTTTGGTGCTGCAGTACAGAGCAGTTTGCGTGCCTCATCAACAACAATTTTTTCAATTGATCCGCCACCGATCGTCCCCGTCGCAGTGCCGTCCGAATAAACGATCATGCGTGCGCCGGCACCGCGAGGCGCCGAACCTACTGCCTCTATAACTGTCGCCAAAACCAATGACTGGTTCTTTTTTTGTGCTGAAACAATATGTTCGAAAATATCCATAGTGAAGATCCCCTAAGAGAAATGATACCGCACATAATTAAAATAATTTTTTACATTACTCCCGTTAAAAATATCCGCACACTACATATGGGCCTCTCGTGCCTTGAACTTTGCCTGCAGATGCTACTCAAATTTATTACAAGCCTTAGTGTAAAAGCATCAGCGCCAGAATGTCGTTAACTACTCTTGGTAGTATAACCCTTTCGATACATTTTCTAAATCTGTTTGACAACCTCCAAAAATTTCTCAAGCGTTTCAACATTGTGGCAGGGCAAGAAATGATCGATGTAGGGCAACGCGGTGGACATGCCAAGACACAGGGGCTCATAGCTGTCATATTTCAAGTGCGGATTTAGCCATATCACGCGCTTAAAACCGCGCTTCATGCGGATCATCTGCAGTCGCAACTCTTCGATATTGCCTTTGTCCCAACCGTCAGAGAGCACAACTAAAATGCGGTTTTGGGCCATATAGCGGCCGCCGTATTTTTCGTTAAAATCTTTCAGACTGCCGCCAATATCAGTTCC
>Ga0208648_1000316_pt1 | contig 50683 bp, 54 predicted proteins | sample AntAceMetag02UKL_FD_184772 | JGI IMG/M metagenome (GOLD analysis project Ga0208648, IMG submission 184772) | Saline lake microbial communities from Ace Lake, Antarctica - Antarctic Ace Lake Metagenome 02UKL (SPAdes) (version 2) | ecosystem: Environmental > Aquatic > Non-marine Saline and...
AACAGCAGCTTTGTTGGTGTTAAAAAAAAAAGCCCGGGCAATCTGGGGGGATACAGAGAAAAATTCATAATGTTTAAACAAAGACAAATGGCTATATCCCTTATCAATGAAGCATGTATGGCAGGTGCACGAAAAGAAAAAGCATGCGAACTCCTTTGCATAAATATTCGTACTCTTCAACGCTGGAATAAAGGTTCTGAGATAATTGAAGATCAGCGCAAATACTGTAAACAAACTCCAGTTAATAAACTTTGTAACGAAGAACGTTCAAAGATTGTAGAAACATGTAACTTGCCTGAATATAAAAGTTTACCACCGAGTCAGATTGTACCATCCTTGGCTGATAAAGGTATTTATATTGCTTCAGAAGCGAGCTTTTACAGGATTTTAAAAGAAGAAGGTCAGTTAAAACATAGAGGAAAAGCTAAGCCCCGAACGGTAGTAAGGCCAGAACCATATGTGGCAACAGGCCCGAATCAGGTCTGGACGTGGGACATTACATATTTACCAACAACAGTGAAAGGTTCTTTTCACTATTTATACATGATTGTGGATATATTCAGTAGAAAAGTTGTTGGCTGGGAGGTTTATGAAAAACAGACAGATGCTCTGGCTTCAGTTGTCGCAAGGAAGGCATACTTATCTGAGGGAATTGCGGGAAAGGATTTAGTACTTCATTCAGATAATGGATCTCCAATGAAAGGGGCTACAATGCTTGCAACTCTCCAAAACCTTGGTGTTGCAACATCATTCAGCAGGCCATCTGTCAGCAATGACAATCCATATTCAGAAGCTTTATTTAGAACCTTGAAATACAAGCCTGGATATCCTGTTAAGCATTTTGAAAGCCTCGAAGCTTCGAGAGATTGGGTCCTTAAGTTTGTTCGTTGGTACAATTACGAACACAAACACAGCAACTTGAAATTTGTATCACCAGATCTACGACACTGTGGAAAAGATCGAGAAATATTGGAATATAGGAAAAAAGTTTATGAGGAGGCAAGAAAAAGGAATCCTATGCGTTGGGCACGTAAAACACGAAACTGGGATGTACCCAGAGAGGTATTTCTAAACCCCGGGAGAAAGAAGGAGAAGACAACAGATATTAATAAAGCGGCTTAAAGAAATGCGTTTCTTTTTGAATAAAACGATTATGAAAAAATGCGACAAGTAGCTTGACAAACACCGGTACATACATTGAAAGCTATACCCAAGTAAAGAATTACCAATTAACAAAAGATGAAATTATTACATATTCGGCTGCATTATTGAAGATTGAAACTTTAAAAGAAGAATGGAAGTTTGTTGGTCAAAATATGGCTATCGATATATCAGTAAAAGCCGATGTTGATATAAGCAAAATAAAAAATCAATTATTAGCAATAACCCAAGATAAGAGTGTTCAGAATAAAATTAAGGCGCAACAAAGAAAATTAGAAGAACTTGAACGCAAATTTATAAATTTGCAAAATAAACTTTCTTCGGCTGATTCGTCTGAAGCACTTATACTGCGTAAGGAAACAAATGTAGTTTTTAAGGAAATTGATTCAATACAAGCGAAAAAGATTACAATTACATCACAGATTAAAACAAAGACCAAAAATGTTTTAGATTATATTGAATTGGAAATGACACAGGCAGAAGTTAAATCGCTTGTTGGTAGTCCTCGTTCAACCGACGATTGTGGTTATAACCTTGTCAATTGGAATTATGGAAATGTGTGGGTAGTTTTTGAAAGCGGTGTAGTTTCTTGTATTGTTAGAAGTACCTCTTTTAGTAACTGTCGTGATAGAGGAAGTTATAAAAGGAACTTAAAACAAAATAGAAGTGATATAAAAACTCCCATGGAAATCATGAAAGTTTTTCTTGCCAACAAATCTCTGCAAACAAAACGCTTGATAACTGCTTTCCTTCATACATCCTGACCATCACATGAAGGGTGTTTGGGGTACGAAATCATCTAACCGAAACCTTTGATACCTGCTATAAATCAAACAACCATCCTCATTCACAGACAGTTGCGATATTGATATAAAATAAATGAACCCGCCGCAAATGGACGGGGTATTAAACAATCATAATAAATTTAAATTATTTGTTTTCTTCAAGCAGCGCTTTTGCGACATTGATGTCATAAGTCTGATTTGGATCAAAACCTTTGCTTTTGAACATGCCGGTTGCCTGTTTGATTGCCTCATAAGGCACCCACTTATGGTCCTTCCACAAAGCAGGGTCATCCTTACTCCAGAGCCTGAAGCAGACGCTGCCTTCTGATTTGCTGACATAGGCGCGAACATTTTTATTATCTGGAAACGGATAATAGTATAATCCTTTTTTATCTTTCATATTTTTACTCCATAAATATTATCATATTGTTTAAATTTAATGAATTCGTAAAAAGTCATTTGTAAGCGACATTGAGCAGTTTTGGAAAAAGATTCGGATTGAGCCTGGCGTTAAAAATTGCAAGCTGTTTGAGGGCGTTAGCCCGAGTTCTTGCAATTTAGCCGGGATTAATTTGAATCCCAAAAATGCTCATAGAGCGAACAAATCTTACTTTTTACGAATTCATCAAATTTGTACATGCTCAAGAGAAACAGTCTTTTTAAGTATATGTTTTGCCGTCTTCTCAAACTGGCTGGTTATATCAGACACAAAAAACCTGGTATCTCCTTTTTTGCTGAGCCGCCCCTCTATTTCACTGTGATTATTCAGAAAACTTTTTACCCTGTCTGCAACAGCCAGCGAAGAATCTATTATGTTTACCCGTTTGCCTATTTTTTCCTGTATAATCCTGTTTAAAATAGGATAATGCGTACAACCGAGAATAAGAGTGTCTATCTGCCTGACTTTTAATGGATGCAGATATTTTTTTACTATCATTCGTGTCTCAGGCTTATTAAGCCATCCTTCTTCGACCAAAGGCACAAGAAGAGGACATGCAACAGAATAAACCTTTGCGTCAGCATTGATTTCCTTTATTTTTTTTTCATATATCCCGCTGTTTATGGTAGCTCTTGTCCCTATAACGCCGATTCTAAAAGTTTTTGAAGCTTTTATTGCAAGTTCTACCGCGGGAGTAATAACCTCGAAAACCGGAATATCATATGTTTCAGACACCCTTGCAGTTGCAATACTCGAAGCTGTGTTGCATGCCATGACAATGAGTTCAGCTCCTTTGTTTAAAAGAAAATCAGTATCTTCAAGCGCATATTTAACAACTGTTTCAGGACTCTTGTTGCCATAGGGTGTTCTGGCTGTATCACCAAAGTAAATGATGTCATAGCCTGACAGATGCTCTGTAAATGCACGCACGACGGTCAAGCCGCCTATTCCTGAATCAAATATTCCGATCATAATAAGTTAAGTTTCGGGTGTTGGGTGTTTAAAAAAGTCACTTTAAAAGTTTTTTTCTTATACATTCCTTAACTAAATCGTCAGGCGCGTCTGTGCGTATGCCCGGGCATAAACCGCCCATAATCTGCCAGTTATTTATATCTATCAGTACACCTTCGATAAAAGGCCATTGTTTGCACATTTTAGGTTTGACTGGATGAATAGTGCAGATTTTATCCCAGAATATACAATAACCATTTTCCTGCTGGGCTAAAACCGGCTTGCCTGAGGACATGCAACAATAATCTTTAACAAAGGTTTTTGGATCTGTTTTTAAATAAGCAGAAATAGCTTTAATATCCTGCTCAGTTACAAAAGTTCCGCCATATCCCTTGCAGCAATCACCGCATTTTTTACAATCAAAAATCTCGGTATTTTTCATAGCATTAATCCCCAGAATTAAGCGCCCACCTGGTTTCCATGGCTTTTTTCAGGGTAACCTGATCCACGTATTTAAGATCGCCTCCCATTGGCACACCAGAGGCTATCCGAGTAACTTTAACCGGATATTTTTTAATAATTTGTCCGATATAAGAGGCGGTTGCCTCGCCTTCGACATTAGTGCCTGTTGCCAGCACGACCTCTTTGATATTATTCTTCTCTATCCTTAATAAAAGCTCTTTAATCCTGATCCGATCAGGCCCTATCCCGCCCATTGGAGAAAGTACTCCATTAAGAATATGATACAATCCTTTATAAGAGCCTGATTTTTCAATTGCCATCATATCAGCAGGCTGTTCCACTACGCATAATATATCGGCAGATCTTGTCTGATCACTGCAAATATTACAAATATCACTGTCACTCAAACCATAACATTTTGAGCATAGCTTTATTTTGTCTTTCATTTCCATTATGCTGTGCGCAAGCTGTTCAGCCTCTCTGCGCGATGCATGCAATATGTGCATTGCAAGACGTTCAGCTGTTTTCTCACCAATTCCAGGCAACTTCGATATGTTTTTAATCAAATTTAAAATGGATGAGGGATAAAAACTCATGTTACATTAATCCTGGTATATTCAACCCGCCTGTAAGCTTGCTCATTTCTGATGAAACCATTTCACTTGCTTTGGCCAATGCATCATTTACCGCCGCAAGTATCAGATCCTGCAACATTTCAACATCTTCAGGGTCAACCACCTCTTTTTCTATCTTAATAGACATAATCTGCTGCTTACCGCTCGCCACAACAGCTACCATGCCTCCGCCCGCAGTTGCTTCGACTGTCTTGTCAGCCATTTCTTCCTGCATTTTAAGCATCTTAGACTGAATCTTCTGGGCCTGCTTCATCATGTTTCCCATGCCTTTCATGAAAAATACCTCCTATAATATCTTGACATCCAAGACTTTTCCGTTAAAAATTTCTATTGTATCTGAAACAAGACTATTATTTAACACCTCTTGTCTCAAACGACTTTCCTTTTCTATTTTCTGCTTTTTATCATTTTCTGGGGTTTCTTTAACAGTTAAAGTCAATTTCATGTTTTTCCCAAAAAAATCTTTACATACCTTTTCGATAATGGCCATATTTTTACTTCGTTTTATGTTATTAATGCTAAAGCCGTTGCCGTTAATCTCAATTTCAAGGCTCTTGTCTGTCAGGTTTTTCAAAACGCCTTTTTCCAGGCTCGCAGCAAGCGCGGAATGGTTTTTAAAAAAAATATCGAGAAGGTTCTTCCATGTCATGTCAAGATTGTCAATATCTGAAACGCCGGCTTGCGCAGAAGGCTCTTCTTCTTCCTGATCACTTTGATCTTCGCTGTATAATGGATGAGCTGTTTCCTGGCTGCCGTAAGATACGCGATTTTCAGAAATACCCTGATTCTTTTTTTCATGGAATTCATTTTTAAGATTATCAAGCTTTTCAATAAGCAGATCAATGGACATTGCCGGTTTTATCTGAAATATCCTTATAAACAGGATTTCAATTGCCAGTTTTGGTTGAGCTGAAAACCTTATCCCGGCTTCTCCCTTAAAAAGAACATCAAAAATCTGGTTTAAAAAAACCAGTGAAACATCCTTTACCTGATCACGCATTCTGGCTATCTCATGTGCAGGAAGATTTACAAGCTTGCTTATGTTTTTTCCCATTTTTACAACAAGCAAATTCCTGAATTGTTCAACCATATCTGCATACAGCTTTTGCATTTCATAACCACGTGCGTAAACATCCTCCAGAATATCAAGAATCGCAGGAAGATCTCCGCCTAAAACAGCACCGGAAATATCAAAGATAATTTTTCTGTCAACAACGCTTAAAATATCAAGAACTTTATCATGAGTTATAGACCCCTCCACGCAGGAAACAACCTGATCAAGAAGACTCAATGCATCTCTCATGCTTCCGCCTGCCTCACGGGCAATAAGCTCCAGGCTCTCAACAGACACATCAAAACCTTCTTTCACGCACAGGTTTTTCATATGCCCGGAAAGCGACTCAATGTCTATCTGTCTGAAATCATATCTCTGGCATCTGGAGAGGATGGTTACGGGAATTTTATCAGGCTCAGTAGTGGCAAAAATAAACATGATATAGGACGGCGGCTCTTCAAGAGTCTTTAAAAGAGCATTAAATGCAGGGACACTAAGCATATGAACTTCATCAATAATGTATATTTTATAACGGCTGTATGCCGGCATATACTTGATGTTTTCACGCAATGTTCTGATTTGCTCTACACCATTATTTGATGCTCCGTCGATTTCATATACATCTGCCGAACTGTCTGACATGATTTCATTACAGAATCTGCAATTATTACATGGAACAGGAACAGGTCCGTTTTCGCAATTCATGGCCTTTGCAAGTATGCGTGCGACAGTTGTTTTACCCGTGCCTCTTGGACCTGCAAGCAGGATTGCGTGAGCAACTCTGCTTGATAAAATTGCGTTTGTTAAAGTACGTGTGACATGGTCCTGGTCAACGACCTGCTCAAATGTTTGTGGACGGTATTTGCGTGCAAGAACGATATAAGACATATGGGTAGTATTCCATTTTAACCACGGAGCACACGGAGTTCACAGATAAACAAAAGAAGTTACAAGTGACTAAAGTCCCTAAAGTGAGCTAAAGTTAATGAGTCGCTACGCTCCGCTTTTTTATATATTATAGAAAATCCAAAGTGCTCTGTGGTCTGGTTTTTTGGCGGAGAGAGAGGGATTCGAACCCTCGGTACCGCTTTTGGCAGCACACACGATTTCCAGTCGTGCTCCTTCAGCCAGCTCGGACATCTCTCCTGGAATTTAGATTTGTAAAATAACAATTCAGGTCATTAAAAGACAAGCTTTTTGACAGGATCAACCGGATAAACAAAATTTTCTTTTCTGTTAATAAACAAGAAATTTCATATTTTAATCCTGAACATCCTGTTAATCCTGTCAGATTTTTTTCAAATGGCGGCCACCCTAATGGCGGAGAGGGTGGGATTCGAACCCACGATCCCGTTATTCACAGGATACCGCTTTTCGAGAGCGGGGCCTTCAACCTCTCGGCAACCTCTCCAGTGGCAAATGGTTTTAATATATTTTTTTACTCCTTGATGTCAATAATCTTTATGGGATCATACATATACCACAAAAAAAATATTTCAATAAATATTTGACTTAAACACACTTATCCGTTTTATTGTCGCTGTCTAAATTAAACAAATAATCATAAAGGGGGAAAATGGCCACAATTATACCTTTTAGAGGAACACTTTATAATCAGGATAAAATTGAAAATATAGCTGACGTTATAACACCACCTTATGATATTATATCAAAACAGGATCAGCAAAATTATTATAAACAAAATCCATATAATATTATCCGCCTGATTCTTGGTAAACCAGCGCAAAAGGATAAAAATAACGATTGGCATTCAGATGCCGCAAGCCTGCTTAACAAATGGCGTTCAGAAAAAATACTGGTGGAGGATAAATCACCGGCCTTTTACCTTACAGCAACTGATTTTACCCTGGGAAATAGAATATTTACGCGTTACGGGCTGATCGCTCTGGTCCGCCTTGAGCCATTTGATAAAGGTATAATTCGTCCTCATGAAAAAACCTTTTCCAATATAAGTGCTGAAAGATTTGAGCTTATAAAGACCTGCCACGCAAATTTCAGCCCAATATTTTCACTTTATTCAGATCAAAATATTATTATGAATTCATTAAGAAATAGTGTCGGCAATAAAAAACCTGACATGAATTTTACAGATAAAGACGGAATGAAACACAAACTCTGGCGCATAACTGACAGCTCTATTCACTGCTATGTGGCCGAAGCGATGAAAAAGAAAACCCTTTTTATAGCCGATGGTCACCATAGATATGAAACAGCTCTTAACTACAAAAACTGGATATCAGGCAAAACACCTGATTTTAACCATAATCATCCAGCAAACTATGTAATGATGTATCTTTGCAGCATGGAGGACCCAGGTCTGATTATACTTCCTGCCCACCGAATTTTAAAAGGAATAAATGATTTAATGCTTGATTCCTTTATTCAACTATCTGAAAATTATTTTAATCTAGAAAAGATTCCGTTTAAAGGCAAAGAAACAGGAGAGGCCGGGTCAAAATTGACTTCAGGCCTTAAAGCAAACAGCTCCAAAAATGCAATCGGTGTATTTATAAGAAATCGTTCGGAATTTTATCTGATGACATTAAAACCAAATGCCATGGAGAATGTTATAAATGAAGACCTTGCAGATTCATTGAAAACCCTTGATGTTACGGTTCTGACACATCTTGTTCTAATGAAAATTCTTGGCTTTAACCAGTCAATGCTTAATAATGAAGACCTTATTGTCTATTCAAGCAGTGAAGAAAAAGCAATCCAATATGTTGCCTCAGGCAAATGCGATATTGCCTTTATTCTTAATCCAACAAAAATTAAACAGATACGTAAAATAGCCGGTCAAGGTCTGATAATGCCGAGAAAATCAACTTATTTTCATCCTAAGGCAATAACCGGTCAGGTTATAAACATGCTGACCAATTAACCGCTCAACCCATCATCAGTTTTACTTCATCAGTATAAGACCCGTCTTTTTGATAAATCAGCAAAGGCTTGCCTGTTTTTATGCCTGGATTTCCTCCTTTAATTCCTTCCACTAAAACAAGCTTTGCCTCTGAACTAATATTTGAATGAATCATACGGCAAAATTTAGGCTCAATACAATTTGAGCGCATCTCAGTGAACATATCAATCATCCTCTGAGCAGAATAAATCATAATAAATTTTCCTGAAGTTCGTAACATACGGCATGCAGTATAAATAACATCATCCAGGTTAATCTTAATTTCGTGCCTGGCAACCGCTTTTTGCAGATCAGGGTTCATCCTTCCTGATCCCGGCTTCCTGAATGGAGGATTGCACACAACAATATCCGCCGGGCCTGAAATCATACCATGTTTCAGATTTTTCATATCACGGCAAATAATAGAGATTTGATCTTCCATATTATTTTCTTTAACATTTATTAAAGCAATATCAGCGAGCTCTTTCTGGATTTCAACACCGTAAATTTTTATTTCTTTATTTTGATACGCAAGAATCAATGGAACAATTCCGCAACCTGTTCCAAGATCAAGGACACTGTCTCCTGGCTGCGATTTGATATTACAAGCCAGTAAAACCGCATCAATTGAAAAACGATAGCCGGTTTGCGGCTGCCTGACCTGCAGGCGGCCCTTAAAAAAAGTATCTGTTGTTAAGTCCCTCATTTTTTATTCATTTTAAAGGGCCAATCTTGAATTTTATCTCTTCGACAAGATCCTTGCCCAAAGCATCATTTATTTTTTTTATAATATCTGTTTTTAAAAATTGAAGATGCTGCATCCATGTCGAGCTGACTACATGCACAAGAAGAAGACTCCCCTTGAATGCCGCAGGCATTGTATTTTCCGCAACGCTATCACCCACAGCGCTACTCCACAAATCCCAAACCTTAACCAGCTCATTATCAGACTCATGCCTGCATGTTTTCAGCAGATTATTGATAAGACTGCCTACATGTTCAAAATCTTTTATATTTTTTCTCTTTTCTGCCATAATAATAAAATATGCTTCTTCTCCGATTTAGCCGGGATTAATCTGAATCCTAAAAATACTCATATAACGAACAAATCTTACTTTTTACGACACCATAATATTCATTTACCACAAAAAACAAAAAAAATCTTAATAAACTACCCCCCGCAAGCGGCGGGGAATACAATCCGAAAGTGATTAAAAATATAAAAGTGCCCTGCCAGGCACCATATTAAAGATAATTTATGGTTTTTGCTTGACTTGGAAGGATTTGTACCTTACTTTACATAAAATATCTTCAAAAATAGATACCATAGATACCTTATAACCATGTCACTTAATACTTGATGAATTTCATTTTCCATGAATTTATCAATACCTACAGGATGTTAAATCTATGAATTGGGATTGGGACAAACTTAAGCAGCAACAGAATACAGGAGGCCCCAAAGTGCCGCCTGATTTAAATGAACTTGTCAAAAAACTTAAAGGGTTTAAGCTCCCTGGCGGTCCAATTATTATTCTTATTCTTGTTGTATTGTTTTTCGGATCTTCTATCTTTTATACTGTTGGAGTAGATGAAGTTGGTATTATTCAGAGGTTTGGAAAATATGTACGAACCAGCCAGCCGGGTCTTAACTTCAAGCTCCCCGCAGGAATCGAAAAGATAACAAAGGTAAAAATAAAACGTGTTTATAAAGAAGAATTCGGCTTTCGTTCCGGAGGAAGAGACCCTAGAAATCATTTTCCAACAGGCAGCGAAAGTATAAATGCATCCCTCATGCTTACCGGAGACCTCAATGTAGGTCTGGTTCCATGGATTGTTCAATACAGAATAAAAGATCCTTATCGCTATCTTTTCAAGGTGCGGGATACTCCCAAACTGCTGAAAGATATGTCAGAAGCAGCCATGCGTCTTGTAGTGGGTGACAGAAGTATCAATGAAGTCATTACAAAGCGGGAAGAAATCGCCATTGAAGCCAGACTCGTCCTGCAAAAAGAAATGGACAATGCAGAAGCTGGCATCAATATTGTAACTATAGAAATGAAAAAAACAAATGTTCCGGAACCTGTACAGCCATCGTTTAACGCAGTCAACCAGGCTGTCCAGGAAAAAGAACAAATGATTTATAAGGCAAAAGAAGATTATAATAAAGCAATCCCTGCTGCCAAAGGTGAAGCAGAAAGAACAATAAAGGCATCAGAAGGATATGCGTTAGACAGGATAAACAGAGCTAAAGGTGATGCTGCCAGATTTACAGCTCTTTATGCAGAGTATTCAAAAGCTAAGGATGTAACTAAAAGGCGGCTTTATCTTGAAACATTAAAAGAGGTTTTACCAAAGCTTGGACAAAAGTACATTATAGATTCTGAACAGAAAAATTTATTGCCCTTACTTAATCTTGGCAAACAAAATGGTGCGCAAAAATGAAATCTAAAGGTATAATAACAATTATCGCTGCTGTTGCATTTTTTCTTGTTGCTTTTGCTTCAGCTTATACTGTTGATGAAACTGAGCAGGTAGTAGTTACTCAGTTTGGGAAGGTTGTTGGCCAGCCAAAAATAGAACCAGGGCTTTACTTCAAGATACCCTTTATTCAGCATGCTACATATTTTCCAAAAAATCTTTTAGCATGGGACGGCGATCCAGGGCAGATACCAACCAAGGAAAAGACCTATCTATGGGTTGATACATTTGCCAGATGGAAAATTGTCGATCCTGTTAAATTTTTTCAAACCGTAAATAATACTGTAAGCGCTCTTGGAAGGCTTGATGATATCATCGATCCTGCAGTAAGAAACTTTATCACCTCTTACAACCTTATTGAAACTGTTCGCACATCAAACAGGGAGCTGGAGGGGCTTGATATAGATGATGAAAACCCCAGAAAAAATAAGCGCAACCTGTACTCCATTAATACAGGCAGGGAAAAAATAACAGAAGGAATATTAGAACAGGCCAAGCCAAAAGTAGCTAAGTTTGGAATCGATCTCGTTGATGTTAAACTCAAACGTATTAATTATGTAGAAGAAGTCAGAAAATCTGTCTATGGCAGAATGATTGCAGAGCGCAGTCAGATAGCTGAAAAATTTCGTTCTGAAGGAAAAGGAGAGGCACGAAAAATTCTTGGTGAAAAAGAACGAGACCTGAAAAGAATAACATCAGAGGCCTACAAAACTGCTCAGATAATAAAAGGTAAGGCAGATGCAACAGCAACCAAATTATTTGCCGAAGCATATGGAATAGACCCCAAATTCTATTCATTTGTAAAGACACTTGAAGTTTATAACTATGCTCTCGATAAAAACAGCTCCATTGTTCTTTCAACAGACTCAGAATTCTTTAAATATCTTAAGGGAGACTTCAGTAAGGATTAGGCTGCTAATACCTGATTGTCAAATAGCAGGACATTGATTAAATTGAGTATTTTTCAAAGGTCTCTCAGCTTCAAGTAATTTTAGTTTCATATCAGGCCCGCCCTGATAGCCGCCAATGCTCATGTCAGATCTGATGACTCGGTGACAGGGAACTATAATGGGAAACGGGTTGGCTGCCAGAGTATTTCCAACCGCGCGGGCGGCTCCTGGTCTGCCGATCTGAGCAGCAATCACTCCGTAGGTACTGACACATCCTCGTGGAATTCCATACTCTGCGCGCAGCACCTCCTGCTGAAAAAGCGAACAGGAATCAAGATGTGCGATACCAAGATCAAACTCAACATCATGCCCATTCAAAAATGCCCTGATATCAATACCTGCGGTATCTATCTCAGCACAAGACGATAATTCAGCCATGGGAAACAGCCTTAAAACTTCTGCATAAGCTGAAAAAGAGGGCCTGGAGAGAATAACTCTGACAATAAAGGGGTGTGCATTAAACAGTGACCAGACCAATGCCACAGGACCAAATGGGGTGGAGTGGATGATAGTCTTTTTCATATATTGAAATACAACCTAATTAACTGCTGAGTTCCTTTGATCTTCTGGTTGCCGCTGCTATTGCCTCGATTATATTCTGTTTAACCTCATATTTGTTCAGTACAGCAAGGGCTGCCTCAGTTGTGCCGCCGGGAGAAGTTACTTTCCCGCGCAGAACTTCAGGAGATTCCTTTAACTCTTCCATGAGCTTGACAGATCCCTTTAAAGTAGTAATTGCCATCAAGGCAGCAGCATTGGGCTCAAGACCAGCAGATATGCCTCCTTCTATAAGAGATTCTATAAAATAAAATACATAGGCTGGCCCGGAACCTGACAGACCAGTTACAGCATCAAGATCTTCCTCGTTAAATTCGATTACTTTTCCCATTTCTTCAAGAATAGACCTGACTATTTTGAGGTCATCACCTGAAGCATGCCTGTTGGCGCTCATGCCTGACATGCCGGCAAGAACAAGAGCCGGTGTATTTGGCATCACGCGTATTACAGGAAGATTAGTCCTGGATTTTTCATCAAGAGGCGTATAAAGAAAATCTTCGATTTTCTGCAAGGATATTCCTGCTGCAATGGAAACAATCATTTTTCTGCTGTGAATTTTGTAGTCTTTTTGCCCTGAAATTTGCGAAAGCACCTGCTTTATATGCTGTGGTTTTACAGCAAGTACAATGATATCGCAGGTTGAAAACAGTTTAATGTTATCTGTAAAATAAGATATGCCATAAGATGACTCCAAAAAAACAAGGCGGTCTTTGTTTATATCGGCGGCATATATCATCGAAGGAGGCAATATATTGGATTTTATAATAGCTCCTATAAAAGCTTCCGCCATATTACCGGCCCCTATAAAACCGATTTTTTTGTTAAGTTCAGGCATGTAACCTCCATATATTAAGTTCATGGTTTCTGAATTTCCGAACCATTAAATAGCTTTTAGGCACAGGGCATGTCAATGATTTTGCGTGAAACATCTTGACTTATCGTTAAGATATCTTTAATTTTTATTTTGGGAAAATCTTATTTTTATAATTGCGGCCAGGAGCAGTGGAAAAATAAACTGTTTGCTGCTCAAGGATTAAGGTTCGAAAAAAACGATTAACCGTTAACGATTATAAAATGAGACCTTTGAAAAATGTTCAATTTTGTTCAAGTTCAAGGAAGGCGACCAAATTTTAAATCAGGTTTAAACGTAGGAATACATTGAGTATTTCGAGGCTTAAAATTTGAGTTTACCCCGTAGCTCCGGCAGATGGTACTGGGGCCTGACGCAGTAATTGGGCAAAATGGGAGGTTTTGCAAAGGTCTCAAAATAAAAGGGGTCTTATGTTTATAGCAGGCTATCTTTTAATGGCTGTAGCAAAAGTCATTGATATTGTTTTAATTTGTTTTATGTGGATTGTTGTGGCACGGGCTGTATTGTCCTGGGTAAATCCAGATCCTTATAATCCTATTGTCCGTTTCATCCATAATACTACAGAACCGGTTCTATATCGCATACGCCAGAGCCTTCCTGTGAATTTCAGCGGCATTGATCTTTCTCCGATCATTGTTTTTCTGGCAATTATTTTTCTTCGAACCTTTATTGTAAGCAGCCTTCTCAGATTATCTAAAACTTTGTTATAATGTAATATCAGCTTTATGTTACATAATTATTTACACAGGTATATATTATTATGAAAATTACACCCATTGACATTCAACAGCAGCACTTTAAGGTAAAATTCAGAGGATTTGACATAAGGGAAGTTGACGGATTTCTTGAACAGATTTCTGATACCTTTGAATTGTTACAACAGGAAAATAAAAGAACTCAAGAAGAAATCAGCAGGATAAAGCTTGAAAATCAGGGATATAAAGAGCGTGAAGAAACATTCAAGCATGCCATGCTGAACTCACAGAAAGTTCTGGATCAAATGAGAAATAACGCTCAAAAATCGGCTGAATTAATTATTGCTAATGCAGAAGTAGAAGCAGAAAAAATTTTAACTATAACTCATAAAAGGCTTTCTCAATTACATGAGGATATAGCTGAACTAAAAAGGCAGCGTATGCAGATAGAAGTTCAGATCCATTCAATAATTGAAGCTCATACTAAACTACTTAAAATCGGAAATGAGAGCACGCAGGCTCTGGATGAAGAAGATGCTAAATTCAAACTGTTAAAACAGTCAATATAGGGGTGATTAATGGCAAAAATTGATGCTTTTTTTAAATTAATGCACGACCAGGGAGCTTCAGATCTTCATCTTGTATCAGGGCAACCCCCTGCTCTTAGAATAAGAGGCGACATGGAAAGGGTCAAATACAAGGTTCTTGATAATGAGGAACTAAAAAGCATGCTGTATGAAATTGCGCCCGAAGATAAGGTAAAAGTATTTGAGGAAACAGGGGATGTCGATTTCGGGTATGAAATACCAGGGCTTGCAAGGTATAGAGCAAACTTTTTTATGCAGAAATATGGGGCTGCTGCGGTATTCAGAGAAATCCCGGCAGATATATTGACAGCTCAGCAGTTAGGCCTTCCATCGGTTATAACAAAACTGGCGTCACTTCCAAGAGGTTTGATTCTGGTAACAGGGCCGACCGGAAGCGGCAAATCCACAACACTTGCGGCAATAATTGATGAAGCAAATCGAACACGCAAGGATCATATAATTACCGTCGAAGATCCTATTGAATTTGTGCATAAAAGCGAGAGTTGCATAGTCAACCACCGCGAAGTGGGTCTTCATACAAAAACATTCAGCTCTGCTCTGCGAGGCGCTTTGCGCGAGGATCCCGATATTATTCTGGTCGGCGAATTAAGAGATCTGGAAACAATATCACTTGCTGTAGAAGCTGCCTCTACAGGACATCTTGTTTTTGGTACTCTTCATACATCCAGCGCTGCTAAGACAGTTGATCGTGTTGTAGAGGTTTTTCCGTCGGATCAGCAGCCACAGATACGTTCAACACTGTCTGATGGACTAAGAGCTGTAATAGCACAGGTATTGTTTAAGCGAATCGATAAAAAAGGACGCTGCGCTGCGCTGGAAATACTGATAGCAAACCCGGCTGTTCGGAATCTTATTAGAGAAGGAAAAACCTATCAAATACCTTCAATGATTCAGACAGGCAAAAAATACGGTATGCAGCTTTTGGATGATGCTATTATGGAATTATATAAAAAGGGATGGATAAGCGCTGAAGAGGCTTATTTGAAATCAAATGACAAATCAAAATTCAGGCCGTTTTTAAAGACTCCGCCTACAGATTTTACAGAAGTATAGGACTCGGGTTCAAAGAAATAGCATCAATAGTAAAATGGGTATCATCTCCAGATTAGTTGTAGTTAATTCTTGCTCGCCTCTGGCGAGAAGCTAAAACAAGTGGGTTATTTCTAATTAAGCGGGTGTAATCTTAGAGGGTACAAGGGGTCAAGGATTCAAGGGTTCGAGTGACACGCAGTGAAGCGCTAACCCTCAGCGCTCAAGGAAGAAAGACAACCAGGGATTACATCAGGATGCTTTACATAAAAAAAGATATAGCAAAAAGCGAAGGAATGTTAAAGGCGCTGATAAAGTCTTTAGAAAACAAACCCTTGAATCCTTGGACCCTTTTCTCCAACTAAATTGGAGAAGAGCCTAAAATGGTTGTTGCGAGGTCTTAAATGGAGATTATATAATGAGAAAGCAGGAAATTGATTATATATTAACAAAGATGCTTGATACTGGCGACAATATTTCAGATTTAAATATTACTGTGGGCAAACCATTTCAGGTGGAAAAATCAGGCGAGCTCATTCCTGTTGAAATTGACCCTTCTTTTCGCGAATTAACTCCTTTCCAAACAGAAATCTTTGCTCTTAATCTGATTCATCAGGATCCTCGCCTTACTGAGACACTTCTGAAAGAGGGTTCATGTGATTCATCCTACGAACTTCCAGGCAAGGCCCGTTTCAGGGTAAACATTTTTTCTCAAATGAGTAATTATTCGATTGTTTTGCGAAAACTGGAATCCACGATTCCTACACGTGAGAGACTTGAGCTTCCCATTGCCTTTGAGAAAATGGCTCAGGAAAAGAATGGAATTATTCTTGTTACCGGCGCCACAGGATCTGGAAAAACAACCTCTCTTGCAGCGCTTCTCAACGACATAAATGAGAGTCAGTCCGTTCATATTGTGACACTTGAAGACCCTGTAGAATATCAACATCCGCATAAAAAATCTACTTTCAATCAGCGGGAGATGGGCAATGATTTTGATACCTTTGCCAACGGTCTCAGAGCTGCTCTGCGTCAGGCGCCCAAAGTAATTCTGGTTGGCGAAATGCGTGACAGGGAAACAGTTGATATAGGTCTTAGCGCTGCCGAGACAGGTCATCTGGTATTAAGCACTCTTCACACTGTAGATGCGGGGCAGACAATAAACCGTATCCTTGGCATGTTCAGTACAGAGGAAGAAAAACAGATTCGAATCAGACTTGCCGACACAGTCCGCTGGATAGTATGTCAGAGACTTCTTCCCAAGGTTGGCGGAGGGCGTGTGGCTGCCTTTGAAATCATGGGAACAAACCTTCGTGTAAAGGACACGATTCTAAATGGAGAATCAGAGGGAAAAACCTTTTATGAAATAATTAATGCTGGAAAAGCCTTCGGCATGATAACGTTTGACGATTATATTATACAATTATATGAAAAAGGTCTTATTACAGAAGAAACTGCCACGGCTTATGCTTCCCGCAAAGGAATTGTAGGACGAGGAATCGATTCAGTCAAAAGCGTACGCGGTGAGGCCACCACAGATATCGAGGACCTGCATGTTGATCGTGATTATGGAAAAAAGAGGTAATAATGGAAATTAGCTGTAACCAGTGCAAAGGCCGGTTTAAAATTCAGGATGAAAAAATCCCCAAAAATAAGAATTTTACCATTTTATGCCCAAAGTGTAAAAACAAAATCAACGTCCAAACATCCCAAGCATCAGAGCCTGAGGCCAGTAAAACCATCATCGACGAAGTGGGTTCCGGAACTTACGATGCATCGCAAAACCCCTTTGATTTTTTGGGAGAAGGAGAAAAAACAGCTCTTTTGTGTGAGCAGGATCCTGCTTTTCGAGGTAAAGTAAGATCGGCTCTGGAAAACATGGGATATAATATTACAGAACCGGAATCTGACAGAGATGCTCTTAAACAGATGCGCTTCCATGTTTTTGATCTGGTAATATTAGATGAAGTATTTGGCTCCGAAAATCCGGATGAAAATAATGTCATGAAACATCTAAAACAGCTTTCCATGCCTATAAGACGTAAAATTTTTGTAGTTCTTATTACCAGACAATTTCGTACAATGGATAATATGAAAGCGTTTAGTAAAAGCGTTAATCTTGTTGTTAATATAAAACATATAGATGAAACAGAAAAAATTATTAAAAAGGGGCTGTCTGACAATACTGCTTTTTACTGTGTTTTCAGAAATGCTCTCATTAAAACAATAACAGTGTAATCAAAAGAAAAACTTTATTGAAGGTTTTTTAGCTTATCATAAATAATGCGCAAACCTTCCAGTGTAAGGAAGTTATCTGCCAGATCGATGCTTTCACAAATTTCAGTCATTATTTTAGAAAGCCCTCCTGTGGCGATTATTTTGGGGCTGGTTTCCATCTCTTTTTTTATACGCCTGACAATCCCATCCACAATACCCGCATGTCCGTAAATAATACCGGATTTCATACTGTCTGAAGTGTTTTTACCTATTACCATCTCAGGGGGCCTCAAAATTTCAACTGCAGGCAGTCTGGATGCTTTTTTAAACAAAGCCTCAGCAGAAATCATAATCCCGGGGCTGATCGCACCTCCAAGATATTCCCCTTTTGCCGAAACAGCATCAAAGGTTGTTGCTGTGCCAAAATCCACAACAATAAGGCTGGTTTTATATTTATGAAAGGCTGCCACTGCATTTACAATTCTGTCCGCACCGACCTCTGTTGGATCTGTGTAAAGAATTGGCATTCCTGTTGGTGATTTTGCATCGACCCAATACGGAGTATGGCCTAAATATTTCCGACAGAATGCATCCAGAATGTCTGCCATTGATGTGACAACGGAGGAAATTATGGTTTTATCTATTTCATCTGGTTTGATGCCGCCTTCTGCAAAAAGACTGGACAACATAAGGTTGAATTTGTCCTGGGTTATGTTTTTTTCTGTGCAAATCCGCCAGTCTTTCAGGAGAACAGTGCCATCGTAAACACCCATTACAATGTTAGTATTTCCAATATCTATAACTAAAAGCATAGTAAATATTCAGGTTATCAGGTTCGCGTTTTTAAGACTTTTTACGAGTTCATCAAGGTTGAACTGTGAACATTTTTAATGGCATCTATGATTTTTACTGTTTTATATGTTCCTGCTACGTCATGGACACGTACCATGTGAGCGCCATGTAAAACTGCGGCAGCAACCGCTGCCTGGGTGCCGGTTTCCAGCGCAGGCATATCAGCCTTGATATCCCCGAATGGTTTGTCAAATAGAATATTTCTGATAAAAGATTTTCTTGAAGGCCCGACAAGGACAGGTACATCAAAACTTTCAAATTTATGCAGGTTGTTGATTAAAAGAAGATTATGTTCAACTGTCTTGCCAAAACCGATTCCAGGGTCAATAATTATTCTTGATCTTGAAATCCCGCTTTTTTCAGCTATGATTATCGCATTTTCAAGAAACTCTTTTATTTCACTGATAACATCGTTATAAAACGGTTTTATCTGCATTGATTGAGGGGTGCCATTCATATGCATCAAAATTACCGGCACCCCGTATTCAGCAGCGACAAATGCCATTTGATCATCACTGCGCAAAGCACTTATATCATTTATTATGGAAGCCCCGGCCTCAATAGCCTGCCTGGCTACTTCTGATTTTGTGGTATCAATGGAAATAGGTATTGAAACATGTTTTGACAGCTTTTCTATTACAGGAACAACGCGTTTGCACTCCTCCTCAACAGAAACCGGTTTTGAAAAAGGACGGGAAGATTCACCTCCGACATCAATTATGTCTGCTCCGTGTTCAACAAGTTTTTCTCCATGAGCAACAGCAGCGCTTGTTGAAAAAAAATTACCACCGTCAGAAAATGAATCTGGAGTTACATTTAAAATACCCGTTATCAGGGTGCGTGCGCCAAAAGATAAAGAGTGTTTGCCCCACAAAAAATTATACTTTTTCATCTGCCTTATCTTCAGATTCCTTTGGCGACAACTCAAACTCAGGCTTCATGGAGTGTATAAGTTCATCAAGCTCTTCTCCCTTGACGGTCTCCTTGTCAAGAAGAAGCTGAGCAAGCTTATGAAGAATGTCTATGTTTTCCTTTAATATATTTTCGGCCCGGGTGTATGCGTTTTTGATAAAAACATTTACTTCCGCATCTATTTGTTTTGCTGTTTCTTCCGAGTAATCCCTGTGCTGAGATATTTCACGGCCAAGAAAAATCTGTTCTTCATTCTTTGCATAAGAAAGAGGGCCAAGCTTTTTACTCATACCCCAGGAACGCACCATCCGCTGGGCAAGTTCAGTTGCCTGTTTAATATCATTTGCCGCTCCGGTAGTAATTCTGTTAAAAATAATCTCTTCGGCTGCCCGTCCTCCAAACGCAACTGAAAGCTCGTTCTCAAGCTGGTCTTTAAATTTGAAATCTCTTTCTTCGGGCAAAAACCATGTCATACCTGCTGCCATACCTCTTGGTATGATGGTTATTTTATTAACCGCATCTGTATAAGGAAGCAAACGCGCAACAAGAGCGTGTCCCCCTTCGTGGTATGCTGTTATCTTTCTATCTTCCTCCCTGACGACTTTTGACTTGCGTTCCAGCCCCATGTAAACCTTATCCTTTGCATCTTCCAGGTCAGACATGTCAACCCTTTCCTTGTTCCTCTTAGCACCAAGAAGAGCTGCTTCATTAACGAGATTTTCCAGATCAGCTCCTGAAAAACCAGGTGTTCCCTTTGCAAGGATATTTGAGTCAACATCAGATGCCAAAGGTATTTTTTTAATGTAAACCTTAAGAATCTTTTCCCTGCCCTGTATATCAGGCAGTGGAACAACTATCTGGCGGTCAAAACGACCTGGACGCAAAAGAGCAGGATCAAGCACATCCGGACGGTTTGTGGCAGATATCAGAATAACGCCTTCGTTTGATTCAAATCCGTCCATTTCAACGAGAAGCTGGTTTAACGTCTGTTCTCTTTCATCATGTCCTCCTCCGACTCCGGCGCCTCTGTGCCTTCCCACAGCATCAAGTTCGTCGATAAATATAATACATGGAGCATTTTTTTTACCCTGGGCAAAAAGATCCCTTACGCGTGATGCTCCTACACCGACAAACATCTCGACAAAATCCGAACCGCTTATGCTGAAAAAAGGAACTCCAGCTTCACCGGCAATCGCCCGTGCAAGAAGAGTCTTGCCTGTTCCTGGAGGTCCCATTAAAAGGACTCCTTTGGGTATTCGTCCTCCAAGGCGAGTAAACTTTTTGGGTTCTCTAAGAAAATCAACAATTTCACCAAGTTCCTCTTTTGCCTCATCTATTCCCGCGACATCCTCAAACGTAACCTTGGTTGACTTTTCAGATTGCAGCCGAGCGCGACTCTTTCCAAATGAAAGAGCCTTGCCACCTCCGGACTGCATTTGACGCATAAAAAATATCCATATCCCTATTAAAACAATCATTGGAAGCCATGAAACAAGAATAGATATATACCATGGCGACTCAGCTGGAGGTTTTACGTTGATAGATACGCCCTTTTGCCTGAGAATTTTTATAAGATCCGCATCCTGTGGGGCAAACACTTTGAAACGATTGCGGTTTGTATCAGTAACCAGGATTTCCTGACCCTGTATAACCACATCCGCGACCCTTTCACTTTCCACCATGGCAAGAAATTCAGTGTAATTAATACCTGTTTCAGGCGTGTGCTGCTGCTGACTGAAAAGATTATATAACATTATCATCATCAATGTGATGACTATCCATAAAGAAAGATTTTTATAAAATTGGTTCAAAAAATAATACCTCCATAAAAGAGATTTGTTGTCGGACTAATTAATGCCATATATATTAATCATTATTGCTAATTAGGCAAGCATAAGTTCGGCCTTTAGCACAATTTTTGTTGATGGTTTTATCTTTACTGAATCAGCTATTCTCAGACCAGCAATCCATATTATTCTGCCTTTGCTGAGCAGGACAGGATATCTTGAACGATCAGATGCCGGAATTTTATTGTTTATAAAAAAATTTTTCAACTTTTGGGTACCGGACATTCCAAGCGGCTGAAAAAAATCACCGGGTATGAATGACCTTAGAGTTAAAGGAGAAACAATATCAGCCATATCAAAAAAAGCAATATTGTGTTCTGCATATTGCATGTTGTTTAGTTCATTAATCAATATTTGCGAAAGTTTCAAAAACATGTTGATTTCTTTTATAAATATTGATTCGGGCTCATGCCCTGGTTTTGTTAAAGTATATTCAAAAGGAAATGTTTTAGTGCAGGCGGCCTTTAGGCTCAGATGCCGCAAATTTTTCTTTTCTTTTTTAATGCAAAGAAAATCTTTGTCCCTGCTAATTCTGATACGGTCCGGCAAATCGATGCTGGCAGACAAACGTCTGGATTTTAAAAGAATTATTGCCGAATTAATGTGAGAAAATGCAATTCGTCTTAAATCGCCTTTTACCGTAGCAATCGCTTTTCTTAGTATCCGTCGTTGCGCTGCTGAATCCATTCCGCTAATCTTTGACACAGAAACGACAATTTCGTCAGTTTTAATAGATACAACAGAATCATCAAGCAGTGAAATTATTTTTCCGTCAATCCATTTTTCTTCAGATCTTATAATTAAGGCAAAACGGTTAAGTGTTTCGACTATCCTTGGATTATATGAATTTTTTAATAAGGGAATCAATTCATGACGCACCCTGTTTCTAAGGTGTTTCATATCACTGTTGGATTTATCGAAAACATACTGCAATTTTTCTGTTTTTAAAAAATCTATTATTTCTGATCTTGTTGCGTTTATAAGAGGCCTTACAATCTGACTGTCACTGTGTTTGCTGTTTCTTACAGGAGGAATTCCCGCAATCCCTAAAGGGCCGCTTCCTCTAAACAGATACATTAACATAAGTTCTGCATTGTCATCAGAATGATGGCCAAGAGCAATTTTATTAAACCCGTTTTTTTTTGCGATATCATCATAAAAAGCATATCGAACATGCCTGGCTGCTTCCTCCACAGAAAGTTTATGCTCACGCTGATACGCGTAAACATCCTTTTTGCCGATATAACATGTTAGATTAAGGAGTTCTGCAAGTGATGCAACAAATTCAGCGTCATTATCCGAGTCGTTATCGCGGAGGCAGTGATTAAGATGGGCTATCCCAAGCCTAAAGGAAAATTCAGGAGCCAGTGAAGATAATATATGAAGCAGTGCTACAGAATCAGGCCCTCCTGACACACATATCAATACAGAATCACCGGGTTGAAACATCCGGTAAGTTGTAATGGTTTTTTTTACAGTAAAAAATAATTTATTATAGCCTTTGAGCAATACTGGCATGAATTAACTCGGATCTTTTTTTGTTCCACACTCCTACATGGCCTGAACGTACGGAAATCTGCGTAATTTTGTCTGTTATCATTACAATTTTTATTTCAATTAATTTATTGTCAGCGCTTTTGCCTTTGATTACAGCGGTAACACCAGGTGGTGTTTTTTCTGTAACATTTATTTTAAGGCTTTTTAAAGCTGCATTGCAAGCGGCAATTGTTTTGTCAAAAGATGCCTGATAGAATTTTTTCAGTTCACCGCATTTATAAGTATAAACTGCTGCTCCAGTACCAGCGCCCGCAGCAAGAAAAGCACAGCCAGAACTTATAAGATAAAAGGCCAGTAATATCGGAGTAAAAAACTTTTTTATCATATGCATCAATTTTAATGGATTATTTGCCATTACAAGTAAAAATCCACGCCCGGAAAACGTGGCTTGGATTGCACACTGCAAAGGTCTCAGGCAAAGCCCGATATAAGTGACATGGGTCATAAGACCATGTTTTTCAGAATAAAATAAAATTATGACAGGTATGCTTAGAAGTCAATAAAAAACCTGTATGCCGAACACGAGGATATGCAAAAGATATTTAAAAGTAATTTTTGGATTTTTTTCTTGAAAAAATGAGATTATGAATTATAACTATATATGGTTGTGCTAAGCGGGGAGTTAGCGGTGCCCTTTTCCCGAAATCCGCTTCATGCGGGGCCGAATTCCCTCTAAAGGGTTTTATTTTAGAAAAACTACAGGTCATACTGACCGGTCACCGCGCAACATACGGTTACGAACCTCGTCAGGTCCGGGAGGAAGCAGCGATAAGTAATGCAGTCTGTGTCGCGGATTGATCCCGGTCAACTTTTTGGCCTATGTGATTCTGAAAAAGATTCGATAGAGGGTGCACAACCATTTTCTTAGAGACTTTTGAAAAATGTTCAATTTTGCTCAAGTTCAAGAAAGACGAAAATTTTAAACGTAGGAATACATTGAGTATTTCGAGGATTTATCAGCCTTAGGCTGGTTAAGATTTGAGTTTACCCCGTAGCTCCTGCAGATGGTACTGGGGCCTGACAAAGTAATTGGCCAAAAAGGGGTATTTTGCAAAAGTCTCATTAATGATGGTGTCGTAAAAAGTAAGATTTGTTCGCTCTATGAGCATTTTTGGGATTCCAAAACTGCTCAATGTCGCTTACAAATAACTTACAAATAACTTACAAATAACTTACAAATAACTTACAAATAACTTACAAATAACTTACAAATAACTAAAACTATAACCTCTTGATATGATTAACAAGTTGTTTTTCGGTTATAGCGCCGTAAAGCGGTTTTTGAACATTGAACATCGAATAATGAAATCGCTCCTGCCCGCCATCGCGAGACATACTCAATTCTCTTCGTTCTTTTGTTGTCTCGCTCAGGCGAGGCGGGCGGGTCGCTCCGTCAGTTTATAAAATGGCAGAATACATTATTCAAAATTCGACGTTGGACGTTCGATGTTCGATGTTCATACCCTTTGATACGATTAACAAGTTTTTTTGTCTACAATGCCGCATAGCAGCATAATTCAGCTTTTTAAGAGTTTATCATTAATGTCCTGCCTTATAAAATATTATTCCTCACCAGAACCAATCATAATGAATTCGTAAAAAATCATCACTCAGGTGGAAACCGTGCCTCAGGCAGACAAGCCGGAGTTCAGATTGCCCGTAACTGTTTGAAAATACTGGGTTAAGACTTTCGCCAGAATGACGGTTAAAGGGTATATTGAGTTTTTTACGACGCCATCAATCATTGCGATTGCAGCCTTGACATTATTGTAAATAGTATTATTTTTTTCTTAAATAATTGTTCTCTTTTTGATGTGAGGTTTGAACATCCTCCATTTTTGCTTAATTCTGTAGACCTTTGAAAAATGCTCAATTTTGTTTAAGCGCATGGAAGGCTTAAATTTTAACCCCATGAATACATTGCGTATTTTGTATAAAACAGGAGAATATAACTGCTGATGACTGATAAAAAAAAGACAGATAGTGAAACCCAAAAAGCTGATTCAGAAAACAAAGAATTTCAAAAAACCAGGTCAACAAAAAAGGATAAAAAAAAGGCTGCGGATATTAAGGACAAGCTGAAGGCCGAGCAGGAAAAATCCAGGGAAAACTATGACCGTTTTTTAAGAGTCTCAGCTGAGTTCGAAAATTATAAAAAAAGATCTGATCGAGAGATGAGTGAATTCAAAAAATTTGCGAATGAATCATTAACCAGGGACATACTTTCTGTGATTGATAATCTTGAAAGAGCCATGATTTCTTCAAACGCTGATAATAAGACGAATTCCGCTTTGATGGAAGGCGTTGATATGACACTGAAAGAAATACTGAAAATTCTTGAAAAATTTAACGTAACTCCTTTTGAATCATTGAAAAAAACGTTTGATCCTAATTTTCATCAGGCTGTAATGACTGAAGAAACAGATGAATATGATGAAAACATCGTTATAAATGAGCTCCAAAAAGGATACATGATACATGACAGGCTACTGCGGCCGGCCATGGTTGTAGTTTCAAAATCAAAAACAGATACTGAAAATAAAATATAAAATAGATTTGATGTAAACATTAAGGAGGAACACAATGAGCAAAATAATTGGAATTGATCTCGGCACCACAAATTCATGCGTAGCCGTAATGGAAGGAACCAAAGCAAAGGTAATTACAAATCCCGAGGGTGGTCGCACAACACCTTCTATAGTCGCAGCAACAGAAAAGGGAGAAAGACTCGTTGGCCAAATTGCAAAAAGACAGGCTATCACAAATCCTGAAAATACTGTTTTTGCTGTTAAAAGACTTATAGGCCGAAAATATGCATCACAGACGGTTCAAAATGATATCAAGGTGCTTCCTTATAAGATGGAACAGGCAAGCAATGGAGATATTCGCATAAATCTTCGTGGCAAACTTCACAGCCCCGCAGAGATATCATCCTTTATACTGGCACATATCAAGAAAACAGCCGAGGAATATCTTGGTGAAAAGGTTACTGATGCAATCATTACCGTACCGGCATATTTTAATGACAGCCAGCGTCAGGCTACAAAAGACGCCGGAAAAGTTGCCGGTCTTAATGTTTCAAGAATTATTAATGAACCGACTGCCGCGGCTCTTGCTTATGGACTTGATAAAAAGAAAGAGGAAAAGGTTGTTGTGTTTGATCTTGGTGGAGGAACATTTGACGTATCCATCCTTGAAATAGGCGAAGGTGTGTTTGAAGTAAAGTCAACAAGCGGCGACACCCATCTTGGAGGGGAAGATTTTGATCTCAGACTTATAGATTATCTTTCAGACGAATTTAAAAAAGATCAGGGGATTGATATTAGAAGTGACAAGATGGCTCTGCAAAGACTTAAAGAAGCGGCTGAAAAAGCAAAAATGGAATTGTCCACATCCGTGGAAACAGATGTTAACCTTCCTTTTATAACTGCTGATGCCAGTGGCCCCAAACATCTTAATATTAAGATAACCAGAGCCAAACTGGAAGCACTTACAAGCGACTTGTTAGACAAACTTGGAAAACCGTGCCTTACTGCGATAAAAGATTCAGGCTTGGCCATCGGTGATATAAATGAGGTAATCCTGGTTGGTGGTATGACACGCATGCCGGCTGTTCAGGAAAAAGTCAAAAAAATATTCGGCAAAGAACCGCACAAGGGAGTTAATCCCGATGAAGTTGTCGCAATCGGCGCTGCTATTCAGGGAGGTGTTCTAAAGGGAGATGTCAAAGACGTTCTTCTTCTTGATGTTACGCCACTTTCTCTTGGCATAGAAACCTTGGGCGGCGTAATGACAAGGCTTATTGAAAAGAATACAACTATTCCTACAAGAAAAAGCCAGACCTTTTCGACTGCAGCAGACAGCCAGCCCGCTGTTTCAATTCATGTGCTTCAGGGCGAACGTGAGATGGCGGTGGGGAATAAGACGCTTGGACGTTTTGAACTAACCGGGATACCACCTGCACCGCGAGGAGTGCCTCAAATAGAGGTAACATTTGATATAGACGCTAATGGTATTGTTAATGTATCCGCAAAAGATCAGGCTACCGGCAAGGAACAGTCAATCCAGATTACCGCCTCTTCAGGCCTTTCAAAGGAAGAGATAAACAACCTGGTTAAAGACGCGGAACTCCATGCGGATGAAGATAAAAAGAAAAAGGAGTTGGTAGAAATCCGAAACACAGCCGATACTCTGATTTATTCAACCGAAAAATCCATGAAGGATCTTGGAGACAAGGTAGATGCTGAAACTAAAAGCAAGATTGATGAGATTATAGTACGTCTTAAAAAGGCCATGGAGGGAGAAGATAAAGAGGAAATTCAACGTCTGAGCGAAGAGCTGACGCAGTCTTCTCATAAAATTGCAGAGGCTATGTATCAACAGGCTTCAAAGAAAGAAGGAGAACAGGGGGCTGCAGAAGGCGACACGCAGGGCGCTGCTAAGCCAGGGCATTCCGGTTCTGATGATGATGTTGTAGATGCTGATTTCGAAGAAGTAAAGGACGAGGATAAAAAATAGCATCAAACAATATATGCTAAAAAAAATCCCGCCGGCAGCATGCGCAGCGGGATTTTTTATTTAACCGGTTAAATAAGGAATAAAAATGAGTCAGGAAATATATGATGTCGTTATATTAGGAACCGGGCCGGGCGGGCTTCAGGCGGCAATTCATGCTGCCCGTGCCAAGGTCTCTGTGCTGGTTATGGGGCGTAAACAAAAATCCAGTCTTTACAAGGCACATGTAGAAAATTACTGCTGTCTAGCCTGCGTTTCCGGAGAAGATCTTATTGAACTCGGCACCCAGCAGGCAATGGATTCCGGAGCAATTTTTTTAAAGGAAGATGTTATAAAAACCACACTTAATGACGACTGGTTTACAATATCGACTGAAAGCGGGCATTCAATAAAAACCAGAGCACTTATAATGGCTATGGGAATAACGCTTAATCGCCTTGGAATTCCTGGAGAAAAGAAATTTCTAGGGAAAGGCGTTAGTTACTGTGTTGACTGTGACGCCAATTTTTACAAAGGTGAAAAAGTGGCGGTTATCGGCAATGAATCAGCTGCCATTTCCGGTGCATTAACCCTTCTGTCCTATGCAAAAGAAGTACACCTTATATCAAAGCAGCTTAAAGTATCGGATCGTCTTAAATTTCAAATTCAGGAATCTGACGTTAATCTCCATCTGGGATCCAGAGTCAACGAAATCTTTGGTCAGGAAAAAGTCGAAGGCCTGATCATGGATGACGATAAGGAACTGACCGTAAATGGCGTTTTTATTGAGACCGGAGCAAAAGGGGCTGTTGAGCTGGCTTCAATTCTGGGGGTTAAGCTGGATGCTGAAAAGTTTAGATACATTGTTACTGATAAACAACAGCTAACAAATGTCAAAGGAATTTATGCTGCCGGCGATATCTGCGGCCCGCCTTTTCAAATGGCTAAAGCGGTTGGCGAAGGATGCGTTGCCGGCATTTCTGCGGCAAGGTATGCGAAGAAATATGAACCTGTAACCAGCTGAAACAAAACCTTATTAGCAAGCCATGAGGGAATTATTATGACTGGCAAACCAAAAGGCGCAATTTTACAGCGCGACAAAAAGACATATGCAATAGTCCCAAAAACACCTGTGGGCCTCGTTACTCCGGAAAATCTGGAAAACATTGCCAAAATCGCAAAAAGATATGAGATACCGGTAATTAAAATCACTTCCGGACAGCGTTTTGTTTTGGTGGGGATAAAAAAAGGTGATCTTGACAATGTCTGGAAAGATCTGAATATGGATATGGGCGAAGCGAGCGAGCTTTGCCTGCATTATGTCCAGACATGTCCGGGTACAGCTGTCTGCAAATTTGGAGCTCAGGATTCTCTGGGTCTCGGCATAAAGATTGAAAAGCTTTTTTCAGGAATTGATCTTCCAGCCAAAGTTAAGGTTGGCGTATCAGGCTGTCATTTTTCATGCGGAGAGAGTTTTGTGCGTGATATAGGCATTCTTGGCAAAAGAAAAGGCTGGACATTAATCGTAGGAGGCAATTCCGGACATCGCGCACGAATAGGAGACATTATAGCTGAAGATCTGCCGAAAGATGAAATAATAGCCCTGACTAAAAAAGTATTAGACTATTATAAAAACAACGCCAGAAAACACGAACGCATGGCCAGATTTGTCGATAGAACAGGAGTTGAAGTTATTAAAAAGGCTATTCTTTGATGAATTCATAAAAAGCGAAGATTTGTTCGCTTTATGAGCATTTTTGGGATTCCAAAACTGCTCAATGTCGCTTACAAATAACTTTTTACGAGGCCATCTTCTTTAAGCAGACTGCTTATAGTGCATTCAACAAGTCTGTTATCTAAAAAGATCTTAATTTTTGAATCATCATTAGCAAGTTTTAAAACCAAAGATTCGGTTTTTTGTGTACATATTGTTTTGGCTGTCCATGCAGCAAGTCCGCGAAGAATCGCATCTTCAGATTCCATGTATGGGACAAGAAAATGCTCAGAATCTTTGACAAACTCGGGGCGTTCGTAAGCAAGCCTGCCGATACCCCACAAAACACCTCTTTGCAGAATTTCATGTTCAATATAATTTTTATCAGGATTTATGTACGACACAAGTATGCTGGCAAACTCCTGAGCAAGCCTGCTGTGTCGGGCCATGATTTCGCCCATTGCCTCGGGTGATCCCCAGCCTATTCCTCCGGATTCATCATTAAGATTCCACATTAAACGGCGCATTACCACACGTGCTGATTCAATATCATGATCCGCGAGATTTGAAACAACCATTCCCATTGCAGTAACAGCACGCCATTTTATAATTTCAGAATTATTATAAAAAAAAGAAAAAAGCGGGTTTACTGCCTGTCTGGCCGGTATCTGGAGAATCTTCTCAAAACCATTTTCAAAATCTTTACGGCTGAGAAGTTCAAACATTTCTTTTTTAAGTTGTCTAAATGTCATTTTTTATTTTAATTTCCTTCCCAGGCAATACAATCCTCAGGACAATATTTTATGGCTTCGTCAACACAGTCAGGATATTTTGAAAGTGTTGCGACTTCTATAAACCCTGAATCATTAACCCTGAAGACCTTAGGGCATACATCTACACATCCTTCACAAAGGCTGCACAGGCTGATATCAACTGAGGGCGTTTTCATAATAATTTTTTATTCTTCCTGCTCAAATTCAGACTTCGAAGCTCCGCATACCGGACATTCCCAGTCATCAGGGACATCCTCCCATTTTGTTCCAGGCTTAACTCCACTATCAGGATCTCCCTGCTCTGGATCATAAACATAACCGCAGACTGTACACACATATTTATCCATTTTATCCTCCTTCGCGAAACGGTTAATTTTGATGGCGTCGTAAAAAACTGCTCTATACCGCTTTACGGCACTGGGGATTAAAATAACTTTAAACGATCAGTCTTCAGTTGTGATTAAATTATCAGCACAATTGCTGTTTTTATTATGGCCTGTTCTTTGTTTACGCTTTGTTATACGAGACCTTTGCAAAACCTCCCCTTTTGCCCAATTACTGCGTCAGGCTCAAATTTTAAGCCTCGCAATACTCAATGTATTTCTACGTTTAAACCTTATTTAAAATTTGGTCGCCTTCCTTGAACTTGAGCAAAATTGAACATTTTTCAAAGGTCTCTATACATGAGTTTTTTCTGGTTTTAATTTAATTATAACTGTTGCGATAACCAGCAAAAACTACAGTTGAGTTATTTGAAAGTAATTTGCGAACGAAATTGAGCTGTTTTGGGGAAAAAGTCAGTTTTATCCTTTCCACATTCCATGGACATTACAGTATTCACGCACTGAAATATTGTCGGCTTGCACTTTAAAAAATGCTTCGGGGGCTTCACCTGGATTTAAAAACTGCCTGTATGCCTTGTTATCTGCTATAATTTCAATCCATTCGATAAAATGCTTTTCTTCCATTGGATGTGCAATATCACCAACCTTAACCTTTATACCCCCTTCGATTTTTTCCATTACCGGAACATGTTTTTCCCTGGCTGCATCGACGGTATTTTCTTGAACAAGATTCATTGGTTGGCCACAACATACAAGTTCACCTTTTCCACCATGAATCACTTCTACAATGTTTCCACAAACTTCACACTTGTAAACTTCAAGCTTTTCCGCCATGATTCTTTCTCCTTTTAATAATTTTCTCCCAGAATTTCAAAATGTGCCATGGGATGGTCACAGGCCGGACAAACATCCGGAGCCTCTGTGCTTTCGTGAAAATAACCGCAGTTACGGCATCGCCATATAACCTTTCCATCTCTTTTAAAGACCCTGCCTGCTTCAATATTAGCTGCAAGATCGTTGTATCTTTTTTCATGCTGTTTTTCCGCAACAGCTATTGCATCAAGTATTTCAGCAATTTCATTAAAACCTTCTTCGCGGGCAGTTTTTGCAAAACCAGGATACATGGTTGTATGCTCATAATTTTCTCCGCTTGCAGATTCCCTGAGGTTTTCGAGGGTACTGCCTATCACGCCTGCAGGAAACTCGGCTGTTATTTTGACTTCTCCGCCTTCAAGCAGTTTAAACAGCCTTTTTGCATGCTCTTTTTCCTGGTTTGCTGTTTCTTCAAAAATTGATGCAATCTGGACATAGCCTTCCTTCTTTGCCTTGCTTGCAAAATACGTGTATCGGTTTCTTGCCTGTGATTCTCCTGCAAAAGCTGTAAGAATATTTACCTCTGTTTTTGTTCCCTTCAGAGTCATAATCATATCTCCTGTTTTTTATAATTTATTCGCTCAGTTTGTGAGTAATTCTCAATGTGTCAGCCATTTTTTTAATTTTAACAAGATCCTTGGTCATCATGGCCCAGCCATACCAGTAAGCATAATCAGGGTTAACATGGAAAAAACCCTGATATGTACGCATGCGGTGTTTCATGTACATCTGAAACAGAATCTGGTCAATGTTAGAGGCCTGGTTTATATCTCCGCCTCCTGTACGCATAAAATAAAGCAAGTCAGGATAAGCAAAAGAATATTTGTCTGGTTTTTTTATAATTCCGTCCTTATATAAACCAGCTACTGTTTTGATCGCTTCTGCAAGCAGGTGATCGGCTTTCTTCAGTATTGAGTCTCCCATATTGAGCTGTTCGCGGGCATACTGCTCTGAATGACAATTGCTGCAGGTACTGATCATTTTTTCGCGCTCATGGCGCCAGTCTTCTTCTGTAAGCCTCACCATATCAACTGCTTTTATAACTTCAAGTCTGGGCGTTGGTTTGCCTGTCGCTGGATCAAGCACTCCAAGCGCCTTCATGATAGTAACTCTGTCAGCAGCCCATTCTTTGTCTTCAGGAAACGGCAGCCTTACTCCTAAAAAACCCCATGCGGTTTTGTTTGTATGCGTCCCGTTTGGCAAATGACAAAACTGGCAGGTAGGCGCCTGGGCCTTTTCAGGCAGCTTGCCTTTTTCCTTTACAGCATAGCGTGTCCCATGCTTGGAACTTTCCCACATCTCCCATTGAGGATGATCATATCCCATATGGCACTGCTGGCATGCTCTTGGATCAAGCGCCTCTTTTTTGTTAAAAGCATGCCTTGTATGACATTCGTCGCATGAGTTGTTCTGGTATCGGTAGCCTTTTTCTCTTTGTTCCTTTTTCTGGGCATCGCTCTTGATGCCCATGTTATGGCAGCCTCCACATCCCCTTCCACCTTCCATTAACTCGTCCGGCTCAACATGTGTAACAGGAATGGCGTTTAATGATGTCCAGCCAAAGTTATGCTTACCTTTGGAGAACTGTTCAAACTGCTCATCGTGGCAATCCGCACATACATGTTCGTCAGGCAGCCTGACAAGATTCGCATTTTCAGCTTTATTATGGTCTTCGCCATGACAGACTGAACATGTTATTTCTTCATTGCTGTGTTTGCTTGATTCCCAGTCAGCCACCTGGCCCGGAGAAATTTTTCTATGGCAGGTAATACATGCTTCTTCTGTTGCAAACACCGTTGCAGTAAAACAAACAAGGCCAAAAGAAAATATCAACAATCTAATCCATTTGCTTGCCATAACATTCCTCCTAGTATTGACACCTTTTAAATAATTTAATTTATTCCTGAACAAAAAGCATGGGCTTTTACAGTTTATCGCATCAGTTATAATTATGCCCATGTCATTTTATTTTTTAAAAGCAGTCAGCCTGTTGCTTAAAAGCTTGATATGCCCCATTTCTTCTTTGATTATAGCATCAATTTTTGTTTTACCAAAATTTTCAGGAACCATTTCCTTCATGCCAAGATAAAATACTATGGAATCTTTTTCAGCCTGAAGAGCTGCCTTGAGTATTTTTTCCATTGATGATGTATCAATCTTTTTTTCAAAAAATACCCTGATGTCGGCTAATGCGCGAAGATAAAGAACTGTTTCATCGTCAGGATCAAATACAGTTGCAACCTTATCTTTCTCAGCCAGAGCTGCTCTTAAATCTACAAATATTTTTTCATGCTCATCTTCCATTGCAGCAAGATCCGATAAAAACTTTTTTTCTTCAGGATCGGCAGTTAATTCCGCTGATTTTTTGTAAAAAGAAGATCCATTTCTTTCAATCTGCTCGGCTATTTCAAATATTTCATCTGAACTAAAATCGTAAATCATTATTTATTAGAACCTTTCATGCTTTCTTTTTAAAAGTTTTTTTATTTCCACCAGCCTTTCTTTATATGATCTTCTTTTTCAGCTTCCGCCATTTTCTTCAACTTATATCCACAATCGCGAAGCATACCATACATAATTCCGCAATCAGTATCTTTCCTCTCAATATCTCCCTTGTCGGAAAGGTCTATCATTTTTTTTGTCAGTTTAATAGTACTATCTATGTTTTTATTGCAGGATTTCATGGTTTTTCACCTCATATAGCAAACAATTAACAAACGATCTTTTATTTAAGATCAAGATTTGTGCCAGAGGTGTCGATATAGTCTGGTTATTTTATAATTATTTTAACATACTGTTTTTACATCAAATAATAATGAGTCATGCATATTGCCTTAAAACAACAGGGAAATTTGTTTTACAATAAGGCAGGAGGTCTTATTTCTATTGTTCCCAATAAAAACAATACGATTGAATAAATAAAAATTTACACTGTCCCTTCTTTAATTATGATACAAACATGTCTCATAAGACAGATTGTTGAGCATCTGGTTGTTTTCTTAATAATTTAATAATATAATAAAAATTGATGGCTTCGCAAAAAGCTCCACTATGCCGCTTTGCAGCACTTGAAACCAGAGTAACTTTAAACAATCAGTCTTCAGTTATGATTAAATTAAAATTAGAAAACTGTTCGAATGTATTAAAAATCGTTAACAAAGAACCTGTTGATGTATTGTCATTAATAAAAGATTAAATTATCAGCACAATTGCTGTTTTTATTATGGCCTGTTCTTTGTTTACGATTTGTTATACATGAGTTTTTTCTGGTTTTAATTTAATTATAACTGTTGCGATAACCGGCAAAAACTACAGTTGAGTTATTTGAAAGTCACGAATTTAACTACAGATGGCTAAGTAAAAAGGTGAAGAAGGAACTCGAAATCCTCTATGATCAGTATAACCGGCGCAGGTATGTTCATCCTGATCCACTTGAATTTCTGTATCCATATGAAGAGGTCAGAGATCGAGAAATTGCCGGTCTTATAGCATCTTCACTTGCATACGGCAGGGTAGATCAGATCTTAAAAAGCGTTTCTATTGTACTCAAAATTATGAATCCTTCTCCTTATCTTTTTCTGAAAAATTCAACCCAGACATCCATTAACAAGGCTTTTGCAGGTTTTATACATAGATTTGCCTCCCAGGATAATCTTGCGGCCTTCCTTGCCGGGATTAAAAATGTGATCGATGAATTTGGTTCCCTTAATAAATGTTTTTTAGATGGTTTTTCAAAAGACGACGAAAATATTATTTCTGCCATGACTTTTTTTTCAGATCAACTTATTGATGTGAAAAACAAACCAGGCCATCTTGTAGCCCAGCCCCTGAAAGGAAGCGCATGCAAGAGAATGAATCTTTTTTTGAGGTGGATGGTTAGAAAAGACAGGGTCGATCCCGGCGGATGGACGGGCATACCATTATCCGTGCTCGTAATCCCTATTGATACACACATGCACAGGATAAGCCTTGCCTTAAAACTTACAAAGAGAAAGCAGGCCAACATGGCGTCTGCCATTGAAGTAACATCCGGGTTTAAAAAACTTGTTCCTGATGATCCGGTAAAATACGATTTTGCACTCACAAGATTTGGAATAAGGCATGATATGGATATTGATAAACTTTTTGACTTTTTGCGTGGCCCTCAGAACTGATGAATTCGTAAAAATTTCCACTATGCCGCTTTACAGCACTTGAAAACAGAATAACTTTTGAGCAATCAGTCTTCAGTTATGATTAAATTAAAATTAGAAAACTGTTTGAATGTATTAAAAATCGTTAGCAAAAAACCTGTTGATATATTGTTATTAATAAAAGATTAAATCATTAGCACAATTGCTGTTTTTATTATGGCTGGTTCTTTGTTTACGATTTGTTATACATGAGTTTTTTCTGGTTTTAATTTAATTATAACTGTTGCGAGACCTTTGAAAAATGCTCAATTTTGTTTAAGTCCAAGGAAGGTGAAGATTTCAACCACAGGAATATATTTAATATTTCGAGGATTGAGATTTGAGCCTGACGCAGAAATTGGGCAAAAGGGGGTATTTTGCAAAGGTCTCGATGCGATAACTGGCAAAAACTACAGTTGAGTTATTTGAAAGTCACGAATTTAACTATATATAGCTAAATAAAAAGTTTATATATAAGGCACAGTGGATGGGGCTTTTTACGACGCCATCAATTTTCCAGCAGACTGATTACCAGATCATTGGCAGGAATATCTTTCATGTTCTTCGAATAGTATGAAAATACAATTTTTCCTGTTCTGCCTATTATAAACAGAGCAGGCATAAGCCCTAATTTTGCAAGCTTCCACTGCTGTTTATATAGTTTGGCAAACTTACTATCAGGATCGGGGATACCATAAAATGGCAGTTTGTTTTTTGAGAAATATTTTGAAGTATTTTCAATATCATGCGGAGCTACAACTACAATAGATGCATTTTTAGCAACAAACTTTCTGTAATCTTTTTTCATCCGATCCAGATGACTCCGAGCATACGGTCAGCCGAAGCCACGGATCAAAACAAGAACAATCGGGCCGGCCTTTTTCAGATTTGACAGGCTGATGCTTTCATTGTTATATGTATGAGCAGTAAAATCAGGAGCCTTATCACCTTTTTCAAGCAATTTATTATTGTTTAACATGTCAGAATAATTCTCCTTTTGCTTTTCAAAACTGATTTATTATTATTTTTACCTGATTTTCCCATAGTTTTTTACGTATTGCAAAAAAAATATAAATAATATCTCTCTACAGTATTATAACTACAAAACTTAACGTATGATACTTTGCTGTATCATATAGAAATATGAGACAAATATTTCTATAAAAAAACCTCTAAAACATTAATCAAGAGTAGTCTGACAAGGCAATAGCGTGTTTTTTGATTTTTCATGCTCGTAGAAAATTTAACATCTTTTTTTATTTATAATAAAATTTTAACGCCGGATGCTGAAGTCAAAATGAATGCTGCAGAACTTATATTATTTGCAGCCGACGTTTTTATTGCGCGCATCTTAGTGTTTTTTCAATAGTTTATATGATTTATCCCTGTAAACAATTCTTAAAAATCAAGCAATAAATACATTTTTGGCACATATTTTGATTGTAATTTAATAGTATAGGATCATCTCCCGATTAGTTGTAGTCAATTCTTGCTCGCCTCTGGCGAGAAGCTAAAACAAACGGGTTATTTTTTAATTGAACGGGTATGATTTCAGAGGGTACAAGGATTCAAGTGTTCTAGTGATACATAGTAAAGCGCTAACTCTTCTTACTTTTTACGACACCATCAACATTCTGGAGGTAATCTAACATGAAAAAAAGTACAATTGTATCAATCTTTGCAATGCTCATGTTTACGGTCACAATTGCTTTTGCGGTTCAAAATCAGGGCGCCAAAGATATTACTCTTGACGGGGGCAAAAAAGGTGAAATAAATTTTCCCCACCACATTCACCAGAATGCAATAGGCGACTGCAATACCTGTCATTATCTTTTTCCCAAAAACCCGGAAGCCATAAAAACCTTTAAACAAGAACAAAAACTCAAAAGAATGCAGGTAATGAACAAGGTTTGCTTAAAATGCCATAAGACGAAAAGAGATGCAGGAGAAAAAACAGGGCCTACAAAATGTTCGCAGTGTCATATAAAATAAAATAGTTAATCAAAATGATGAACTCGTAAAAAAGGATCATCTCCCGATTAGTTGTAGTCAATTCTTGCTCGCCTCTGGCGAGAAGCTAAAACAAACGGGTTATTTCTAATTAAGCGGGTGTAATCTCGGAGGGTACAAGGGGTCTAAGGATTCGAGTGACACGCAGTGAAGCGCTAACCCTCAGCGCTCAAGGAAGAAAGATATAGAGCAGAAGGATATGGAAGAAAGACAACCAGGGATTACATCAGGATGCTTTACATAAAAAAGATATAGCAGAAAGCGAAAGAATGTTAAAGGCGCTGATAAAGTTTTTAGAAAACAAACCCTTGAATCCTTGGACCCTCTTCTCCAACTAAATTGGAGAAGAGCCATACATAATGATGAACTCGTAAAAAGTAAAATTCGTTCCATCTACTATAAAAAGGAGGGAAATATATGGGCAAAGAGCTGGAAGTTGGCTGTGCACAGCCGACAGGTGGACCTGTTGGCGAAACCCCTGATGTTCAAAAAACAGAAACTGAAAACAAAATAATAAAGGAGAAAACCATGATTAAAGTTGGAGGAAAAGCGCCTGATTTCGCTGCACCAGCATACCATAACGGCAAATTTGTTTCCATAAAATTATCCGAATTTTCAGGCAAATGGGTGCTCTTGTGTTTTTATCCAGGTGATTTCACCTTTGTATGAGCAACCGAAATTTCGGCAGTTGCCGGAAAGTTTTCAGAACTTCAGAAACTGGGCGTTGAAGTAATCTCTATGAGCGTTGACAGTATTTTCGTCCATAAGATGTGGAATGATAATGAACTTTCAAAAATGGTAAAAGGTGGCGTTCCCTTCCCCATGTTGTCGGATGGCGGGGGTAAAATAGGAAACATTTATGGAATTTACGATGAAAATGCGGGCGTTGAGACCAGGGGACGGTTTATTATAGATCCTGACGGTATTGTTCAAGCTTATGAAGTGCTGACTCCTCCTGTTGGAAGAAACGTAAGTGAATCTTTAAGGCAGATTCAGGCATTTCAGCATGTACGAAACAGTAAGGGCAAAGAGGCCACACCTTCTGGATGGCATCCGGGAAGCATGACATTAAAACCAGGGCCTGATCTTGTAGGCAAAGTATGGGAGGTATGGAAAATTGATATGGCATACGAAAAATAAAATATTGAATCCATATATTGCAGGTGTGCTTGTTGGAGTTTTACTCATTTTATCAGTAATAGTCGCAGGAAAATATCTTGGAGCATCAACAACTTTTGCCCGGCTTTCTTCTGTGATTGAAAAAGCAGTGGGTATTGATTATTCCAGATTCGAATATTTTACAGCAAAAAAAGGGAAATATGGCCCGGGTTCTCTTCCGAACTGGCAGCTTATGTATGTTATTGGAATCGCACTCGGCGCTTTTATTGCCTCAAAACTTTCTGGTACTTTTAAAGCAAGAGCAGTACCTGAAATGTGGAAAAACAGATTTGGTTCAAGTTCGCTGAAAAGAGGAATAGTTGCTTTTACAGGCGGCGCAATCGGTCTTATAGGGGCGAGATTAGCCGGCGGGTGTCCTACCGGCCATGGTCTTAGCGGCTTGTCGCAACTGGCTGTAAGCGGATATATAGCTTTGGCGTGTTTTGTTATTGGCGCTGTGATAACCGCAAAAATTTTATATGCAGACAAAAGGGGACAAAAATGAGTTTACTATATGGAATTATCACGGGTATTCTTTTTGGCCTGATCCTTCAGAAATCGGGCATATTAGCATATGAAAAGCAGGTCGGAGCTCTCAGATTGATTGATATGACAGTTTTTAAAGTAATGCTCACTGCAACAATTGTCGGCGCAGTAGGCATTTACTTTTTTAAGGATATAGGTGTCATTAAACTCAGCATTAAAGGCACTTCAATTGGAGGCCAGGTTGCAGGCGGTCTGGTTTTTGGAGTCGGCTGGGCTTTATTGGGCTACTGTCCGGGAATTGCCGCAGGAGCATTAGGTGAGGGAAGTGGAGATGCGTTCTGGGGAATTTTGGGAATGCTGTTTGGCGGCGCTGTTTATGGAGTTATATATCCTTTTATGAAAAAATACATAATCAGCATCGGAGACCTTGGCAAAATCTCCCTTCCCCAGATTTTAGGAATAAATCACTGGATAGTAATAATAATTATTGGCGTATTAACTCTTTTAACCTTTGTTTATTTTGAAAAAAAAGGATTATAAATCAACGCTATTAAATTAAGGAAATTCTAAGAGGCGTAATGCGATGTTTTTACCACTAAGAGCACGAAGTAAACTAAGACCAAAAACCTTCGTGCTCTTAGTGACACGCATCGCCTCAAGTACCTTTTCAAACAGAGTATCTTCATTTATAACCTCTTATACATCCTCCTTCCGGCAGCAAAAATTTTTATAATCCCGTTGATAAAATTAAATGTCTGTGTTATTTGCAAAAAATCCGATAAACAGAAATCTGTCCATCTTAACTGCAGATGGCTAAGTAAAAAAGTTCATATACAAGGCGTAGTGTTTTTTCATGGCCGAAGGCATACACATAGTATGTCGAGGGTCTGAAAAAATACTACAACACAGTAGATGGGACTTTTTACGACGCCATCAAATATAACAATTATGCCTAAAATCACGTTCAAAAAAATACTATCCAATTACAATAATCTGGAACAGATTCTTGACAATTTAAAAGATGGCATAATTGCTCATGATCTAAACCGACGCATTTTCTATTTCAACAGCGCTGCAGAAAAAATAACCGGATACAAAAGAGAGGAAGTTCTGGGAATGGATTGCCATAAAGTATTTGGCAAACCTTTTTGCGGCCAGAACTGTTTATCTTGTGGTGATTTAGAGCCTGCAAACGACAGTAAGGAATATTCAATAAACATCCCGACAAAAAACAAAAAAACCAGGCGTATTGAAATTTCTGTTGTTATGATGAAAGATAAAAACAATCATAATTTTGGAATTCTTGCCTGCTTTAGAGATATTACTGCCCTGTTAAACCTGAAACCAAAATCAGGAGAATTCGCAGGTTTTTCCAATATAATCGGCAGAAACAGTAAAATGCTCATGCTGTTCAGACAGATTCAGGATGTTGCCAGATATGACTATCCTGTGCATATTTCCGGTGAAACCGGAACAGGCAAAGAACTGGTAGCAAAAGCAATTCATAATGAAAGCCACCGCAGAGAGGATCCATTTATACCTATTAACTGCAGCGCTCTTCCCGAAGGTCTTATCGAAAGCGAAGTTTTCGGCCACGTCAAAGGTGCTTTCTCGGGTGCAGTCCGTGATAAAAAGGGCCGGTTTGAAATGGCAAACAATGGAAGTATTTTTCTTGACGAGGTTGCAGAAATTCCCATGCCCTTACAGGTTAAGCTTTTACGATTTCTTCAGGACAGCATAATTGAAAAGGTCGGGGGAGAAAAAAGCATACCAATCAATGTGCGTGTGATCAGCGCAAGCAACAAGGATCTTAAAAACGAAGTCAGCAAGGAAAACTTTCGCGAAGATCTTTTTTACCGGCTAAATGTTATTCCAATAAATATTCCCCCGCTCCGCGAAAGAAAAAACGATATTCCTATTATCATCGACTATTTTCTACAGCAGGCAATAAATAAAGACCGGAAAAAAATGACATTGTCTGATGAAGCCTCTTCTGTTTTAATGAGCTATAACTGGCCGGGCAATGTTCGTGAACTCCAGAATGCTGTAATGTTTTCAATAGTAAAAAGTCGCGGGCATATCATTAAACCTTGTGATCTTCCAATGGAGCTTATCAATTTTAAGAAAAGATTTATTAAACGGGGCCCATCCAGGAAACTGGATATTGAAACAGTTAAAAACGCTCTTGCCAGAACAGGCGGAAACAAGGCAAAAGCTGCGAGAACTCTTGGCGTAGGCAGGGCAACTCTTTACAGATTTTTTGAAAACTATACAGAAATATTTAAAAAATAACTGCGCCCCTATTGAAATCTCGTATCGAGACCTTTGCAAAACCTCCCCTTTTGCCCTGAAATATCGCAAGCCCGCCCTTAATGTTTTCAGTACATCTCGTATTTAACCAGCCTGCCGTCAAGCCCGCCAGCCATGACCGGTTTTTTCCATGATGCTTTCAAACCGATTTTTTTAATATACTTCCGTTCTCCGAAATAAACAAAAGCAACCGAGTCTTTGCATTTCTGTTTAAAAAAATCGCCGAGATTTTTATAAAATATTTCAAGGTCCTCATCCCGCCCTATCCGAATGCCATAAGGCGGATTGGTTACAATTAAATGTTTTTCAAAGGCGGGCAGCTTTCTAAAATCCGCCCTTTCAACGCTTACGTTATTTCCGTAATGAAGCCCCATCAGGTTTGTCCGCGCCGCTCTGACAGCCTCAGCAGATACATCACTGCCCGCAATCAGTCCTTTCGGCAGCTCCCGGATGTGTCCGTCGGCCGCTTTTTTTACCTGCTTCCAGACAACTCCGTCGAAGTCAGGCAGAAATTCAAAACCGAATTGATTCCTGAAAACACCCGCAGGAATATTGCTGTATCGCATGAGCGCTTCACACAAAAGGGTTCCTGAGCCGCATAAAGGATCATACAAGGGAACAGAACCGTCCCATTTGCTGAATCGGATAATCGCTGCAGCGACGGTTTCCTGCATGGGTGCCGCAACTGTCTCCTCTCTGTATCCTCTCCGGTGAAGAGCGCCGCCTGAAGTGTCGAGGCTTATTACCGCCTTATCGTGCCTGATATGAAGGTTCAGCAGGATATCCGGATTCCTTACCGACACATCCGGCCGCTTACCGGTTTTTTCTTTGAAATAGTCGGCAACTGCATCTTTAAGGCGGAGGGCAGCGTACTTTGAATGCGAAATCTCGCTGTCGGAAACATTCCCCGATACAGCAAAGGTATTACCTTCTGAAAAAAAATCTTCCCACTCGATCTGTTTGGCCTTCTGATACAGCGTATCTGTATCATGACAGGCATATGATATTAACGGCGCAAGGCAGCGTGAGATAAGCCTGGCCAAATAATTAATTCGATACAGAGTTGATTTGTCCGCTTTGAAATAAATCCCCCTGAATTCCGGCCTTACATCTTCGGCGCCGAGTTCAACTAATTCCTCAGCACCAGCTTCTTTTAAGCTGTCGGCTATCTGGGCAAAATAACGGCAATCCTTCTGATACTGATATACCAATGCCTGCCGCTTTTTTCTTCCAGGGCGTTTGACCCAATCGACTGATACCATTTTTTATTGCCTTTGTTTTAATCGGAGACGGAAAGAACAATCGAAATATTGCTTGATCATTTCAAACCTTTTGCAGTATTAGCTTTCAGAAGCCTTAACAAACCCTGCTGTTTCCGCAAGAATATCTTATAAATATTGCAGGAGTTTGGGTGCGAAATCAACTTAATTGTTTAAAAACCCGTTCTTTAACGGGAAAAACGCAAGCGCTCCCTGAAAAAATTTTAACGACTTTTTACGACGCCATCAATGCTGGTTAGGTAAACCAGAAAAAAAGGCCTGCAAAATGGATACAGATTATAAAAGCAGAACCCAGAAAAAAAATGAAGCCAAAGCCCTGCAACGCCTTGGCGAACAGTTGCTCGCCCTGCCATTAAGCCAGCTTGAAACCATGGAGGTGCCGGATGAGCTTATAAAGGCCATCAAATCAGCTCGCAAAATAAAGAGCCATGGTGCCCGGCGCAGACAAATTCAGTACATCGGAGCCATCATGCGGCATATCGATCCGGAACCCATCAAAACAGCCCTCGATCGCATCAAATCGAGAGACCTATAGCTTTCAGCATCTTTTTTTGACCCGGTTGACATCCATACTGGTCATATTTGGAGTGCTTTTCCCATGAGAATCTATGGGATATCCTCAGGGAGGAGATTAACACTCTCAACTTATCAGCAAATTAGCGAATATTTTTTGAGGTGTTGTTTTTTTTGTCTCGAATTACTGATTTGCTGACAGCTTGCAGCAACCCTCTGGCAAGCTTTGGGGCCCTTTTTATGTCTTAGGAAACTCAAGGGACAAAGTTAGACCCCTTTTCTTATGAATCCATCAACATCACCCATTTTTGTTGACAAAATATACCAAATTGGTATATCGAGTATACCATGGATTTTGAGTTTGACCCCAAAAAATCGGATATCAATAAAAATAAGCATGGAATTGATTTTGTTGAGGCCCAAGAGCTTTGGAATGATTTTGATTTATTAGAAATTCCAGCTAAAACAACCGATGAATTGAGATTTCTGGTTGTTGGTAAAATAGACGAAAAACACTGGACTGGGATTATCACATATCGCACTGATAATATACGAATTATCTCAGTAAGGCGTTCCAGAAATGAGGAGATTGAACTTTATGAAAGCTAAAGAGTTAGATAAAAAATTTGATGAGGGAAAAAGCATTTTAGAACATTTAGACCTCTCAAAGGCAAAACGGCTTAACCAGAAACAAAAAAGGGTTAATGTCGATTTTCCTCTCTGGATGATTCAGTCATTAGATAAAGAGGCCAAACGTCTTGGTGTTCCACGGCAATCGATTATTAAAATTTGGCTTGCCGAAAGATTACATAAATCCGCTACCACATAGTATTCGAACCCGTCGTTCCACATTTGACCGGAAACCCGGAAATATTTACGGGACATCCTCATTTCATAAGTTTGGGTCTGGATTTTTTAGTTCAACTTTTGATTATATCTCCAAATTACATGATACAAGACTCGTCTTTTTTTATCCGAACTTATTGAGAAGTTACGACCTTTGAAAAATGTTCATTTTTGCTCAAGTTCAAGGAAGGCGACCAAATTTTAAATCAGGTTTAAACGTAGGAATACATTGAGTATTGCGAGGCTTAAAATTTGAGTTTACCCCGTAGCTCCGGCAGATGGTACTGGGGCCTGACGCAGTAATTGGGCAAAAGGGGAGGTTTTGCAAAGGTCTCAAGTTACGATAGACTGCGGGTGGAAGGCTGAAGGAGAAAAATATGGAAATAGAGACAGATATCCCTGACGGGCAAGAGTGCGTGGAGCTGATTTTAAAGTGCACCAGCCACAATTTCGAGCCGGATATCGCAAGAAAACTGTGGCCAAGGATCTTACAGCACAGGTGGTATCTGTCCGAAAAGTTAGGACGGGACGTGGGAATTAAGATAGCCGCTGTCGACTTCATCGAGAACGTTGAGCCGATGGGAGAAGATCTGCATGACGAAGAAAGGATTCAACTCCTCAGGAACTTGGGCGCCTATATGGTAGACCGATCGGTTTGGGATACGATATCTGATACCCAACCGCCCAAACAGATGGTAAATAAAAGAATAATTCTTCCGTTCACCGCGACTGAACTGGCTGTCAAACACGGAGTCGTTCCACCCCGGACTATCATTTTTTTCGGCCCTCCGGGTACCGGCAAAACCCACTTTGTGAAGGCCATCGCAGGATTGCTTCAGTGGTGGTATATTGAAATCAGCCCCAGCACCTTATTGGCTGATGGAGAAGATCGCATGGGAGCCAACCTAAAGCGATTAATGGAAAAGGTTCGCAACGTTGACCAGTCGGTGGTGTTCATAGATGAGTTTGAGGAAATCGCAGCCAGCCGGGACCATGCATCCCGTGCCGACAAATCAATTACAAACGAGTTCCTCAAACAGGTACAATTGCTGAAAAAACAGGACACAAAAATGCTCCTCATATGCGCTACCAATTATATCCAGCAGCTTGATGCAGCACTGTTGCGGCCAGGTCGTTTCGACTGCATCATTCCGGTTGGAGGTTTGGACGATCAGGGTCGACGAACTATTTTTGAGTATTATCTGTCAAGCACCAATCGGGGCGAAATAGACGTGGAAAAAATCATCTCCATGATTCCGCTTTTTACCCCTGCGGACATAGAGTACCTTTTCCAGAAAGTCAGGCAATACGCTTTTGAGAAGGAATACGCCAAGGGAGAGGATTACCGTGTCTCAACGAAAACATTTCTGGAAATAATTCCTAAAGTCAGGCCTACGCTTCCTACGCTTACAGATGAAATCATAGAAGAATTCGAACGCGATTGCGCCCGTTACACCCGGTATTAGCCCGCTTTTCTCACAAGCCGGTTTAAGAAATTATTCCGCTCAGTATTGTCTTTAAAGATATCAGAACGCTCAATTCCACGTTATGATATGATGAAACGCCCCAGGCGCATCTATTCTCGATTTTCTTGGCATGACAACCGCTTAGAATATTAATGATAATTTGCAAACTGCAAAACTAAAGGATGTCCCTAAGTTCCACATTGGACGGTACCCGTAACACACCGCTGGGTTTGACGCGAATGTGCCCCACCACATTGGTATTTGCGTCAACAATTTCGAAGTCTTCACACTTGCGAGTCCGAAAACTGTTTACCGACACAAAATCTTCCTCGTGGAGTCAATACTCGTATTGTGTTCGCCCTGGTGCGTCACCAGATTCGCGTTTTCGCCAATGTGCCTTTGGGCTAAATCCGCCGCCATGTTGCGTGACCCAAACAATTTCATCGCCGCTCAACTTGCGAAACTGGTACAGGATTCGTCGATCGATCGATAATTTGCCAATGTCGCTAAGGTAAACAAAATCCGGGCCGAACTTCTCCTTGATGGCAACAACGGCCTTCACCTGGAGCAACTTCCCGTATCGATCGACTCTGCCCAACATCCATTCCGCGATTTCAGCCGGTGTCGTCGGTGTGCGTAGTTGTGAGGATTTGCGACCCTGTCTGCTGGAGCCTACCTTTTTAGAGGTGAAATGTTTCTTTGGCATTGGAGTCCCCGTCCGATTAAATCATGGATTCATCGCCTAACGCAGAAGTCAGGGGCAGCCAGGGCTCCCACTGACTTGAGAAAAAAAGCAAATTTTTTGTTTTTTCAACTTCTAACAAAAACGGCTCGGCCCTGGCTGTCTACTGAACTGACAGGTTGGCCGCTGCCCTCTTGGTCAACATCAAACTCTTTAACCAGAAAATCGAACGTTCGTCTGTCCCTCAATTTACAGACCACATTTTGATTTGCAAAACCGTTCGGTAGCCATTTTGACATATCTTTGGGAAATGTTTTTATCCATTTTACTTTGGATAGCCACTCCCCACTTTCTAAAGTTGGAGTTTGGCTTTTCCAAGGATGCTCGTCAGGTAAATCATCAACGATACGTTTCCCTTTAATTTCATACTCGGAAACCGGCACAGCTTCTTCTTCGACTATACCATAGCCAACGTAACCAGAACCTTTTATGTATGAAAATATCTTGTCTCCTGGTTTTAGTTTTCTTATGGCGCTAATCCACCTCGTCCCACCACCAGCGCTAACGTAGGAAAATCGAATATTCAAATCCCACTCGCGCGCGTTACCTTCTTTTATTCCAGTATTAACAAAAAGATATCCCGTCCAAGGAGGCCGTTTACCTTTGAAAGCTTTTTCTTCTATAACCTCTGGATCTTTAAGCCACGATCGTCCTAAAACTTGTTTTCCTTCTATTTCAAAAACATTAAAAAATACAGCGTTGATGTTAATAGAATGTTTATCTGCTAAATATTGAATAATCCTTTCAGTCGCATCATCTAATGAAGCTGCAACAATTACAATCTGGTGATTTTCGTTTAACAACTCTGGTAGTTGATCATCAAAAATTTTTTGGTATGAATCCTGTAAACTATTTCCTGTATATTTTTTATAGAGATCTATGATTTGTTCATAACTTAGGTCACTCACCCAGGAAGCATAGTCCAAACATTGTGCAACCACATCTCTTGGTGTTTTATTCCTTTTGAGTTCCACTATTACCAAATCACCATCTTTATTAAGGCCTAATATGTCAATATAGCCACCATAATTTGTGTGTACTTGCCTGCCAAGTAGCATTAAATCAAGATCGAGTATGGTTGGATCATCAATTATCCAATTCTCTAAATCATTCTCAAAGTGCAGCTTACTTTTCGAAACGGATTTAAGAGTTCGATCTTTCCCTATACCCCATAAGCTCATTGAAATTGCCATAATTATTACATTTCCTCGCGGCTAACATAGATTAGACGGCCTAATAGCCGTATTTAATTACGGCTATTAGCCGCCACAAAGTAAAAAAATATAAACAATACAGCGTATTACTATTCGCTTTTGTTTTAGAAGATAAGGGGTCAAGCCTGCATAAGCAAAAAGCCCCATCCTTCATACTGCTGAAGAAATGGGGCTTTATTTTCTTTAATCAAATTCCTGATCACGTGATCCTTCTGTTTGAGGTTCAAAGAACAGAACAAAATTAACTTAAAACAATATAGATTAAGTAAATATGCAAGTCAATTTATTATTTTTTTAGTCCCCTAAGACCTGGCTTTTACAAGTTTAAAAATTTAGAGTCATATCTACCCTCTAAAACTGCGAAACTAAAGGATGTCCCTAAGTTTTCCTATAATCAAGATTTGAAATTTTCTCATTTTTATGCCTCCTCTTTTGAATTCACTCAATTGCTTCTATTACAGTCCAAAGTTCTAAATTCGTTCCAAAAGGACGTATTTTAACTTTACCACTGAACAGTTTCGTGTCCAAAACATCTATTTTGATACCTTTTTTCAATATTATTACCAAACCAGAGTCCAAAAGTTTCTGTAATGCTTCATAATCTTTCGCTACCGATAAGTCTACAACCCTATCGAGCAATTTCTCGGATACTGCAGCGGCATGACCACCGACAGTGTGTTTTATTGGGCCAGCAATTGAGGCACTACAAAAGAGAAAAACCAAAAATGCTGTCAATAAAAGAGTACCAAATTGTTTCTTCACCATAATTCATCCTCCTTTTTTTATTGGAGGATAGCTGTTACCAGCCACCCAACATAGATTAGACGGCCTAATAGCCGTAGTTAATTACGGCTTTTTTCCGCGACAAAAATAAAAAGTATAAACAATACAGCGTATTACTATTCGCTTTTGTTTTAGAAGATAAGGGGTCAAGCCTGCATAAACAAAAAGCCCCATCCTTCATACTGCTGAAGAAACGGGGCTTTATTTTTTTATAATTCCTGGTCACGTGATCCTTCTGTTTGAGGTTCAAAGAACAGAATTAATCTAAAACAATATAGATTAAGTAAATATGCAAGTCGATTCAATTTGTTATCTTTTCGAGGAGTGATCACTGTTATTAAGTTAACACAGGAGGGTTTTCCGGGGCGGTTTAACTGATTGACATTACAAGTATTAAAAACCATTGTATGCGGTATAAGGAGTATCGAATGTCCTCTGAAATAATTCGTCATAAGCCATCGTAATACGCTTTAAATTCGTCAAGTTTATGGGTAAAAAAACTGTTTATAATTTCTTTTAATTTATCTTTTGTCGACACCTTAATTTCTTTCTGGTAAATTCCGCTGGATCCTGCAAAGGATGGTTGACTATTATCAACGCATTCAAACATCATTCTATATGTTTTTTCATCATCAACATAAATTTCAATAAAATTTTTATCATCTACCGAAAAACCGAACAGACTTCTGGAAGTAACATATCCAGCGTCCCCGCATAAACCTTTTTGAGCTTTGATATATTTTTCAAGAATGTCATAGGCCTGCTCTAAAGTAACCGCCCCGCGTTCAACAATCTGAAAATCTTCGTTTATTGCGTAGTAAGTTTTGGTTTGTTCTGCATAAATATTTTGTAATGAGACAAAAGCGATGATAAAAAATGTGGCTATAAATGTAATGTTTTTTATCTTCATTGTTATTGCCCTTTTCTGATTTTATTGTTTAACTTCGGGGTCAGGAAGGAAATTAAGTAACACCTTTAATTTATCAACTTATCAGCGAATATTTTTTGAGGTGTGTCAGCGTTACTTTATAACTCTTTTAAATCTAATTTTGAAAAAACCTTTTTATCTAAAAAATCCCAGGTTGTATTTTGATTATATTTTACAGCTTCCTGAAATTTATACCAGCTGGTTTCTTTATATTTTTCCGGTTCTCTCCATGTGTAAATATCAGTTAAAGGGTCCCACCTGTTCAGAAATGAATCAGACTTATCTCTTAATCCTCTAACTTTTTCATTTACTGCTTTTTCAAACCATGCATATTCATCATATTCGGGTATTTCATATCCAAGCATATTTTGGCTGAGTTCCATATATCGCTCAATACGTGCCATTTTATTTGAGTTTGACTGATCAACCTCTCCGATTGCAGATCGAAGTCCTTTGATCAACTGCCTTCGGTCTTTGTTTAATGCTTTGACAGAACATTTTTTATCAACATAAAGACGATATTTTGTAAAAATATTTCCTGCTGAGTCCATAAACCGTTCTTTGTTGTCTATTCTTGAATTCTTATCGAGAAGCGTTTATCCTTCCATACAAGTGCAGACCAGTCAGGGTTGTGTCCTGCATCAGCATGTCCGATGTTCGGAACTATTTTCTCAAGAACCCCTGACATGGAATTAAATTCATTATAATAACCAATAAAATTTTGATGAGCCCATGTATCAGCATAAGAATGGGTAGCAATTCCTATTTTATAAATATTTTTGCTCTTAAGCGCACTATCTATAACATGATTTGCGTTTTTACTGTTAGCCGTTGTATTCAGCCAGTGTAGAACTCCATCTTTACGAAATGCCCCTTTATAAAGAGGGTCCCCGGGTATAAAATGAAATAATGGATAAATCCGAAATAATTTTGGTTTTGGTTTTAGAATATTCATGGTCTGGCTTATGTAGTTTCTATAATATTGAGCCTTGTCTTTATGAACCTCATAGATCATGTCATTGTCATCTACATATTGAGATGAATAAGCAATAGTGAATGCGTCATCTTCACCAAATCCTGCTTTTCCAGCAATAAGGAAAGTCATATAATAATGAAATTCAATGTCCATGATATTCTCCTTTTATTTGTTTAAGGTGATGAATGAGTGAATAAACCCATAACTTACATCAGGCAAGTCAGAACATCCATCAAACTTCCATGTTTTATATTTGCCTGAACTGGATTCGATACGTTTAATCAGATAATCAAGTTTGAAGTGCCTGCACAATTCAAGTGCCTGCTCTGTGGTCATAATATCGTTGATTGCTTGAAGTTTCATTTTATCCCCATTTTTATAAGATCAAAACCGGGCAAAACTTACGGAAGGCTTTTAACTTATCAACTTATCAGCAAATTAGCGAATGTTTTTTTAGCTGTTATTTTTGGCTCTTCTCCAATTTAGTTGGAGAAAAGGGTCCAAGGATTCAAGGGGTCAAGGATTCAAGGGTTTGTTTTCTAAAAACTTTATCAGCGCTTTTGATGTTCTTTCGCTTTCTGCTATATCTTTTTTTATGTAAAGCATCCTGATGTAAT
>Ga0208648_1000317_pt1 | contig 50656 bp, 47 predicted proteins | sample AntAceMetag02UKL_FD_184772 | JGI IMG/M metagenome (GOLD analysis project Ga0208648, IMG submission 184772) | Saline lake microbial communities from Ace Lake, Antarctica - Antarctic Ace Lake Metagenome 02UKL (SPAdes) (version 2) | ecosystem: Environmental > Aquatic > Non-marine Saline and...
TCAAGGGAAAGTAAACAGGAGCCGTATACGTGAACCGTACGTACGGTTCTGTGAGAGGGATGAGGCGAAGTAGATCACTCCGCCTCACCCTACTCGATAGCGACCGGGGAGTTTACCGTCCTGGAGAAACGGCATATATAACAACCATCGTCCGTGGGAAAAAGTTGTCAACACCGAATGATTATCCTGTACGTGTTGAAGTTAAAAACCCAGGCGAACGACTATTTGCAGAAAAGCGTGGACGTTTGAATGACCAGGGAATGTGCGAGTTTGAGATTGATATCCCCTCTTATTCTCGTACGGGACGTTATAATGTCAAACTCTATGCCGAAGGCAAGAATCCAATCAACACTTATACTTTCAGTGTTGAAGAATTCATGCCTGATCGTATCAAAGCCACTGTTACAACAGACAAGCAATCATATCAATCAGGTGAGACCATCACAATAAACGTACAAGGCAATATGCTCTTTGGTCCACCTGCGAAAAACAGGAAATACCAGGTAAAATCCTGGTTTGAATCTTATCCTTTCAAGCCGGCTAAATACCCTGGATATACTTTCGCGAACCCATACGGAAAAATTAGTGACATTGAGAAGGAACTCGGTGGCGGAAATCTGGATGAAAATGGTCAGGCGGAACTAAAATATTATCTTCCTGAAGGAATGCGTCCTCCATCCACTACCAGGGCAGTAATTGAAGCAACCGTGTATGAAAATGGTGGTAGAGCTGTTAATAATCGTACCTGGGCAATAGTTCATCCTTATCCTTTTTACATCGGCGTCAAACGAGTAAATGAAACTTACGCTACAACCAACCAGGATGAATTATTCAAATGGGTAGTGTTAACCGCTGATGGTCAACCTCTAAAAACTAAGGGATTGATTGTACGCCTGAATCAAATCAGGTACCAGTCAATCGTTGAGATTGATGAGCGCGGCAGGTATCGATACGTATCAGAGAAATATCCTACGGTAATACAGACAATACATCTGGACGATGCAAAGAAAGGTGAATTCTCGCTGAAAATTCCGGAATATGGAGAATATGAAATTCAGATTGAACATGAAGCAAGCGGTACCCAAACCGGTCTCAACTTTCATGCCAGCGGATGGGGCTATGCACCGTGGTCAATGGAGCATCCTGACCGAATTGAACTGGAATTAGATCAAAACAATTACACACCGGGTGAAAACGCCAGGGTACTGGTAAAGGCGCCAATATCAGGTCAATTGCTTCTGACTGTGGAAAGGGATAAAGTACTTTATAGCAAGCTGCAACGCATGAATAATAACACGGCTGAAATCAGCCTGCCTGTGATTGAGAGTTTTGGTCCCAACGCTTATATCACAGCCACCCTGGTGCGTACTCCTCATGACGGAGATAAACATTCACCTATGCGTGCCTTCGGAATTGCACCGATTAAGCTTGATATGAGTATGAAACGCATCAATATTGCTATTGATGCACCTGCCAAAACCCTTCCCGGTAAACCTCTGCAAATAACCTTGACTCTTCCCGGCGAAGCCAGGAATGCCAAAGTGACCATTGCAGCTATTGATGAAGGCATTCTTCAATTAACAGATTTTTCAACTCCTGAACCATACGGTTTTTTCTATGGAAAACGGAGGTTGGAAGTTGATACATATGATATTTTCAATCTCCTGATGCCGGAAATAGAACCAGCGGAAATTCACTCTTCCCCTTCAGGGGATCGATCCATGCGACGCAGAAGTCATCTGAATACCATGTCAATGGCACGGGTGAAGCCGGTAGCACTCTGGTCGGGGATTTTACCGGTGCATAACGGCAGAGTAATACATCAGTTCGACATCCCGGAATTCAATGGTCAGTTAAGGATCATGGCAGTTGCTGTTTCAGGTGATAAATTCGGAGCGACGGACAAGGATGTTATTGTTAAAGCGCCTATTGTTTTAACGCCTTATTTCCCGAGATTCATCTCAGGAAATGACAAACTGACAGTCCCGGTCAGCATTTTCAATTCAACCGGAAAAGATGGCGATTTTACCGTCAAACTTGATATAGATGGTCCGGTGAAGATTAATGGTGATAACCGTTATACCCTTCACCTTAAGAATGATGAAGAGAAAGAAATCAGTTTTGAGCTGAGTGCTGAAGTTGCGAACAAACTGGCAACATTTACACTGAGTGCCTCGGGAGGTGGAAAGGAAGTAACAAATGTCACCCATATTCCGGTACGTCCTCCAACGCCTCCACTCTCTGAAACCGGTCACGGCTCAATAAAAGCAGGATCCCAAAAGACAATCAAATTTGAAGGAGACTGGATCCCGAACACTGCATACTACAGTTTACACTGTATGTCACTGCCGCAGATCGAATTTGCCAGATCATTACAATATTTACTACGGTATCCCTATGGCTGCCTGGAACAAACTACTTCAAAAGCATTTCCATTACTATACTTCAAAGATCTTGCCAGGATAGCCGAACCAGACAGATTCGAAGAAAATGCACCTGAATACTATATCGAGGGAGCAATCACCAGGATTGCTTCCATGCAGTCAAATAATGGCTATTTCCGTTTCTGGCCTAATGGCGGCAGAGTAAATCCCTGGGCAACCGTATATGCCCTTCACTTCCTCGTTGAAGCCAGTCAACTTGATTACTCTGTGCCTAAATCTGTCATCGCGAAGGGTGAAAAATATTTGAAATATGTTGTAAAAGCAGAGAAAAGAAGCGGAAATAAATACAAGCCTGGTGATGTTTATTCTGAATATTACTGGTTGAAATGGGATGACAAGAAAAAATTACGGATCAAAGCGTACGCGCTTTTCCTCCTTGCTAAAATGGGCAGTCCTGATCTTGGCGCAATGCACAGGTTATTGGAAACTAATAAAAATACCCTTGATTTTGACACCAAAATATTGCTTGCAGGAGCTTTTGGTCATGCAGGTGATATGAAAACAGCTTTATCGCTTGTACCCAACTCACCACCACCGGACAAAGAGATTGCGCGGAGCACCGGACGTACTTTCAATAGCAGCATGCGTTCTGATGCCATGTGTCTGTATATGTTGCAGGATGTCGCACCGGATCATTTCCTGATTCCATTGCTGACCAAATCCTTGAACAAACGTTACAATGATCATTACAGGATGAATACCCAGGAGGCAGCATGGTTCTTCCTGGCATTTGGTAAACTTGTAAACAACGACGGTGACCCCAATTACGAAGGAAACCTTCTTATAGATGGAAAGCCGGCAGGAAAAATCACCACTGAACCTTTCACATTCATTGACAGCACAATGGGGAATAAAAGTGTAGAAATTCAACTTACCGGTGAGGGGCGATGTTATTATTTCTGGGAGGCACGGGGGCTGCCAAGAAAATTCCAGTTCCATGAAGTAAAAGATGGAATCGAAATCAGCAGACGATACCTCACTTCTGAGGGGGCGGTAATTTCCCTGGAAGATGCTCCTCAAGGTGAATTGGTTTTTGCCCAGATCAAAGTTAAAGCAGAAAAATATGTGCAAAACGTAATTATCAATGATCTGCTTCCCTCTGGATTTGAAATCGAAAATCCCCGTTTGGAATCACGTGAACATGCAGAAAATCTGCCAAAGAGCGATCTGAATATCTCCTCCATGGATATCCGTGATGACCGGTTACTTGTTTACACTTACCTCGTGCAAAACAAGGAATTCACATACCATTACGTTTTGCGAGCTGTCACAGCCGGTACATTTGTTTTGCCGCCTGTTACGGCTGAATCCATGTATGATCCGGCAATTCGCGGATCCGGTTCAAGTGGATATATAACTGTTAAACGGTAAATGGTTAAACGTAGGGGCAGGATTTATCCGCCCGTTTTGTGGAGATCATACAAGTTTTGTTGAGATAACATACAAATATATTAGAACACAACATTGTAGGGTAACAATGGGCGGATAAATCCTGCCCCTACTGATATGGTAAATGTATGCATAGCGGAATTCAGAATATTTTGACCTTTTTCAGGACACTCCCGGTGATTATCAACAATCACCGGCAAGACCGTCCTGTTTTCAAGTGGTCAATCATATTGATAATTGTCCCCCTGACATCTTTTCTGGTTCTGAATGCCCTGTTTCCTATTCCTAAAGGAAAGCTTCATCCTTCAGCTTCATTAAGAATTCTTGATCACGAGGGTAAAATACTCCGGGTTTATCTCTCCGATCATGATTCATACCATTTCCCGGTAACCCTTGCAGAAGTATCACCGTACCTGACATCTGCTACTCTTGCTTATGAAGACAAATGGTTTTACTACCATCCTGGGATTAATCCTGTAGCAATTGCAAGAGCAGCCTGGTTGAACCTGCGAGCCGGCGAAATCCTGAGCGGTGGTTCAACTATCACACAGCAGGTTGCGAGAATGATGCAGACTCGTGAAAGAACTATGAGTAGCAAGATCATTGAAGCCTTCAGAGCAATGCAACTGGAACTGAATTACAGTAAATCAGAGATTTTGTCCTTCTATATGAATCTTGCACCTTATGGTGGTAATATCGTCGGGGCGTCTGCTGCAGCGTATATGTATTTCGGGAAACCTGTTTACCAGGTTGGTCCCGGTGAAGCAGCGTTACTGGCTGCAATACCTACCTCTCCAACAAAGCTTCGCCCTGACCGTCATCCGGATGCTGCCCGGTCAAGACGTGACGTTGTGCTTGAACGGATGTTTAAGTATGGTAAGATTGATGAGCAACGTTATCGTTTGTCACTTAATGAATCAATTCCTGTTTCAAGAATATCCCCACCACGTTATGCACCTCATTTCTGTGATGATCTTGCCGCCAATTATAGTGATGTTGGAGGTACTATTAAAACTACGATCAATCTTGACATTCAGCGAATGAGCGACAAACTACTGAAACGTCACATGGAAACAATCAAACACAGGGGAGTTACCAATGGCGCAGTTGTAATAATTGACAATAAAACTACTTCACTCCTGACATTGATTGGTTCAGCAGACTATGATAATCAGTTAAACAGCGGGCAGGTAAATGGTGCTTTAGCGTTACGTTCACCGGGATCAACCCTGAAACCTTTTATATATGGTCTGGCTATTGACCAGGGGAAAATATCGCCTTCAACCCTCCTGGAAGATTTACCTGTCAATTACAGTGGATATTCGCCTGTAAACTACAATGAGGAGTTCAACGGAATCGTTACCGTTGAACAAGCGTTAACACATTCCATGAATGTTCCTGCCGTAAACCTGACCAGGCAGATGGGACTCTCCAACTTGATAGATTTTCTAAGAGGAGGTGGAATCAGTAGTCTGAAAAACGACGCTGACTATTACGGTCTTTCACTTATCCTTGGGGGAGTTGGAATCAAGCTGTTTGACTTGACTACCATTTATGCCGGACTCGCCAATAATGGTGTTTTCAGGGTATGTAGAATCCTGGATGAGCAGAAAATACTTCCGGGTGACAACCTGATCTCTAAGGAAGCTGTATATATCTTATCGGAGATGTTATCACAGGTGAAACGTCCGGATTTTCCATCAACCTGGGAAGCGACAATAAACCTGCCAAAGATTGCCTGGAAAACCGGCACTTCATATGGGCATCGTGACGCCTGGAGTATTGGATATACGCCACGATATACGGTTGGTGTATGGATTGGTAATTTTTCAGGAGTGGGAAATCCGGTCCTTGTAGGTGCTGATGCTGCCGCTCCACTGCTATTTGACTTAATGACAGCGCTTGAACCTGATGGCGGAATCTGGTTCAGAAAGCCGGTTGATGTAAAGGAAAGACAGGTTTGCGCATTATCCGGAAAGATACCTGGAAAATCTTGTGAAGCTTCAAAACGTGAACTCTATATTTATAATAAATCACCGGCTAAAATTTGCGATCTGCATGTAACCTTTACCCTGGATGAAAAAACAGGCGCACGACTTTGTCCCCATTGCCGTGTAGGACGATCACACAAAGAAATGATATTCACTAAATGGCAGCCATCTGTGGCAACATGGCTGCTCCAAAATGGCAGGGAAACTACTCCTCCGCCTCCACATTTTGCTGAATGTTCGAGTATTCTGCTTGCCGATGCTCCTGATATCAAGTCTCCGCCTGAGAATTGTAAATATGTGCTTCGCAGAAATGTACCCCTTGAAGATCAACGTATCCTGCTTGAAGCTGCCGTCAGTGCAGATGTTCAAACATTATACTGGTTCGTCGATGGTGAATTGATTCATGAAGGGACTCCCGATAAACAGTATTTTTACAAGCCGGAACCAGGAAAACATGAATTGCTTTGCATGGATGATGAAGGTCGGCAATCTACGTGTATTGTCAGAGTACTGAATTAGAATTTTCGAAGGATTATTTAGCCTTATTTATGATTAGCTCCACGTACATTTCAGGATTATCTATGAAACTCATTTCGATCAACGTCTCAATGCCTCGTAATGTTTTGTATAAAGACAGAACTTATAAAACCGGAATATTTAAAGATCCGGTTGATGGTCCTGTTCTATTGGGTAAATTGAATCTGGAAGGTGATGGTCAGGCGGACCTGAAAAACCATGGCGGTTTTGATCAGGCAGTTTATTTCTATTCCCTGGAACATTACAAATTCTGGAGGAAAAAGCTGAATAAGGATTCACTTCCACCAGGACTGTTTGGTGAAAATTTTACTGTTACCGGTATGACTGAAGAAAATGTATTTATAGGTGATATATACCGGATTGGAGAGGCTAAGATACAAGTGACCAAGCCGAGAAGTCCCTGCTTCAAATTGAATATGCGGATGGAAACCGATGATTTTGTTGAAGTGTTTATTAAGGAAGAAAAACCGGGTTTCTATTGCAGGGTAGTAGAGGAAGGATTTGTTGAAGCTGGCAACGAAATAATTCTGATTGAACAAGGTAATATAGAAAAAAGTATAAAGCATGTTTTTCATTTCAAACATGCAACAAAGAATGAACTATGACGTATTCAGATTACAAATATTACAGGGTTACTCATGTTCGCAAATATTGATTGCAAGTGTATAGTATTTTGTAATTTTGAATGGGAAGAATAATTTCAAGCTTTAAATTTCCAATCTTTAAAACATCAAATTGCTGATAAAACTTCCGTTATAAACCAGTATATTATTATTCCAACACAATCACCCATTGTACTGTGCCGAGTCTCGTAGCTTTCATCACTCCATTGAAGAATGTATTTATCATTCTTATCTTCAGGAATGGGAAATTTTACGTGAAAATTTCCCCACTTGGTATTTTTACAACGAGTTTACATCTTTTTATTGAGATTTTGATTTTTGCTTATAGAGGTGAAATATGGATAACCAGACAACGATTGGAACAATTGATTTAAAAGTGGGTCTTGCCGATATGCTCCGTGGTGGAGTGATTATGGACGTCACAAATGCTGATCAGGCTAAAATTGCTGAGGATGCTGGAGCAGCAGCTGTCATGGCACTCGAAAGAGTGCCAGCGGATATCAGGAAAGAGGGTGGTGTAGCCCGGATGTCCCGCATTAACGTGCTTGAAGAAATTATGAAAGTGGTTCAAATACCGGTGATGGCGAAAGCACGTATTGGTCACTTTGTAGAAGCCCAGATTCTTGAACAGCTTGGCGTTGATTATATTGATGAATCGGAGGTATTAACCCCTGCAGATGAGGAAAACCATATTGATAAACACCTGTTCAAGGTTCCATTTGTCTGCGGTTGCAGAAACCTCGGAGAAGCGTTACGCCGGATTGGTGAGGGCGCTGCGATGATGCGTACCAAGGGGGAAGCCGGTACCGGAAATGTGGTGGAAGCGGTCAGGCATATGCGCCAGGTAATGGGTGATATGCGTCGGATTCACCATATGGATTCATCTGAACTGATGGCAGAATCCAAAAACCTTCAGGCTCCTTATACCCTGGTAAGATACGTTCATGAAAATGGCAAATTGCCGGTACCGAATTTCGCCGCAGGCGGGGTGGCTACACCGGCTGATGCTGCAATGATGGTGCAACTTGGTGCCGAAAGCGTTTTTGTCGGTTCGGGTATCTTTAAAGCCGGGACAGATATGTTTGACGTCAATATTGAGAAAGAACGTAAGGAATTATATAAGGTTCAGGGGAAACTTGCAGCGGCAATCGTGCGCGCGGTTACTCATGCCGACAGTCCGGATGAAGTGCTTGCTGCACAACGTGATCAGGGTGCTGTCATGCATGGTCTTGACGTTCGCAGTATGCCTGATGAGGAACGACTCGCAACGCGGGGGTGGTAGTGCTTGTTGGAATACTTGCTATCCAGGGAGATTATGCCACCCATTCGAAGGCTCTCTCTGATATCGGTGTAGAGGTGGTTGAAATCAGGCGTGCCGAAGATGCCGGATTCGCGAACCCATCATCTGCAAAAGACGCCAGGAAAGGAAACCTGGTAGATCCTGATATAGCCCTGAAAAAAATTCCGGATGGGATGATAATTCCGGGTGGCGAATCAAGCACGTTCGATCTTCTGGGAAGAAGATATGGTCTGGATAAACTTTTCTATGCTTTTGCCGCATCTGGCAAAACCCTGTTTGGAACCTGCGCCGGGGCTATCTGGTTGGGGAAGGGGGAGCATCATAAAGTAAAATCTCTCGGTTTAATTGATGTTGACCTCGAGAGAAATGCTTACGGCCGCCAGGTAGATTCTTTTAACACCCAGATAGATATCAAAGGATTTGATAGCCCGTTTGACGCGGTATTTATCCGGGCTCCAAAAATCACACGCTTGGGAAAAGACATAGAAGTGTTAGCGGAATATAAAGGCGACCCGGTTTTTGTGCGCTGGAAAAACATATGGCTGACCACTTTTCACCCTGAACGAACAAATGATCGCAGAATTCACCAGTTAGTATTTAGTGGATAATAAGGATACATATTGAGTAATAAAAAAAAGATCAACTTACAACGAGCATTTGTACTTGCAGTGGTTGTTTCATGCTCTTTCTGGCTTGGAATATTTGCGAGTAATAATTTAAGTTTTTTTGAGCTGGATCGTTCAGGGCCGATAGAAAAATTCGTTGATGTCCTTCAACTGGTAACAGGTTCGTATATTGATCCTGTAAATCCGGACACGTTGGTTGAGGGATCTATTGAAGGAATGTTGCGCCGTCTCGACCCACATTCCGTTTATATCCCCTCGCTGGAGCAAAATCAGATTGCGGAAGTTTTCGCCGGTGAATTCTATGGTATTGGTATACAATTTGAGATTCGAGATAACGCTATCCTGGTCGTGAGCCCAATTCCGGGCACTCCTGCAGACCGCATGGGTTTAAGAGCCGGAGACCGTATTATCGAGATTGACGGCATCAACACTATCGGGATTACAAATGATCTTGTATTCAAGCGTCTTCGAGGTCCGAGAGGTAGTGCCGTACGTGTAAAAGTAGCTCGTAATGGCGAGGAATCATTCGAACTAATTCTGACCAGGGGGAAAATTCCCATCCATTCGGTCGAATCGGCTTTTATATTGCGAGATGGTATAACCGGGTATATCCTGGTGAATCAATTTACAGCCGTTACAGCAAGCGAGCTTGATATGGCGCTCGATTCGCTTCGTTCTCAAGGAATGAAGCAGTTGATTTTAGATCTGCGGGGAAATTCGGGTGGTTATCTTTCACAGGCTGATGAAGTTGCAGATCGCTTCATAGAAGGTGGTCAGCTTATAGTTTCTACTGATGGCCGGATTTCAATAAGCAGCGAAAAGATGTATTCATCTCAGCGTGCCACTATCCCATATCTACCATTAATAATTCTTGTAAATCGGGGCAGCGCTTCTGCCAGTGAAATTGTAGCAGGAGCGATTCAGGATCTCGACCGTGGTTTGATTATCGGTCAGCCTACTTTCGGCAAAGGATTGGTACAATCACCGTTTCAACTTAATGATGGCAGTGTCGTCAGGCTTACCACCGCCAGATGGTACACACCTTCAGGAAGATGCGTACAAAGACCGTGGGATGAAGGTTTAGGGGAATACCTGATGATGTCGCTTGAAGACCCTGCGGATACTGAAGAAGCTGACGATACTTCAGGAACAGACATTAAAAGTGATCATGAGGGAAGCACCAGGATTCCATATAAAACAAGAACCGGCAGAATAGTTTACGGCGAGAGCGGCATTACTCCGGATATTATTATTGATCCTGGAAAGCTAAGTAAATACAGCTCAAAATTGTTTAGAGACAGGGTATTTATCAACTGGACCCGGGAATTTGCTGACAAGCTTAATGCAGTTGAGATGCCATTCAGTACTTTTCGTGATGAGTGGACTTTAACTCGAGCTCAGGAAAAGGATTTCATAGATTACGCATCGGAACAGGGAATTGAATTCGATAAACAGGGTTGGCAGAGTGACCGTTCATTTATGATATCACAGATTAAAGCTGAGGTAGCACAACGCCTCTACAATGGGCGTCAATATTTGTGGCAGATACTGGTTACTGAGGATAAACAGGTCAATGCCGCGCTCGAGCATATGAATGAAGCGGACGAGTTGGCAAGAAAACCCATACTCGAATCAAACGGTTGACTCCAAAGGAGTATTTTGGTACAATAGAAGATTGTGATAATTGTGGTGCTTTTTAAATCACTTTTTACCGCTTATTTATCATGCAAATAGTCTAAAATTGGTTGCTCGAGGGCAACCTTCAAATTTCATTTTCCGTGACAGGAGGTCTGGAGGATGGTTCAATATTTTCTTGATGGCGGACCCTTTATGTATCCGATTCTGGGGGTCTTTATAATTGGTCTGGCATTCGTCATCGAGCGTTTTGTTAGTCTGACGCTTTCTTCAGTCAACACGAAGAAATTTGTCATTGGCGTTAACAAGGCTTTAAATGAAGGTGGTCATGAGGCTGCCATGGAACTCTGTTCATCTACTCGAGGACCCGTTGCCTCGGTATTCAACGCTGGAATGATGCGCTGGAACCGTGGTATCGACCAGGTAGAGAAAGCTATCATGAGTGCCGGACAGATCGAGTTGTCTTTCCTGGAGAAGAATCTCGTATGGCTCTCAACAGTTATAGCTGTTGCACCGATGCTTGGTTTTACCGGTACAGTCTGGGGGATGATTGGTGCGTTCAAAGCTATTGCTGCCGCGAATGATATCTCTCCGTCTATTGTTGCCGGTGGTATCTCTGAAGCGTTATTGACAACTGTGTTCGGGTTGATTGTAGCTATGATCATCCAGGTTTTCAACAATCTGTTTATCTCCATGATTGATAAAATTGTCGGTGATATGCAGGAAAGCTCTGTACAATTCATTGATACCCTTGTCGAATACGATGAGAAGAACAGCAAAGCAGCAGAATAAACTCCTTCGGAGTCAGGTATGCAATTAAGACGCAGAAAAGCGGCCAACGAGATTCCGACTGCATCATTACCGGATATCGTTTTCATGCTCCTGATCTTTTTCCTTGTCACTACGACTATCGACATGGATAAAGGTATTCCTATGATTCTTCCCGACCGTGGCGGTCAATTCAAGGTGAATCCTGAGAATATCTCCAATATTCTGATCAATGCGACCGGACAGATACTTGTAGATGAAGATCCGATGGAGATTCACCAGGTTTACGACGTTATCGGAAGAAAGCTGGAATCAAGGGGACTGGATGCTGACGGGAAGCCTAAATTGATCGTGTCGATTAAGACAGAGCGAACTACGCCCTATAACGCTTATATTTCTGTGCTTGACGAGGTTAAAAGAGCGGGCGCGACAAAAATATCTATCGCCGAACCAGACAAGTAACCAAGAGATATCTATGCAGTTTCATACGAAAACGCGAGCAAGTGCAGCAATACCGACAGCGTCACTGCCGGATATTATCTTTATGCTCCTGATTTTCTTCATGGTGGTCACGGTTTTCAAGGAATTTCGCGGTCTGCCTATCGCAATTCCTGCCGCGAGAACCACTGAAAAACTGGAAACTAAAAGAAATGTCGCATACCTCTGGGTCGATAAGCAGGGACGTATTTCGGTAGATGATAAAATTGTATCGATGGACGATGTTTCACCTATAATGGCGGATAAATTTTCCCAGAATCGACGTTTGATTATCAGTCTGAAGATTGATAAAGACGTGGAAATGGGAATGGTAAACGATCTCCAGGAAAAATTGCGCGATGCATATACACTTCGAGTTAATTATGCAACCCGGTTTAAATAAGGGAATTATACATGCTTTCCTATAAAAAACCAGAAGCTGAAGTCCGCATGCTGTACCCTAAAATGGTGGAAATAGGATTTCTCGGCGCGTTATTCCTTATCACGATGGTTTTCCTTTTTTCCAAGCGGATGGAAACAAAAGTATTTGTCAGGGGTGCGGAAGAAGTTGTCCTTGAAACTGAGGAAATCCCGATAACTCAGCAGATAAAACGTCCGCCACCACCTGCACGTCCATCCATTCCTATCGAAGACCCTGATGTTGACATGGAAGATGACCTGACCTTCGATGATCTTGATGAGATTGACTGGTCAATGGAAGCTCCGCCTCCGCCACCATCCGCGGAAGATGTAATCGTTGACTTTTTTGCCGTTGAAGATCCCCCGATGATGTCAGGTGGATCACAGGCGCTCTACGATTATCTGGCCAAGAACAATCTATACCCGGAGATGGCGTTAAAAGCAGAGATAACAGGCGATGTAATTATCATATTCGTGGTAAATGAGAAGGGTCTGCCTCAAGACGTAGAGATTTCACAGGAGCGTCCCGCAGGTCTCGGTTTCGGCCCCGCAGGAGTAAAAGCCATAAAAGCCATGAAGTTCAGCCCCGGCTACCAGCGAGACAAACCGGTAAAAGTAAAAATGCAGCAAGTAATCCGGTTCAGGCTGGAATAAAAATGTAGCCCGGATGGCTTGCATCCGGGCGAGGATGTAACTTTATATGCCACCGTTGGCTTGTCCAACGGTGTTTTGTTGTATATGCCTGAAATAACTTAATTTATACGCGAATCCTGATTGCCAAACATGTAAAATCTTCAAATACAATTAAACCCTGTTGGATAAACCAACAGGGGCATATCGCCAATAATTCACGTGGAAATGAGGGGACGATTTTCTAATTCACTCTTGTTCACCATCTAACGTCTATTTATTTGTATCCCTTTTATCAAGCAATTTCCTTTCTATAGTTTCAAGTTGTTTTATATCTTCTTCGTCTGCTGCTATAACCTCCGCATTTCTTCTTTTCTTATTAAACTCATCATAGCGGTCTTCGGCAATTATTTTTGCAACTTCAGCTTTAACCTTTCCGGAATGGGTTAAAAGTTTCTGTTCGTTGAATTCTAAAAAAGTATCAAGTTTTTCAGCCCACTGTGCCATTGTAACGGTTTTTCTCTGCCGTGCCTGTCTTTCGGCATAATCCAGATACATGGTTACAATTTCATTCAGGTCTTTAATTTCTTCAGTATTCATGTAATTTTTGGCAATTGCAACATCCTGTTTACGTACAATTGAACCGCGCCATGATGTCAGCCCCATATTGGGTTTATCCGTATTGCCGCGGTTTTCAATAAGTTCAGCGGCGGTTTTTCCGGTAACAGCCCAGAGCATTTTATTCTGCACTTTTTTGAAGAAAATCTGAGCCTGCTGTGAAGTTTTATCATAATCTACGGCAGTAGCGTAAATATCCCGAATCTTTTGATAGAACCGCTTCTCTGACGCCCGGATATCCCGGATGCGTTCTAACCACTCATCAAAATAATCCCACTTTTTCACCTGCTTCAGGCGGTCATCATCCATGGCAAAACCTTTGATGATGTATTCTTTTAGGATATTGGTCGCCCAGATTCTAAATTGGGTTGCTCTTTTGGAGTTAACCCGGTAACCGACTGCAATAATGGTGTCGAGATTATAGTATTTAACCTGTTTTTTCTGAGTTTTACCCTCAATAGCTCCATGCTGAGTGGTATGTTCCAAAATGGAACTTACCACGCGCTCGTCAAGCTCTCCACTTTCAAAGATGTTCTTCAGATGTTTAGTGATGGCGGGGCGTTTTACACCAAAAAGCTCTGCCATTTTTGCCTGGGTAAGCCAGATGGTTTCGTCATGGAAAACCGTGTCTATTTTTATCTTGCCGTCAGATGTTTTGTAGAGGACAATTTCGGATTTGTCCGCTGGTCTGGTCATCCTGTTTCCTCCGGGATTATTTCTAATAATGGATTTCTACAATCAAGTAAGTTACAACTGATGGATACAAGTAGCAAATGAGGTGGGTTTAGAGATGGAATCCGATGAATTGCCTGAATGAAGATTGAAATAATTTTACTGTCCCCCGATTCCCAATTAGACCAATTACCCGATTAAACCAATTACTACTTGACATGATCACCGCATGTGAATAAGATTATAATAAACTATGGCTCTGGAAATTATCACCAGGTGAAGCAGATACGGGAAATTATTCTGAAATACGGATTGGAAGGAGATCAGTAATGGATAAATACGAAGTAATAATATATTGGAGTGATGAGGACCAGATTTATATCGCCGAAGTCCCGGAACTTCCCGGCTGCATGGCGCATGGGGATACCCGTGAAGAGGCGCTGAAGGAAGCGGGAGAGGCAATGCAGCTCTGGCTCGACACCGCGCGTGAAATGGGTCGCAAGGTACCTAAGCCCAAAGGGCGTAAGTTGGTGTATGCCTGAATGCTATAAAATTATAAAGGCAGTCACGCCATAAAAGCCATGAAGTTCAGCCCCGGCTACCAGCGAGACAAACCGGTAAAAGTAAAAATGCAGCAAGTAATACGGTTCAGGCTGGAATAAAAATGTAGCCCGGATGGCTTGCATCCGGGAAAGGATGACGCCCAGGAATCACCGTATTCCAAGAAGAGAATAGATATAACCCGGAATCACCGTATTCCGGGAAAGGCAAAAATCAGACGGCAGAAATGCCGTTTTTTTTATGCCGTCATTGCGATCCCATTATTTGGGAGGAGCCATCCTATTGTCGTACAATCGGTCACGCTTTGTTTTCTCCGGGTTATGCTCCTGAAAAGGATTAGTAACGATCATTCAAACTCTATCACTGCATTACACAAACTTTGGATATCTTCTTCCCAAACTTGATATTCTGCATAATTCTCGAGTACTTTCTGGAAAGCAATATCATAGAGAGAATTTGCGTCTAAGTTTAAACTCAAAACAGATTCTGAATCACCAGCAACATCGGATTCCGAATTTATTGCAGCATCTTTTGCAATTTCATTAATCACGCCATTTTTTTTAACGAAAATGGAATCCACTTCGAAGAATACAGTTTCGCCACTTACTGATTTCTTAGTAATCTTTATAGTGAAATTGAACAGCACTCCAGAAACACCACTTAATTCAAGATTTTTTAATTTCTTATAAGCACTGAATCCATTGAAATCAACGGAGCCGCAATATTGGATTACTGCATTAGTGAATGGGTGTCCGAGTGCCATAAATTCGTATTCCGAATGCCGAATTGCTTTAGTTCTATTAAAAGTCACCCGAGAATAGCGTTTTTCTAATCCTTTAACGTCTTTTAAGCATTCCGGAACAATAAATTCGATTGTTTCATCATCCTGTTTTAACACTTTGCGACCATTGTTCCTAAGAAAACTCACAATGAAATTCTCAACATCCACAAGTGTCATTGGACTTTGAATGTCATCTTTAAAGCGATCCGGATTAAAAGGCGCAATATCTTTACTGAAAAGGCTATCGTAAGCGATTTTATACGCTTGTTCCGCTTTCTTAATTCCCTGATCAATTTCTTCTAAAGACGGTTTAATATCTCCTTTGGCGAGACCCTCACGGTAAATTTTTTCATAATCAAGATATTCATCAAACAAACCAAGCAAACCTTCCTCGATCTCCACGACACTTTCATTAGTCACCTTTGACAGCCGCGAAGCTGCTGATCTCGTTTTCTTTTCCAGGTTTGCCCTGACACGATCTTCTATTGTCCCAGCATTTTGAAAATTGAAAACCTGCACGACTTTATCTTGTCCATAGCGATATAAACGACCATATCTTTGTGCAAGTCGAAAGGGATTCCATGGAAGATCATAATTTATCATAATATGAGCGAACTGAAGGTTAATACCTTCACCACCGGCTTCTGTAGAAACCATGAATCTTACCCTGAAATTATCCCTGAATTCCGACATACTTTTTTTCTTATCCCATAATGACATTCCACCTTTTATAATTGTTGTACATCCATCTCCATATTCAGCTTCAAGCATTTCAATTATAAACACTTGCGTCGCAAGATATTCAGTAAAAATCAAAACTCTCTGATTTGTTTCATCTTTGCTCACCGATCTTATGATCTCTAATAGTTCTTCTTGCTTCGCATCTTCCGGAACTTTCATGTCTAAAAGTTCTTTTATCATTTCAACTTCAGTTTCGATAAATGCTTCTTTGATATTTGCTGCCTGTCTTTCTTCATATTCACCCTGATGACGGGCATCAAATTCCTCTTCTCTTTCATTTTGTCTATTTTCCATATCTTTATTCAGAGTATTAAGTCGTTTTTCAAGAGCTTTTTTTATAGAGCGGGTGCTGCTCGCAGCAAGTTTTTGGAATGTTGTCATCACAAACCCGATTGCTTTATGCTGCCTGTCTCCTGGATCTTGATCGGCAAAACCATAACCGTCACGGAGATAATTTTCTAACTTCTTATGAAACAGTTTTTCTCCACTCGATAATGGATTTACTCGTACAGGGTGTATTTCCATTCCTTTAAAGATTGGATTTCCATCAGCATCGGTGACTTTGCTTTTACGGTTTCGAAGTACAAGCTCCGTATAGGGAACGGGTCCAAATTCACTATCCCTCTCGCCAAGTTCATCAAAAGATATATTATCATGAAGAAGTGAAATCAGGTTCTGGAATTTTGATTCATCACCCTGGTGGGGAGTTCCGGTCAATAATATCAATGATCTGCAACGATCTTGCAATTCTTCAGCTAACTTGTAGTTTAAGGTTTTATCAATTTTTTGTGCTGACCAGGTTTTTGCGGAGAGTTTATGAGCTTCATCAAATATTATCACATCCCAGTTTTGCGCTCCAAGTAGAAGTGTTTTATGCCCATCGCGTCTTCCGCCCTTTAACGGTTTGTCCAACTTCAATGTATCTATTGAAGCTATTAGATTATCCTGATCAAAAGCTGCAAGCCCGTCCACATCTTCACGATAGACATAATATTTTAGCCCAAACTTATCCTCCAACTCCTCCTGCCATTGAAGAGTCAAACCTGCGGGTGGGATAATTAACACCCGCCGTGCCAGCCCCTGTTGCCGCAACGCATAGAGGATCATCCCCGTTTCAATTGTTTTTCCCAACCCAACTTCATCGGCGATCAGGAAACGTCGTTGCGGGCTGGAGACCACACGATGCGCAATGCTGATCTGATGCGGTAGCAAGTCCGTCCGTGCGTCGCTCAATTGCCCGTCGCGATTACAGACCAGTAATTGCGCCGCCCGTGTTAACAGCTCAAAGCGCCACGGCTCATCGAACACACAGTCGCGAAGACGAACCAGTGGTGACTTAACCGTGCGCAGTTCATTAACGCTGAGGATACGCGATTCGGTAAGATAGGGCGGCTTCGAGAAAACCGTTGGACGAAATTCCACCTTAGCTTGCTCGCCCCGAACCTGCTGAACAACACCCACGCCGTTGTCGGCGTGAAGGGAGTTTATACTCACTACTAAAGAACTAGTATCTACCACACGACCTTCTCTCCTCCAAATCGTATTTTAAAATGAGGATCTATCTTCCTCTTAACTCAAAAAACTCATCAGGAGATTGAAGTTTTAGAGTTCTAAATACTCGTTTAATTTTCTCAAAATCTCTCATATTGAATGTCACTAATGTTGCCCCAAGAACTATGGCACCACGTGCTATTAGCGCGTCTCTCACAAGCAAATTCACTCCATCCTTGCTCAGCTTGCCTCTTCTGGTATCCTGTAGTAGCTGATTCAGGCATCTTCCTACTAATATCCAGTCCTTTGAATCTGGTACATGCGCTAGCCCAGATTCGAACTTGTTATTAAACTCATCACATTTCTCTTTGTACTCACTCCTGGGTATTCGCACCAACAATTCCTGGAGAACAACACACGACATACATAGGCTCTTCAACCTAGCAGAACGTTTAAGGCATTCTCTGTCTGAATACACGTTTGTGTCCATTAGTACTTTCATAGCTTATACTTTATCTTCTGCTGATGCCGCGTAGTCTGAAAGTGTTACCAATTCGCTTGCTGTCAGATTCCAGTAACTGCCAGATAAGTCATCAATCTGTAACTCTGCCTCACTTATCTTAGAGAAATTCGGTTTTCCTTTCTCGTGTAATCTCATTAAGGACTTCCCTAACTTCGCAAGATTCCTATGCAACTTCAATTCGCGACTGAAAAGCCGAATACCAAGGTTTTTGAGGATGCTTGGTGTCCCAAGACCTCGACCTGCTGGGGAATAGCTGTAGATCACGGCACGCGCCGGTGTGGAATTCATGAGAGAAACAAAGTAGAGGGCTTCCTCAACGTCATCGAATGGAACGAAAGTCGTTGTATCAGTGGGAATGACCATCTTTTGCCCCATTCCGGTCAGATATGCATCTGATAGTATTGTACACTTCAACTCATTTCCCATTCTTCGCCAAACAGCCTTGAATGGCGCAAAAGTGTCACTGCTTATATTAAACATTGAGTAAAATACATGACCACTCTCTTGGTGATATTTTTTGTATGCTGCGCGGCTCTCAAGGATATCTCTGAATTCAAGGAGATACTCATAAGTCTTGGGATATCTTCTTTTCATGAAAGATTCTTCGTATCCGCGACGCGTCTTTGGGTCTTGGACAATGAGACATCCTGATGAGGGCGTGGAAAACCATCGTTGAATATTTTTACCTCTGGCAATGGGATAGATAAAGTCTGGTTCAATTACCATCCTAAGTGATTTAGTCTTTCGCTTACCGGCAGTGGGTGAGTTCTCCACAAGACATTGGCCTGAGCCAGTAGTCTCTAAGATGTTTACAAGATAGACACCATACGGCTCAATGCGTGCACCAACGAATGCCTTATACTGAGAAGCTCCAATGATCTTCTCGAATGCAGAGTTTTGAGATGTCCCAATTGTTCGCCATTGGTCGTTTGGCTTATCTAATGGCACCGCATCAGTATGCGTAACAGATACGCGACTTCCAATATCCTGCAAAGTAGCATCATAGAAAGGAGAACGCTTCATATTTATCTTCTTTATCTTCCAAATGTTGTAATCGACAGGATATGTTGTTTTCTTTCCCTTTTCTGCTGTAAATAAACACGTTGAGTTCGATGCACCTTCAAACGGTTGTAATGATGTTAAATCAAGAACTTTAATCACTTTGAATGGACTCCCGTCTGGACCTAACCGAAAATTCCGAAAACCCTGCGCTTGCCCTTTGGCCTTGAATACTGTTCTTGTAATCAGAAAGCCTAACTTTCCTCCTAAGCTTAGATACTGATCCATACAAACATACGTAAAAAGCTGTGCTAAATCCTTTTCACCAGATCCCAGTCTCGCCTCGAAACCCTTGAGGCTAAACAGCCCATACATCTTCCAGAGATACACTGACTGTTCTCGATAATCCCGGGGAAGATAACCCCATCTTACCCACGGCGGATTTCCGGCCACATAGTCCACTTTGCCGATGAAGAGCGGTGCGAAGGCGTTTTTGATTATACGCGCCCAGATTCCGTTCTGGTTGTCAGCATCGAGTTTCTGGAGATGGCGATAAAGTTCCTTGTGTACTTCGGCTTCGGTTACGGGGATAGCCTCGACCTCGCATCGTTCGAGGAATTCTTCCGGCGAATAGCGGTTGCGGATACAGATCTCGAGCGTGTTCGCATATCTGCCGATATGGTCGCGGTTCTCTGCGACTTCCAATGGTATATTGAACTCTCCAGCACTTGTCTTTAATTGTCGTACGTTGTCCAAGCCGCCAGTAAATAGGTCACCGTATTCCGACGGAGTCATGATCGAGTCACAGAGATAAACGGGTAGTTCGATGTCGTCGGAATGTCGTAACAAATCACGAATAGCCATCAGGTAGTTGGTACGAGCGGCCATGACCGCTAGTGGGTTGAGGTCAAATCCGATTATGTTTTGCAGGATTTTGCTAATCAATTCGTCCTCGCCGAATCCGCACTCATGGCGGTGCTCGTCATACCAAGTCTTAACGCGGTTGAGCGCCATGACAAGAAAAGTTCCGGAGCCGCAGGCAGGATCGAGCAGGCGTTTGTCCGGATTGCCGTCATAACCTAATTCGTTGAGAACGAGTTCGGCAAGCCAATCGGGGGTGTAGTATTCACCAAGGTCGTGGCGAACAGACTTGGGGAAGAGTTGCTGATAGAGTTTCTTGAGCAGGTCGCGCGATTCAGAGGGATCAACGCTGAGCGTGGTCGGATCGAACTGGTCTAATGACTGAGTCATCGAGCGGACTGCGTCTGCACAACCGTCGTTCCAGGCATCAATATACCAGGAGAAGATATCACCTTCGAGGAAGTTGCGAATGCCTAATTGTGACCAGATACCGCCCTGTTCAAGATTGAGCAGTTCGTCCCGCAATTTTGCTGATGTAGGCGCAGAGACGAGTTTTTTGAGCGTTGAGGTCCCGAGTGGCGAGAAGGAAGATACGATCTCGGCGGCAAGCATCTTCATGAAGATTGCGTAGTAGGTATGGACGGCGAAAAGGAGTTCGGCCGGATTGGGATCTATAATTACATAATGTTTTGCCAATTTATTGATCTTGGCGCTCTGGCCATGGATGTCGTAACCGCAGACCTCTCCGAAAAGAATCTGCCACTGACGGAAGAATGTTTGTGCCTTAGGATTTTCAGTATCTTTAATCACATCATGGATAAGCCGGATACCTTCCTGAGCAGATTCACTATCTGCACCAAAATGGTCTGTCAAGTTTTCAGGGGTGAAGGATAGACCTCTTGCACCAAGGGAAACGAGCGCGCGAAGAAGGCGTTGTACAGTATATTTTGTTACTGGAAGTGGGTCTTCGACATCAAGCTTGCCGCCTTTCTGACGGATGAAAACAAATGTATCACCATCACAGCCGACTCCAAAAATCTTTTCATATTCAACATTTTCCTGCTCATTTAAATCTTTGAAACGCTTTTTAATCTGCTTAACAACCGCCTTAACACCTGGTGCGTCTTTATCCTCTATTATTTTTCCCGCACCTTTAGGGTCTTTGTATTCAATAACCACGCCGCCATATTTTGAATCTACCCGCCCTCCAGCAAGTCCATATTCATGCCTTCCCCTTATTTGCAAACCAGCCTTTTGAATAAATTCATCAATCAGCTTAGTGCATGCTATGCGAATATCTTCTTCTGACTTAGACCACTTAACAGCCTCAAGCATCTGATCAGCCATGATCTTGGAATGCTCATCTATTATAGCTTCTAAATTCTGGTTCATCACTGATCTCCCTGGATTTAAGATAGCTGTTAATATTTACTGAAAAATCAATCCATATCCTACTGGAAAGATATGTATAAATGAATAATACAGCAATATCTAATAGGGAAGCATGGGTTCCCGCTAACTACATGCGGGAATGACACCTCGATTGATCTGATGTGGTGGGATACATTTTTCATTCCCGGATGCAAGCCATCCGGGCTACTTTTTTTTCAGGACAAAAGACGATATGTCTTCTAATGCGGCTATGGCTTTGTCGATATGGGCTTCTGTATTGAAGGCGCCTATTGAGAATCTTACTGTGCCGTGTTCTTCGATAGTGCCCATCTGCTCATGGACTTTGGGGGCGCAATGCAGACCGGTGCGGGTAGCGATGTTGTGATCGACGTCTAACAAGGTCCCGGTGTTCATGGCTTCCATTCCCCGGACGTTGACCGAAACTGTGGAAAGGTGGTTTTCAAGATTATCACAGAAATAAAGTATAACACCTTCGATATCCCTGATGTTTTGAACAAACTTATTCATCAGGTTCAACTCATGGTTACGGATATTGTCCAGTCCCCGTTCATCCATCCAGTCCTGTCCCGCCCAGAGTCCGGCGATGCCTACAATATTGAGAGTCCCGGTTTCAAGGCGCCAGGGATAATTTTCAAGGTGATATGGATATGCGGAACGTACTCCTGTCCCGCCAGCCCGGGTCTGAGCGATCTCAACATGATCGCGCACCAGGACACAGCCAATTCCGGTTGGTCCCATCATAGCTTTATGACCTGTGAAACAAAGGACATCAAGGTTCATCGCCTGCATATCAATGGGATAAACTCCGGCAGTCTGGGAACAATCCGCGGCAAATACAGCATCTGTATCTTTGACTACCTTACCGATTGCAGCCAGGTCCTGTACAGTGCCGATAACATTTGATCCGTGATTTATGATTACAAGTTTGGTGTTCTCCTGCATTGCTTCGGCGACATCTTCAGGGTTGATAAAACCAAGCTCATTAAAGGGAAGCCAGGTGACGTCTAATCCCACTTCACGTATCAGGTGATTCAAAGGACGGATAACCGAATTGTGTTCCAGGTTGGTACTGATTACATGATCGCCTTCACCCACGAGACCGTTTATTATTAAATTCAAACCATCAGTCGCATTATAGCAGAAGACCGTGCGTTCGGGTGAATCGCCATTGAAAAAATCGTTTAACCTCTTCCTTGTATTTTCCACCAGGTTACCGGCTTCAATCGCCATATCAAACCCGCTTCGCCCCGGATTGACGCCGTTATTGCGATAAAACTCGTTCATAAAACTATATACTATGTCTGGTTTGGGCCAGGCTGTGGCTGCGTTGTCAAGGTAGATCATGTTTTCCAATGTATGACTCCCGGTACGGTTTCAGGTTTGTGATATATATCTTTTGCGAATGTACAAAAAAATCACTCAATAATCATCGTATTAACAGGCTCTTTCTCCAATGCTGAGATCGGTGAATACACGACTGTTTCACGCAAAGACACAAAGGGGCAAAGAACGCAAATAATAATAATCAGATCAAAATTAGAGGTTGTAATAATTCATAATTCTTAATTCTTAATTGATTTTTTCTACTTTGAGTCTTAGTTTTTCTGATGGTACAGAGATCTGTCGGAATTCATTTATACTATGTGTGAATCACGAATCAAATTACCGGTATCCGGGAAACAATTATGCGTTCAGTGTTAATTACAGGTATCTCAGGTTTCATAGGTGGTCATCTCTGGGCTGAACTTGCCCAGCGTCATGACAATGTCTGGGGAATCTTCGGTAATAGCGGGAAATTACCGCTTCGACCTGAACGTCAGCTATTTGCAGACTTGAAATCACACGATCATGTCACAAGGATTATAAGCGGTATGGCGCCGGAGTGTATTGTTCATCTCGCTGCCGTATCAAGGGTTTCAGTCTGCCAGAAACAGTCGTTACTTGCCTGGCGTATTAACCATGCTGCCACACGTCACCTGGCGAAACTTGCGGAAGAGATCAACGCACGTTTTATTTTCATTTCATCCGACCAGGTTTTTGATGGACTAAAGGGTATGTACCGTGAGACCGATCCAGCTTTCCCGGTTAATGTTTATGGTGAAACAAAAAAATCAGCCGAGAAAACTTTGCTGGCGACAGTGACCAATGCAGTTGTCGCGAGAATAAATAACTGTTTCGGGCCGCCCAGGTTCAGGGGATCATCCTTCAGTAACTGGATACTTGAAAAAGAATTCATCGGCGATCCGGTCACGCTTTTTAACGACCAAATCCGAAGTCCATTAGATGTAGTCACCCTTTGCAATGCGTTGATTGAACTGATAGAACACCCTTTCATCGGAACGATGCATCTCGGCGGATCTGAACCTGAGACGAGAGTGAGTTTCGGCAGGAAGTTGCTCCGTCATCAAGGCAGGGACAGCTCCGGAATCCTCGAGGTAAGCGCAAAACAGCATGACCCTGACGGCATAATGCCTGCCGACACATCGTTTGATATATCACTGGCTCGCAACGTCTTGAACACACCAATGGTAGATGTAGAGAAGGGGCTTGATCTGGCTTACGGTCCGGCGAATCGATTTTTCTAACCATCATTCACAGGATATATAAGCAATTATGAATTATGAATTAAGAATTAAGAATTGGAGATTAGAAAGTAATATCTACTAATTACGAGTCGTATATTATTTGAGTCCTTTGCTCCTGGCGATATTCTCACACCAAATAAAACCGCGACAGAATATGCCGCGGCAAAAATAAAGGAAGCGAATATGTTAATTTTTAATCAACACTTATCATAAACGCCAGGTCATTCTACTCGTTTTACACCTTTTGCTGTCAACCCTTTCGGACCATCTTCCACCTCAAATTCTACAGCATCACCCTCATCGAGATGTTTGTAGCCACTACCCTGGATTTCGCTGTAATGACAGAAAACGTCCGATCCACCTTCTACTTCGATGAACCCGAACCCCTTTTTCGAGTCAAACCATTTCACTTTACCATTCATCTGCTTCCAGTCCCTTCATCAGTTAAAACCGTATCGCGGGAATCACTCGATTCCGCACCCTTAATATAATATAGCAACTCCATACCAAAATTCCAAGCCGAAATCAACTTTTAACTAATATTTATGATAAAAGACACTAATTCGCAGACAATTGCCTCCGAGAGCCTGTTTTGCAGAAATTACTCCAGGCTCAATAACTGCATAATTTCATAATTACTCGTTTCCTTCACAATCTCACCTCGTTTGCAATTTGAATCCATTGGTCGTAATTTGGCTGGTCATAAATAGCCCTTTTTGTACACAAGCATAACCCGGAGAAAACAAGATGAGAAAGTCGCATATTATCATAATTTTAAGCCTGCTGTTGGCATCGATAGCATTCAGCCAGGCTGTTGAACGTACACACGACATTGTCCCGGAAGATTACTTCACACAGGCTTTTCTTTCGGATTGCGAAGCGTCACCTGACGGGAAATATACCGCTTATGTCGATTACCGTTGGGACAAGGAAAATGACCGTCGGTCGCGTGATCTCTGGGTTTTGGAAAATAAAACAAAAGATATCCTGCGCCTGACATTCGATCCGGGTAATGAAACAAATCCGCAGTGGAGTCCGGACAGTAAACGTCTCTATTTCACCGGGCATTACAAGCGGGAGGGGGCGACCGAACCACCCTATGACGGCAAAACGCAGGTATGGCGTATCCAGGTGGACGGCAAAGAGCTGACCCCTGTAACCCGTATTCCCGATGGGATTTCCGGCTTTCAACTTGCTGATGATGAATCATCGATATATTACACCCGCGATAAGGAACACATAACCGGCGACTGGAAAGAGCTTCGCTCGGAATACAAGAACGACCTGAAATTCGGGCATGGAATCAACCAGGTCAGCGAATTGTGGAAACTGGACCTGACAACCTGGCGAGTGGAAAAATTGTCAGCACCGGAACGTTACATAGGTTCTTTTGTCGTCTCGCCTGATCAGAAACAAATCGCGATGGTCACTACACCGGACGACAAATTGATCAGCAATGAAGGCTGGTCGGACGTCCGTATTTTCGACATTGCCTCAGGAACATTGACGATTCTTCCCGATAAACTCTGGCGTGCCGAAGCGCCGTCCCCTTACGGTTGGTTAGGCGGGCTGGCATGGTCAACAGATAGTAAAAAAGTAGCGTTTTCGGTTGATTTCGATGGTTTTCCGGCTGAGATACTGGTCGCTAACCTGTCGAAGGGCAACGAGAACGCAATGATACAGCGGCTTCCTCGTCCCGATGGTGTATCCACGGCGGGAGGATTGCGCTGGATTCCGGGCAGAGATGCTGTCGCATTTGTTGGTGAAATGAAGGCTCGTAAAAGAGTATATACGATTCATGTTCATGACGGTACTAATGAAGTCCTGACCCCGGGCGATGTAGTTATTGATGGATTCACATTTGTGGGTGGGAAGGGTGATCTGGTCGCAATGCAGAGCGAACTGACCTATTACCATGATCTTGTTCTCTGGACGAAGAAGGGGAAAACGGATCGTTTAACCCGCCTGAATCCGCAGGTTGATACCTGGAAACTTCCGCAAATCTCCATCTTCAAATGGGTAGGCGCTGAGGGCGACACGGTAGAGGGTATCCTCGAGCTGCCACCGGATTATGACGGCAAATCAAAGCTCCCGTTATTGGTGACATTGCACGGCGGACCAACCGCATCAGAACCCTACTGTTTCCTGCTTTGGATTTACGGCAGGACGAGTTTCGCCGCGAAAGGTTATGCGATGTTAGCGCCGAACTACCGCGGATCGACCGGGTACGGCGACAAGTTCCTCACCGACCTGATCGGGCATGAGAACGACCGTGATGTGACAGATATTATGACCGGTGTGGACGCATTGATCGAGAAGGGAATTGTTGATCCGGAACGTATGGGAGTAGCCGGCTGGAGTAACGGCGGGTTCCTGACAAATTGCCTGATCTCGAACAACCGTTTCAAGGCGGCGAGCAGCGGAGCCGGAGTGCTGGACATGACGGTTCAACTCCTCGAAGAAGATACTCCGGGGCATGTGCTCAACTACATGGAAGGTCTGCCGTGGGAACAGCCCAAAGAGTACCAGGACGCTTCCCCGCTGTTCGACCTGAAACCGGGTATAAAGACCGCAGTCCTGATTCATGTCGGCGAAAACGACCCCCGTGTCCCTGTCAGTCACAGCAAAGGTTTGCACCGGATGCTGCGTCAATACCTGGATGTACCCTGTGAGCTGGTTATCTACCCCAGCGCCGGACACAACCTGACCAAATACACCCACCGTCTCGCGAAAACAAAATGGGATCATGCATGGTTTGACAGGTATTTGATGGGGGAATGATTATTAATGTAGGTCGGGTTCTCCGAACCCGGCAAAACGTTCGTCCAGATGTCATTTCTGCATGTAGTTAGCAGGAATCTAGAATGTTTTTCAGTATTTTAGTAGTTTACAGCAGGTCAATGAGATCCTGAACAGTTAATCCAGCTTGTTTAAGAATCTCATGAAGCAGCCCTTTGCCGATGTCTTTTTTATGGTAAGGGACGGTAGTGCGCTTTCCGTTCGCATGAAGAAAATAGATATGGCTGCCTTTTTGATGGTCAATAAAAAATCCGGCTTTTTTGAGCGCGCGGATAAGTTTGTCTGGTCTGATATTCGGAAGCTTAGGCGACATTTTGAATAGAAACCGCTACTTGGTCGGCAAAGGTAATTTTTCCGGTTTCTTCATCTTCCACTGGGAAAGGGAGCCCGTTTTTCTGTAATGCCTCTAAATGCCCTGTAATTGCTTCCTTTGCCATCACCTTGGCTTCACGGAGGGTTTCTCCAAAACTGACCAATCCAGGCAATGCAGGCACAGTTATGATATAACCGCCATCCTCATCCGGTTTAAAGAGAACTGTATATTTTCTGTCTATCATCTATTTTCCTTAAGTCGCTATTCACTATAAACTACCTTATATTCTCAAGTGTGTCAAGTATTTTGCATTTTGAAGTGTGTCATGCACCGGATACTGCGTCAGTACCTGGATATGGACTGCGAACTGGTAATCTACCCCGGCGCCGGCCACAACCTGACCAAATACACCCACCGTCTCGCAAAAGTCAAATGGGATCACGCATGGTTCGACCGGTATTTGATGGGAAAATGATTTTTAATGCAGGTCGGGTTCTCCGAACCCGGTAAAAATGATCGGCAAAATGTCATTCCTGCATGCAGATAGCAGGAATCCAGAAGAGTCCGTAGTGACGTAGCCCGGATTCTTGAATCCGGGATTCCGCTGATTATCCAGTGTACCACCTATTTATATGAGAAACTCGATTCCATAACAATTCCTTCTGGGATTACATTAAAATTTGACAAAAGCTGAATTTCGTCATGTGTCAGTCTCACTACCCCGGATTCAAGAATCCGGGCTGCTATGTACGAAATCAAGTCTTGGGCAGAGAACCGGCTCTGCGTACTCTTCTACGCGCTTTATTCCGCTGATTATCCAGTGTACCACTCTATTTATATGAGAAACTCGATTCCATAACAATTCCTTCTGGGATTACATTAAAATTTGACAAAAGCTGAATTTCGTCATGTGTCAGTCTCACTACTACCTCTCATATAAATATGTATGAATTTGTAATCACCTAATAATCAGAAATGTAGCCCGGAATCACCGTATTCCGGGAAAAAGAGGAGCAATATTATTTTGAATCAGCAGCAGCATGACATAATACCTAAATCAATCATAGTGGATCAACATCTCCCCGGAATACGGTGATTCCGGGCTACACTCGCTGACAACCAGCACAAAATCACGCAACTGAACCGCAAAAGCGTCCATATTTTTCTCGTCTCCGAGTTTTTTATATTCTCTTGCATTTCTTTCATTTTTCGTTTCATAGCGCTATATTACACCAAGTTCACGCATGGGGCGTGAATAAGAAAGGATTATATATGCAATTGGCAGGGATTTCATTTTTTACAAAGTCACTCAAAAAGCATCACCAACAAGTAAGTAGAACCAAAAATGCGTTTTTTTAATCTTGGATTATTCTTGTTCACAACAACTCTAATAGTTAGTTGTGCACCAGTAGCAAAGTTTCAAAGAATCGTAGATTATTCAGTTGATCCACCTGATAAAACAACTCAAACAAAACAAGGTGTTTCAATTAAAATGAAATACATAGATCAGGATGCGATCAAAAACAATCGTCTTTATACGCAAAGAGTTTTAAGCGCAGGTTTTTTAACAACTGAAGTTTCTGAATTGAAATCAAAAGATGTTTATGTTTCTCCTTTTTTAGGCAAATTAGCATTTGACGTTACAATAGAAAACAACACTGACCATATTCTGAGAATGGGGGATGCAAGAGTTGTGTATGTTGAAAATCAATCAATGGATGGCCCTGTCCCTGCTCTAAATAAACCATTGTTAATGCAAAGTGCTGAAGATCATCCAGTAGTTCTTCATTATAGAACAAAGGGATCTCCAGTAGATGATGCTATAGCTAGCAGTTGGGTAACAGCATTAAATAAAGTGTATCTATCCAATAAATTGAAAATCATTAATGATTTTGGAATGGAAATATTCCCGCATTTTTCGGCTTCAGGAATTTTAGTGTTTTCAGTTCCACCAGAAAAAGCTACCGGTGGTAAAGTTTCATTTTTTGATATCACAACTAAAGTTGATAATGCTGGAAATCCAACCGAAAAAGAGCATTTTGATTTTGCAATCAAAGCAAATGAACGTTTTTTTAGAACCTTAGGACAAGAAACAGTAGAAATAACGAGCGAAGAATATAATGCTCAATAGTAAATATCCAACTTCCTTTATCATAAAGGAGAACATTATGAAATCATTATTGATTGTAATCCTTTCGATGGTTGCATTCGCATTTATTATTGGTTGTTCAGTAACGCTCCCTCAAACATCCATGATTAACGAAGAATACATCGCGACACCTGAAAAATTTGAAGTAATCGGAGACGTCCAAGGCGAAGCAACAGTTGCGGTCCTGTTCGGGTTTATTCCTATTACCAATGACAGGGGATTCCTCCTGGCATATAATAATGCACTGCTTATGGCTCAGGCTGATGGGCTTATAGAAATATTCAGTGATGTTAAACACTTTAATTTTCTTGGAATCTACAGGTCAGAAACCACTATTGTTTACGCTAAAGCTATTAAATACATATAATAGTTGTGAATAAGACGGTTTTTTTTCATCAGTAATTATTGAAAGATAGTTTACGTTTGAACGATTCAAAACAATAATCTGAGAACATAGTGATGTTCTGTTAATAAAGCAGTTACGTGGATTATGGGGATTGCTTCGTTCCTCGCAATGACGAGATTGTTTTGAGTGTTACCTAACAACGTAGAATAAGGAGAGAATTATGAGGTTATTTATTATTACAATCTTGATTTTTCAATTCGCACTGGTTTCGTTTGCTATTCCGCCGGTAGGAGGACTTAAGGTTGGAAAACCAAAGGTAAAAACTCCAAACACTCATGAAGTTTCTTATTCATTTTTGTCAGGTTCTATCACAGAACGGGATAATAAATACGACAAATTCAGAGGGTATACACTGGATTATCAAAAAATCGATCCCATCTCAAAATTCTATAGATATACCTCTTTTGGTACCTCTTCCTTCAAAAGTAAATGGAATAATACTGAAGATAATGACTGGGGATATGGAGACACCTATAATGTGAGCACAGAAGAAAGAATCAGAACTTTACATGTATTTACTAACCTGGGGATTAACATAAAGCATTTTCTCGCTGATAAGTCGTTTAAAATGGACCCATTCGCTTTTATTGGTGCAGGGCTATTCTTAGCCGGACGTTCAACAAAAGTCAATTCTGATTCATGGGGAGGTGAAAACGATGATAGTGTATGGTATCTCACATTGCCTGCATTCAGATTCGGTTTAGGCGCTCGATACACATTGCCATCGCAGCCTCAAATGTCAGTGGGTTTACAGTTAAAGTACGTAAAAGTCATCAGAAATTTAGGTTTGAACACCGACAATTATTCAAACTACACATTATCATACTTGGAAAGAGATGATTATTTCAAATTCAGTAATATCAACTTCGGTATAGTGCTGACATATAAACCTGCTTGATTCAGATACTTCCTTTCCCAAGACTCAATTTCCGGGAAACAGGTTGTGGTACGATAAAATATTCGAAGAAGCGGGATTATCCGTTTCATAACAAGCGAGGTTTTAAGCATGGAGAATCAACCCCCCAAGTACTACAAGAATCCTGCAATAGCAACGATCTTGTCGTTTTTCTACGCTGGATTAGTCACGTAGCCTGGAATCTTGATTCCAGTGCATATTCCTCAATTAATCTAAGGTTGCCAAATTTAATAATATCTCCTGGATTCAAGCATCAGGGCTACTCTAATGGATTCCTGCTTACTACATGCAGGAATGACACTGGCAGTACACTTTTCATACTATCATACTTGAAACAGGGCTTGTATGACATTTCGTTTATTTATTCTGCCTGAGTATGGTTTTTTTCTGAAATGTGTTTTTGGCAACAAATTATTAAAATGAAGACGACCAGTAACAATGTGGGGATGCACTCCAACCGATTCGGCAAATTGAAGAAATTCCTCTCCACTGGGAGTACGATTACGTTTTTTCTGTTCCTCTGCGCGTAAGCGGATGATTTCCCATTTATCAGGGGGGATCAGAACGTCTGCCGCGAAATTGTTTGCCGCTTGTTCCTTTGGATCATCAGATGCTTGAGGTTCTTCCACTAAATCAACATCTCTAAAATATCCCTCCGAAACGATATGACCCAGTTCGTGCAGCAAAACGAACCAGAATTCATCAAGCGTTTTTTTGCGGGCTGTCAAGGCTATTACCGGATGGGATTTATCCGCCCAGAAAGCTGCGCCATCCACGGTAGTTCCCTTTAATGGTGGGTGATACATTACTGTGACACCAAGGTTGCGAAGAAGTCTCACTGCACGAAGTGGTCCTGTATCGGGATCAAGTGTCAATCCCGGAACTTCTTCATAAAAATCATCAAGGAATTCCGGCTGGTATTCGGGGAGATTGCTGATTGAATCGTTTGCAATCCTACGAGCAGAGTTCGCCCAAATTGCCAAAGCCAGGCGATCCTGTGGTTGACGATGAGTACGCAAAGCTGCCGTTCTGAGATTATGCAGTTCGGGCTCTAATAGATCATTGATAGTTTTGGCAGTAGTAAGCGACAACACCTCCTCAAGGAGATTCTCTGCGGTTTGTGCGCCATTCACCATTTTCAGTTTGATCGCTTGAGTGAGTGATGGTATCCGTTCATGAAGTGTGCGTTTCAGTTCAATCTCTTCGTATAACGATTTTCCTTCAGCTCGGTCACGTTCAAAGTCAAACTGTAACTTCATCCAAAACAATGGATCAGCGCCTAATGCTAATGACAGTTTCCGTGCCGTTTCATCAGTAATTGCAGCCTTATTATTCAATAATTGAGAGATATGTTTCTCGCTTATGCTCGTTACTTCCGCGAGTGTTGACTGATTCCATCCCTTCTCATCCAGAAAATCATAGATGAAATCAGCGGGAGGTAGGGCTATTGCAGGATTGAAGTTCTCCACTCCTGTTGATTTTCGCATCAGCTTGCGTACATTGCGAAGATTATTCTTCCGGTTTCCAGCCATCTTTCAGTCTCTTTTTTAACTCTTTGTAATGTTTCTCATCTATCATCTGATAAATTACAAATACCAGTGGTTCATTATCCGGCAATGATGGTTCGATCTCTTTACCTGTTTCATGATCAAATTCTTGTATAGTCATTATTAACCTGATCAAATTTTTACCACCCTCCCGAAGATATGCTGAAAAAAACCCGTTGAGATCATCTTGAAGCGGTTCAAAATATGGAGCCCCCAGCGATCGAAGCTCTCCTGAATTTTTCCGTTCTAACAAAGCTTTGGAAACTCGCACAAAGCTTTGCTCTCTCTTGGATTTAGGAGCTTTCTTCCCATTTAATAAAGACCGCCACTTCGCAAGTTCGGTCGAGAGTACGATCCGAACCATCATATCTCCTTCAATAAAATAAGAAAATCACAGCTCAAAGTCAACTTCATATTTACCTTAAGGTAAATGTCAGAAAAATCTCTATATGCCGAGTAAGCTTTTTATTCGAATTATTCTCTATGCAAGTTAACAGATATTATTGGTAATTAATATACTTTCCATGAAAATATAGACAAATCTATTTGAGGGCTAAATCAATTTTAAATTTATTTTTAAGATCCAAGAATAGAGATGTTTAAATCAGGTAATTCAACATCACTAAGTCAAGCAGTCCTCTTCAATTTTTGATCTATTCTCTCTTTCAGGAATATCAATATTCAATTAGAAATTAGAAATTATGAATTATGAATTATGAATTTAAAAGTATAATCAAGGCATGAAGAGCCAAAGTTTTTCTTTGTGCTTTCCTGCTTTTTAAAGGCATGTACAAACTTGCAAATTGAAACAAGATACTGTACATTTAGATATACTGATATCTGTACAGGAAAATGTCTTGTTTACATACTCGATCACTGATGCAAGGGCGCAGTTTGCCGATTTGGTTCGTAGCGCCAAAAAGGGAGTTGTGCGAATTACCGACCGGAATAGACCCACGGTGGCGATACTGGATTGGGAGGCGTACGAGTCGATGATGGAGACTCTTGAGATACTTTCTGATCCTGATTTTATGGAGAATCTTCGAGAGGCGGAGAAGGACATGGGTGAAGGACGACTCGTTGACTGGGAAGATGTAAAACGTGACCTGGGACTCTGAGGGTGGCATACAAGATCGTCCTAACCGTACAGGCGCAAAAAGCGTTAAAGAAGATCCGGAATCGAATTACACTCGAACAGATCGCTGATGTTATTGAGTCGCTGGCAGAAAATCCTCTTATGTCAGGAAAACCTCTTCGTGGTTCTTTGTCCGGTTATCGTTCGATTCGGGCGGCACGACAAAGATATCGAATTATTTACAATGTCATCGAAGATAAAATTATTGTCCAGGTAATCATGATTGGGATTCGAAAAGGTAAAGATAGTGACGACATCTACCAGGTTCTCCAACGCATGATCAGAACCGGGAAAAAGCCGGGGGAGTGATTGGACTCAAGCTGCTAAGTTATTGCGAAAGACTTTTTAAATTCAGAATTAGTTATTCAATCTTGAAGTAAGGCTTGTGACACCTCTAATTGATTACTATTTTATACCTTTCTTGTTCAAGAAGACTCCAAGCATATGCCCAACTACGTAATAGGCGTCGATCTCGGCGGAACAAAAGTTGAAGCCTGCCTGATGGATTCTGATCGTAATATCCATACACGTAATCGTGCGCCCTCCGAACCCTCCCTGGGACTCGACCAGGTTATAGATAATATTACAAAGGTTATCGAAACTGCCGCATCAGGACAGGAATTCTCTGCTATAGGAATGGGAACTCCTGGAACTTATATACCTTCTGAAGACAAACTATATGGATCACCACATACTCCAATCTATGAAACTCCCGGATTCATAGGACTACTTAGAAGCAGGCTTGATGTCCCCCTGGTTATCGAGAATGATGCTAACTGCCTGGCATTAGCGGAATATTATGCTGTCTGCTTGGGGAAATATAGTCATATCATGGCTGTCATTATCGGCACCGGAATGGGTTACGGTCTAATACTGAATGATAAACTTTACAGGGGCGCCAGAGGCGGTGCCGGTGAGATCGGTCATACAAGTATCGACCTTAACGGCCGGCTGTGTGAATGTGGACGACATGGTTGCGCTGAAGCATATCTATCCGGATCAAGCATACGCAAGCGGTATCGGGAATTAGGCGGAAAAGATCTTGAAGCAGCGGAAATATACAAGCTATACCAGGTATGTGACCAACCAGCAATGAAAATATTTGAAGAAAGTTGCATGATAATGGGAGAACTATTTGCTAACATTATCAATGCTCTCGACCTGCAGGCAATAATACTCGGAGGAGGTGTGTCCAACATCCCGCTCTGGTATGAAAAAGTTCCTCAATACCTGGAAAGGTCGATCTTTGGCCCCCCACGTGATAAAATCCCTATTTTAAAAGCAAAGCTGGGTGATTCTTCCGGTGTAGCAGGTGCGGCGTATCTGGCGCTTCGAGAGATTGGTGCATTGGAATTCTGAATAGATTGGCGTTGTACTCGCTGAAACCGGGGCTGCAAGCTGAAAAACAAGTGCATAATTCATGTCCGTCATAATGAGACGAATCTGTTCCCTCCCAAAGTCGAAGAATATATGTAAAACAACATTGCATCTCTTACGATAATTCTTTTACGTATAACATAAAAAAATCCTTGACAATCATAAAACTATTTCATATCTTATGTCATGGCTATTATTGTAACATTAGATATCATGCTGGCAAAGCGAAAGATGAGACTCAACGATTTGTCGGAAAGAATCGGTATATCGGTGACGAATCTTTCTCTCCTGAAGACCGGCAGGGTAAAAGGAATTCGATTCAATACTCTTGAAGCGATTTGCCGGGAGCTGGATTGTGAGCCTGGTGATATACTGGAATATGCTCCGGATTATGTGTGATTCCTGGTTTCAATTATCCTAAAACCTGGAGATTATTTGGAGACAGGATTGGACTTTTTTATTTTGGGAGATTTTTATTATGTCTGAAGAGAGATATGAATTAGCGGGATGGTTAACCGTTGCTTCTGTTGGTTTGATGATCCTGGGTTCGGGTTTGGGTGTTGTACAGACTCTTATCGGGTATTCAAACATGATTTTGGTGCCAGTTCTGGCAATTACTACAATAATCCAAACCAGTTTTTCAGTTTACGCTGTTATATGGTTCAGGCGTCTCCTGAACAGACGGTTTGATTTCCATGCTGTTGATACGCTTATCACACTGCTTATCATCGCTCAGGTTCTTTTAACATTTGTATCGATCTACCTGCGCAGCTTACCAATGGCTGCAATGGATGGTCACATGGAAAAGAAAGAAGCGTTAGCACTAATCATTCCCGCTTTGATTACGCTTTGTTCGGTAGCTTTTCCTATGGCGATAGTAGGAATTGTTTTTGGAATAAGGATACTGCGGCTTAACGATACCCTGTTTGGATACTTGAAACCCCTCGCTTATACACAGATAATTGGTAGCAGCTTAATATTGACTTTCTTTCTCGCCCCGATTGGAGGGCTTGTTCTGATGGCTGGTGAAATCTTCCAGGCGTTGATTTTGATTCAGAGCGCGAGGGAGTTACCAGAACCGGAGTTTGTGTGATTAAATTTCACATATTCTCTGTGTAGAACTCATGCCACCGTTGGGCCTGTCAGACCTATGGCGGATTGCCCAACGGTGAAATTTTTAATTACGTATTGTTTGCAGTAGTTTTTATTCCTTTTACAATGAGAGTTTCTCCAAACAATACTGCTTTTGAAAACATTATTTCTTTTATTTCTTTGTTTATTTTAGATGTTCCTTCTTTTCTGCCTGACCTATTGTAAATACTGGAGGTTATTAAATAGGACAGAGGTATGAATAGAGTATATATCCAACTTACAAATTTTATTCTATTTGTGGTTACTTTTTGAATTTGTAATCCATTCGTATGCAACATATACCTGATTTCCGGAAACGAAATCATTCCAATATGATGCAAGGGATTAGGATTGTTTTCATCTAACGGTGAATTACATTTATGGTGATGTCCGGATATAAACCATCTCCATCTTGACCGTAAAGAACTGATATTGGGGGTCGAAATAATAAACTCGCCATCCACCTTTAAAATTCTATTTACTTCTTTAACGAAATCAAATTGTTTATTAATATGTTCTATCCCATCGATACAAACCAGTACATCAATGGAGTCATCTTCTATTGGAAGAATATCATTCATATCCCCAACTACAAAATCTTTATGGTCGATTTCCATAACATTTTCAATATCAACTGCTGAGACATTTTTGTATCCGTTATCTATTAGCCTGGAGATGAAAGCTCCTGATCCACATGGAATATCGACGATTTTAGAATCTTTGGTCTTACTAATCAGGTTGAGTACTGTTTCATGTGTGTTTTTTGAAGTATTTATAGAAATACCTTTGTAATTCCTTCTCATACTCTCCTCATTTTATCGGAAAGAACTGCGTAAGCAATGCAGCGTTATCGCATTGTGACATTGGATTGTTGACTAAGGATCCATCATAGCAATTTTAATTCTATATAATCAATAGAAATAGCATCCATCTCCGTGTCTGGCTGAAAGTATTGCAGCACCAGCATGCCTCCTTTTTCATATACAATTGACATGTCAAATATTTCGAATTTTTCCACAATATCTCCATTCTTCATTTGCAGTTTTATCTCATAGCCTCTCTTATATTTCAATCTTTGTTTTAATCTATAATTTTCCTTGATGTTTGCAGGTTCACTATCAAGAAGACTTTTCTCTGACTCTGTGAGGTAACTGAATGATTTAATGTTATAAATTTTTTCTATGTTCTTGACCATGGTGCTATAGCCATGACTCTCAACCTTAATACTATTATCAGGCTTTATATTATGACTGGCATTTGAACCTATTTCTGTAAATCTGAATAAGGCGTTTGTCATTATAGTTCCATCATTTTTATAGATGTCTGCTTTCCAAAAATATTCGTAATTGTCATAAGTAACAAAATTATACCCATTGTAATTCCAGATTTTATAAAGCTGTTTTGGTTTCTCTTCTTCTTGCCCGGCATGGCATCCTGCAAGAAGCAGAATCACAAGAAAGTATCTGAATAATTTCATCTTCGTCTCCATTTATTTTTTTAGAATATACTTTACTGAAGGTTGGAAATAAACTGCATTGAATTCTGTTTTGAATTTTCTAATATGCGCTTGAAATCTCGCGGGGAATGCTCTTGATGATTTAGTAAATAAAATCCTTTGAAACCTTGTTTTTCCGTTAGCTGTTAGATTAACATAACGGGGCTTTGAACAATCGACATCCGGGAGGGATAATTAATATCAGTAGTACCATAAATGCAAAGTTTGACCGGCTAATGCCTTTTGCCGTGGCAGCATTAGCTGTTATTGCTGCTCTTGTTTATCATTACCTGGCACGAGTAGCGGGCTTGCCGTTTCTTCTGAACCTGGATGACGGGTATATTCATGTCAGGCTTGCAGCCAACTTTGCTGAGTTCGGGAAGATTGGAATAAATCCCGGTGAAGGTGGGGGGGGGAGCAGTTCGCTTCTCTGGACGTTCATCCTGGCATTGGGGACAGTGCTTGGTTTTGCAACCGACAAGTTCGCCTGGTTCCTTTCACTTTCGGGCCTTGGAGTTGCAGTCTGGGCGGCTGCACGAATCTCATCTGCTCTTCTTCCCACATGGTTAAGTATCATAGCATCAATCACTGTAGCTATCTCCGGTCAATTAATTACCACAGCGCTTTCCGGGATGGAATCAACGTTTTATCTCGCATTTGTACTACTGACCCTCGATAGCTTCATTCGCAAACGAATCATCGCCACTACTCTCTTCAGTGCAATCGCCGTCCTGCTTCGTCCTGAATCAGTGTTTATCGCTCTTGCAATATTCGTATCCTCCATGTTTTCAGGACAAAGTGATCCATTGGAAAACGGTAGAAGTAAACGACTTACAATTCTGCCGTTTGTATCGGCGATTGTTGCAGGAGTCTTGTCATATACCTTGCTGACCTGGCTTGGCGAAGGAGCGCCGCAAACTCTTGCGGCGAGGCGCTGGTTGATCGGGCTTGATCCGTCATTTGGGGCTAACCTCAGCCGGAACTTCGCAGGTGCGATACGATGCCTGGGACTTCTCAACGTAAGGATTACCGATTATGTCGGTCCCGGTCATGGACTTGGAATTATATGGAGTATTTTAGTTTATGTCCTGGCGGGATTCGCCGTGATAATGACATTCAGAAAATTCATTTTATGGCGCACTATCAGTATTTTCCTCTTTTTTCACCTGATGTTTTACCTGGTATTATTACCTGTTCCAGGGCATTTCGGCAGGTATTTCGCTCCACTCTGGGCGCTTGGACCACTCCTGGTTATGCAGGGATGGTTAACTGCAAGGCAGTACTTGCGAGATTCGAGAATGATCCAGGTATCCACCTATGTCCTGGCATTCATCATTCTTGCCAACCTGCCTCAACTTTGGAAATGGGCCAAATGGCATGTTGATACTGTAAATCACCTTGACCGCATCCATTATTCGATGGCGAAAACAGTTCGTGACCAGGTTCCGGCAGGAGAGACTATCGCGGTCTTCGATGTCGGACTGATGGCATGGATTGGTGGTCACCGTATTGTTGATGTAGCCGGCCTGACCGATCCTGAAGGTCTCGAAGCTCTTAAACAGCACCGGATAACCGAACTGCTTGTAGAAAAAGAAATCAGGTATATTATTCTGCCCGAAGGAGAGGGCGTTCAGAGGTGGGTTCTCGCTCAAAGGGTTGGAATACCTGTTCAAATGTTGCATGAAATACACCGGCTTACATTAGGCACAAAGTGGTTAGATCACATTATGCCTACCTTGGTAGCTATGCGGGCGATGGGTTTGTATGAGTTCCGTCCTTCGATGAAAGAGTAGTAGTACACTGTCAAATTTGTATCGAGGAGTAGATCCCATCAATTGCTATTTGGTGAAATAAAGAAATCCATATCTTGATGATTATTGTTTTTCGTTATTTTTTTTATTCGCCTCTTCATACATACCGCTGTTGTCTCCTTCCTGAGAATTTCACTTGCCAAAACAGTGCTGAATTTTGTTATTTTCTTTTTCCCCCCGGGGATAATAACAGTACAAAAAGATAGTGAAATATAGAATTAGAACGAGGAGACAGGGATGAAGATTGCTGTATTGGTAAAACTGGTTCCCGACAGCGAGGCTCAGATCAAGCTGAATGCTGATAAGAGCTGGATTGAGACCCGTGATATAAGCTGGGTAATGGGACCTTACGATGAGTATGCCATTGAAGAGGCATTGAAGACCGCCGGTGACAAAGGCGGCGAAGTGACTGTTATCAGTTATGGCGACGAGCAGGCTGTTGACGGATTACGCAAAGCCCTGGCGATGGGTGTTCATAATGCAGTTCGGGTAAAACGTGAAGGCGAACAGGACTTGCTGGGGACAGCTAATGCCCTGGCGGAAGCATTAAAGGATAATGGCTACGACTTGATTTTCACCGGGTTTAAAGCAAATGACGACGATTGCGCCGCAATCGGGACTATGGTTGGAACACTGCTTGATATACCTGTGATTACCGAGGTTTCAAAACTGGAAGTAGGCGAAGGCAATGTACGTGCCGAACGCGATATCGAAGGTGGACGTGAAATTATCGAAGCGTCAATGCCCTGTGTTATCACCGCTCAAAAGGGATTAAACGAGCCTCGATATGCGTCATTGAAAGGCATTATGATGGCGAAGAAGAAACAGATCGAGGAAGTCGTAGTCACTCATACAGAATCCCGTATCGAAATGGCAGGTCTGAATTATCCACCAGAGCGAGCAGCGGGCAAAGTAGTTGGCGAGGGCGCGGAAGCAGTCCCCGAATTAGTGAGATTGCTACGTGAAGAAGCAAAAGTAATCGAATAGAAAGGGGGATATGATGAGTGTATTAGTTTATGTTGAAACCCGTGACGGTGTAGTTAAGAAAGCCGGTATCGAGGCATTAAGCGAAGGTAAAAGAATCGCGGCAAAACGTGGTACTACCACCGCTGCACTGCTGGTGGGAACAAATCTTGACGCAGGGCTGGAAGAAGTCAAGAAAATTGGTCCCGATAAGATATTTGTTGTAGTTAATGCAGAACTTTCCAACTACCAGGCTGAGGGATATCTCGCTGCCGTAAAAAATGCTGCCGAGGATTTTGGAGCCAATGTAATCATGATGGGCACCACCTCTTTGGGACGTGACCTTGCGCCAAGGATTGCAGCAAAAATGCAGGTAATGTTGATTCCCGATGTTATAGCTATAAATGTCGAGGACGATGGCAATATAGTAATGAGCCGCCCGGTTTATGCAGGAAAAGTAATTTTAGACATAAAGAGTGTTGCATTCCCGGTAGTCATTTCGACCCGTCCGAATATTTTCGATGTTGAAGAGGGTGATGGTGCATGCGAAAGAGTCGATCTGTCACCGGAATTCTCATTAATGTCAAAAGTGATTGAGGTCGTTGCGAGCGAAGGCGGGAAACTGGACGTAACCGAAGCTGACCGTATTGTAGCCGGTGGTCGAGGTTTAAGAGAATCGGATAACTTCAAACTGGTCGAAGATCTTGCAGACGTTCTCGGAGCTGCTGTTGGAGCGAGTCGTGCAGTCGTAGATTCTGACTGGCGTCCCCACAGCGAACAGATCGGGCAGACAGGAAAAACCGTGGGTCCGACACTATACTTTGCAGTTGGAATTTCAGGTGCGGTACAGCATATGGCAGGAATGAAAACCAGCAAGGTAGTAGTCGCCATCAACAAAGATGCCGACGCTCCAATCTTCAAAGCCGCCGATTACGGAATCGTAGGTGATGCGATGGAAGTACTGCCTGCTTTGATCGAGGAATTGAAGAAGTAGAGTAAAGCCTTTATATGATTTATTTTTAGAGTGCGCAAGCCATGCTTGCGCCTTTTTTATGTGTATATTAATAAAGCTTGTTATAGAGAAGCAGTCCTTAATACAATCAAACGATTTGTCAAATTTCTTAAATCCTGTAAGGATGATATGATATTAGCCCACGCTTTTAAGCGTGGGACTATGAAATAACCCAATGTACAGTCCGGCATCTGCCGGACGGCTGATTCGATTACATAAATGCTTTGCTGCATCAGTCGTCCTTACAGGACTTGATCTTCTGATTTACCTGAACCCATACTTAAAAGTATGGGCTAAATTCAATAGTCCCTTCGGGACAGACGATACAATTATTGGAAAGATATGGCGAATGAAGATGAAATAAACCCTGTAGAAAAAGCAATGTTAGATACAAAAATCGTATCCAACGCACTCGCAAGAGCTGTAAGAAAAGCCTTGATTTTTCACAAACAGACCGGCAATCCGATATATACTATGCGTGATGACAAAGTCGTAAAGATTGAAGCTGAAGATATAAAGATATTCGATTTGGATGAAGAATGAAGTAGTTCACTTTCGCCGAAAGTGAATCAATATTAGTGTTCAAAATCATATCAATCCTGTCCAGATAGTAGCAACCTCTAATAGAAGGATATTATATTCTAAGTATTAACATTTGTAAGACAGTAAAGATCAAAATAGATAATCGAGGTGCAAATGCTTACCGAATACATACAAGCCGCAATGCAAGAAGCGCATTATGAACTAATGGAAGACGGAAATTTTTTTGCTGCCATCGAGCCTCTAAAAGGCTTATGGGCGGACGGAGACACCCTCGAAGAATGCCGGAAAAACCTGCGCGAAACACTTGAGGACTGGTTATTTATCAGCATCAGGGAACGCATGGCAATTCCCGAAATGGGAGGGATAAAAGTTGAAGCTAATCGTGAATTAGCCAAGGATACCAATTGAATCCGGTATCACGCAAAGGGCTGATTCGCCGAATGCGTAAATTTGGGTTTCTATCAGATCTCCACTACGTTCAAGACCTGACAAAACAAAGTAAAAGATATTGTTTATTTTGGGGATACGGTGATCCCAAGCTACACTACTGAATATGTTCAAATGATAATTTGAAGGAATACTTCATTAGGGATAGATTTGGTATTGCTCGTGCTGCGAAAATTATACGTGGATGGAAATCACCTGCGACCAATATACCACGAAGAGGCTTTTCTTCCGTTTCGCCAAGTGAGCCCATATAAGCTAAGATTTGAGCTATAGCATCAGGAGATGCAGTACCTGCTTTGAGCTCTATGACAACAATAGCACCTTCTTTGTCTTCAGCAGTAATGTCGATTCTACCAGCATTTATCTTTCGTTCCTTTCCATCGTCTATTATCTTCAATCCTTGCTCAAGATGCCCTATGTTAGATCTGAGAGCTGTTTGGAGATCGCGTTCAAGTCTGAATGTTGTCTCATATGCATCGATAGCATCAATAGTTTCTGATATTTCGGCGTAAGTACCCCGTGTCAAATGAGCCTTTATTGCTCGCACTGTTCTAGGGGATACATTGGCTAGTTCGGATATCTCTTCACTATTCTTTCCTTCATTAAGAAAAGTAATAATCTGGTCCTTTTGTTCTTCTATTAGGACACTCATTTGTATTACTCCTTCGTTACTAAAGACTTTATAATGTTAAACTAACGATATTATTTTTCGGATGGATTGAAGCATTTGACGTAGCTCATTATTACCTTAAGTCAATAATGATATAGCGTAATAATTACCAAAAGGATCACGAGATAGGAGTATCACTCTGTCTTTTAATGTACAAAGAATAACCACATTGCAACCAGCGACGCTCCACCTATACCGTTAATTGCTTTCTTCACATCATTGATCGTTGCGATCCTGGAACCTTTTGAGTCCTTTACGATTTTACCGTCGAATTCGCCTACTCGTCTTCCACGGGCATCCTTTAAATACTTCCCGTCAATGACCCCAATCCTTTTTCCCTTTGCATCTTTGATGTGCTTACCGTCGAGAACTCCAACCTTTAAGTTACGCTTGTTTCTAAGTTCTTTTCCATCGAATTTGTAATCAGCCATTTTGTTACTCCTCAGTAAACGTAAGACTCCTCTTGTCAGGAAATTATGTCAATTTACCCCGGAATAATAACATGCAGGGATTGCAATTTCATCATTAAATATACTCTTATCAACTATATACTTGCGGTGAACTGTAAAGCTAAACAGTTATTTACAATAACGATTCAATATCCCAAAGATGACGATTTTTCCTTTATCATTAAATATAGAATCCATTTTCAATCTAAAGATTTCTTAATCCATATTTTTGTAATTTTATCATTTGATAATGAATAACCCAATAAATAAGATACATTTAGATATACATCATTTCTCTTGCCAATATCGCCATATAGGGTATGTAAAACAAATGTCCTATTCTTTGTGTTAAATTTATTGAGATGACCAATTCTATAACATTCTGCTAATTTATATCCACCTTGATAAATCGAGAGGTCGCCACCTTCATCGAACTCCAACAAGTATGCGTAAGTGTCTGAGCCAGGGTAAGTAAGAAACCAATGTGTTCCCTTAAGGGCATGTCTCAATTTTCTTGCGTCCGCAGTTTCAAAAATGCAAACGAAAATTAGAGAAAAGATTGAAGCGATTGTGATAAGAAAAACAATGCTTTTTCTGCTCTTTTTTTTCACATGATTGTGATCATTAACGTTTCCAATTTTCGGATATGATACATCGTCTTTGATAGAATTACCCATTGACAGCTTTGCCTCTAGGGAATCAGGTATTTCATCAAAAGGTGCACCGCAGACTGAACAGTATTTCTTGTCTGTGCTTTCGTAAGTTCCACATTCAGAACATTTAGTTTTTGTCGGTGCTCCACAGTGGGGACAACTTTTTGCTTTATCACTGACTTGCCCACTACATTCAGTACACTTAAACAGAGCCATGACAATTTCCCTCGTTCTTGCTTAATAAAAACATAAAATTAACGAGTTGCTGCAAACATTGAAATGATTATAACACTGATTGATATAATTAATAATATCAGACCAAACAAGGTTGTTTTTCTTTCCGCTTTCTTTATGGCTTCCTCTTTTTTTCTATCCTTTTCAGCTTTTTCTTCAGCTCTAATTATTTCAACTTCTTCTTCAGCGCTGATTTGCTGCTCAATAATAAATCCACAGTGAGGACAATTTGGTGCTTTATCGCTAACTACACCAGCACATTCTGGACAAGATATCAAAGCCATGAAGTCACCTATATTTGATTTTCTGCATTCTCATAGAAATGATACTGATGATCCTTATTCTTGATTCTTGAGAATAAAAGATATTCCATTTTAGATTTGGGGTGCTCGTTAACTTTCACCAGTTTTTAAGTTGCTACTTTTCAAAAAATATAAGAGGAAACATTATAATTATCAACGGCAATCTTGTGTATCATGAAATACTGATTTGCTTTCAAATGGTTATGTTTAGAGTCCACGCTTCAGCTTGTGCACGCTGAAGCGTGAACTCTAAACTTTTTCTTGTTTGCGGCAATCCAATATTTGCAATATACCGGAATGTTTGATAGATTATTAGAAAATTCAGGGGATTGATATTGCTAAATTCCAGAGTTCTAATAGTCGGTAAAACCTTGGCAGGGAACGGGCATTGTCTTGGAGGATTAACGCCGAAAGGTGAAGCGTTACGTTTGTTACCTCCTGACCATCGTTTCTGGGATATGTATAATAATTATTGCATTATTTAACAGGAAATACTTGTATGCTTTACCGTGTATTTCGCGCAAAACCGCAAAGTCGCAAAGAAAAAATCCTGTGTATCCTAAATATCCTTGTATCCTGTAATCTTTTGGATTTGGCTACCGGGGGATTGCTTCATTCTTCGCAATGACGGTTTTTTGTCGAGTGAAACTATGGAAATAACTCTCTTTTAGCCTATCCTGATTTACTTTTCCTGTTTTATATTAGTCACTTATGAAATATATTTCCCGAGACAAGAGAATAACATCAATATTTTGACATTTCACAAGGATTTCGATGCGGGATTTGGATATAGTACGACGTAAGGCTGATCATTTGCGAATTGTTGCTGAGGGTGAGGTGGAGCATCGGGAAGGCACACTTCTGGATGAAATCCACTTAGTACACCAGGCGTTGCCGGAAATCGATCTTGATGATATAGATACAACTACAGAGTTTTTCGGGAAAACCCTGAAGCATCCTTTTATGATCACCAGCATGACTGGCGGGGCGGATTACGCAGAAAACCTGAATCGGGCAATTGCGGAGGCTGGTGCGAGGCTTGGAATAGCGGTCGCTTTGGGCAGCCAGCGTGTAATGCTTGAGCATCCTGAACTTAGCAGTGATTTCCAGGTACGCAATTATATCCCCGACGGAGTCCTTCTTGGCAATATCGGAGCTGTCCAATTGAAGGAATATAGTCCGGATCAGATTGCTGAGGTGACAAAACAAATCGAAGCTGACGGTATGTGTGTTCATCTTAATCCTGCGCAGGAAATTGTCCACGGCGAGAAAGGACAGCAGGATTACAGCGGTCTGCTTGATGCTATTGCACGGCTTATTGACAGAATGAATGGGCAAGTCCTTGTAAAAGAAACCGGTGCGGGAATATCTCCGGAAACAATAGTAAAATTGAAGTCTATTGGAGTGCCATATATTGATGTGTCCGGATCGGGGGGAACGTCATGGACACGTGTAGAGGCATACCGAACTACAGACAAACTGCATGAAAAACTCGGAATGACCTTCGCTGATTGGGGAATTCCCACAGCTTTTTGTACCTTGGCGGCACGTTCTATTTGTAAAGAGAGTGTTTGTATCATATCTTCGGGAGGTTTGCGTAACGGTCTGGATGCCGCACGGAGTATTGCGGCAGGTGCAAATGTAGCTGGATTTGCGCGTCCGGTTTTGCTTGCGTTTTTGGAAAAAGGTGCCGAGCGGATTACCTCATGGTTTGAAGAAGTTATCGCTGAATACCGTTCTGCAATGTTTCTGTCTGGAGCACGGAACAATGAGGAGCTTCATAGAGTTCCACGCATGTACACAGGAAAACTACTTGAATGGCTAAATTCATATGAAATATATGATAGGGTAAAGGTTTGAACGAGAAGTCACAAATAAAAGCTCATAAGGGCTTATCTAAAGATCAGGAAGTTTCTTCCAGGATTCCTGGTTTTTACCGTCTTCCGGTTGAGAGGAGACTGGTATATCTTGCGCGTAGCTTTAACCTGACAGATGAGCAGGTTACACAATTGCGAGATGGCAGGACACTTCGTGTAGAACATGCTGTAAACATGGTCGAGAACGCATTTGGTGTTTTAGGCATGCCGTTGGGACTCGGTTTGAACTTCCTGGTTAACGGTCATGATTATCTCGTCCCCATGGTGATCGAGGAAGCCTCAATTATTGCAGCAGCCTCAAAAGCAGCGTTAATGATTCGTAAGGGCGGCGGATTCCATACTGAAGTCGATGAACCGGTCATGATCGGGCAAATTCAAGTGCTTGATTTAGACGATCCGGTTAGAGCAGCACAAATATTGAATGAGCGCAAAGAAGAAATTATTGAACAGGCTAACCTTTCCTGTCCCCTGATGGTACAGAGGGGCGGTGGTGCTTTTGATATTGAGACACGGATTTTTGAAGCTGAGAATAATCATCAAGCAATGCTCATCGTACACTTGTTGTACAACGTTCAGGAGGCGATGGGTGCCAATTCAGTCAATTCCGCTTGCGAAGCTGCAGGTCCGGTTATCGAAAAAATAACGGGTGGACGAGTAAATCTACGTATACTTTCAAATCTTGCAGATCATAGAATAGCAAAAGCAGAGTTCTCGCTTCCTTATAAATATTTAGCAACAGATTCCATGAGTGGGGAAGAGGTCGCCGGTCGCCTGTTAGAAGCAGATAGAATGGCGTGGGTTGATCCCTATCGTGCCACTACTCACAATAAAGGCATTTTTAACGGTATTGGTGCAGCGGCGCTTGCGTTAGGGCAGGATTGGAGGGCTATTGAAGCCGGCGGTCATGCTTATGCTGCCCGTGACGGACAATATCGCAGCCTTACCAGGTTCTCTATCGAAGGTGATTCGCTTAAAGGTGAAATAAAACTTCCTCTCCAGGTAGGGTGGGTAGGTGGAGCAGTAAACTCGCATCCCGGATTCAAGATACTCCGTCAGATCAGCGGTGTACAGAATTCTAAAGAACTTGCCAGCCTGCTTGCATCAGTTGGACTTGGTCAGAACTTCGCAGCATGCCTGGCTTTAAGCACTGTAGGAATCCAAAAAGGACACATGGCTCTTCATGCTCGAAGTATTGCCCTCAGCGTTGGCGCTTCCGCTAATGACGTCGAGGAAGTTGCGCAGGAGATGATCAGCCGCAGTAGGGTTCAGGTTGAAGAAGCTGAAAGTATCTACAAAGAGATACTCAAAAAACGAGAACTGCGTAAAAAATTACACCACCGCAAGGAATTGCTTGTCGAGACTTCTTCTCCCGGAAAAGTAGTTTTATTCGGCGAACATGCTACAGTATATAATCTGCCGGGAATAACTGCGGCAATCGACATAAATCTTAATATCCAGATAAGCAGGGACTTGCATGGTCCTCGCTTTTTGAATCCTCATTTCAAACAGCCGTTTGATGTTCCCAAGTCAGACCAGGATATCCGTTTGTTTTCTCGTGCAGTGGATGTCGCTTTATCTTTAAATAAATTGGAACATGAATCTATTGCAATACAGATCGAGTCTGACCTTGTACCGGGAATGGGACTGGGATCATCCGCCGCATTTTCAGCTGCATTATGCAAAGCTCTCCATCTATACAAAGGCGAGGATATCCCTCATTCCTGGAGTGGTTCTCTATTTAATGAAGTCCAACAGCTTGAATCAATATTCCACGGACATCCGAGCGGGATGGATGCTGCCACTGTTCTTTCAGATGGAGTAATCTGGTTCAGGAAAGGTCCGCCGCGCGAGATTCTTCCCATCCGTTTGCGTGAGGATTTTGCTGGTATTATCTGTATGGTTGAACCTGGCGCCCGTACGATTGAACTTGTGAAGCAAGTACGGCGCAGTCGTGATCTCAACAGGAAACGCGTTGACAATATTCTCGATGAGATTGGAACCCTCACCGTTGACGCAGGGATTGCATTAGGAACCGGCGATGTTGAGGAAGTCGGGAAACTGATGTTCCGTAACCATGAATTGCTTGCAAGGCTTGGAGTTTCTACTCCAGCCCTGGATAATTCGGTAGAAAAACTTCTTGATCTTGGTGTTTACGGAGCAAAACTAACCGGCAGCGGCGGTGGAGGTGCGATTATCGCCCTGGTAGATCCGGATATGCATGACGACCTGGTAAAAGAGCTTTCGAATGAATTTGCGATGGTATTTCCATTCACACTGGGAGCATCTTTGTGATCCATCGCGTTGTCGCCTGCGCACACGCTAATATTGCTCTGATCAAATATTGGGGGAAACAAACCGCTCTCGGCAACCTCCCGGCAACTCCTTCAATCTCGCTTGCACTCGATAAATTGTACACCGAAACAATAGTTACACGTGAAGAAAAAGGTGTTGATGAATTTTTTCTCAATGATTCTCCGGTTGAAAAAACGACTAAAGATAGACTCTTAAAATACCTGAATTTTTGGCGCAGCGAATCATTGCTGGATGGTACCTTTTCTGTGCATTCCAGCAACAATTTTCCTACAGGCGCAGGTCTGGCTTCCAGTTCTTCCGGATTTGCTGCATTGGCTACCGCGCTTGGCAAGTTTTCAAATAAGAAACTGAATAGATCTGAATTATCGGTCTTAGCGAGACGTGGCAGCGGATCAGCAGCGAGATCGATTCCCGGTGCTTTGGCTGCATTCCCAGTAAGCGCAAATCCTTCAGCGAGACGATTATTACCTCCTGAGAAAATTTCATGGGGGATGGTAATCGTTGTGGTTAATAACGCTGAAAAAGAAACCGGTTCTTCTATTGGAATGGAACTCAGCCGAAAAACTTCTCCCTATTATAAATCCTGGATAGCCCAGGCACATAAGGACTATCAAAACATCCTTGCCGTCATTAAAAAGGATGATTTCACCAAGGTGGGAGAAATTACTGAAGCAAATGCCCTGGCTATGCACGCCTGTATGATTGCAACACGACCTGCCCTGGTGTATTGGAATGGTGTCACGGTGGATATAATACGGTCAGCTAAACAATGGCGTGAAAATGGTTTGGAAGTATATGCGACCATTGATGCCGGTGCGCACGTCGCTTTACTTGCTCGATTAGATGATTTGAATAAGGTCGCAAAAAAAGCTAAAAAAATAGAAGGTGTTGAAAAAGCAGTCATCTGTAAACCGGCGGGGGGCTCGCGAGTTATAAAATGGGAGTAATTTCTGTAAAAGTCCCGGGTAAAGTGATGATTTCAGGCGAGTACGCTGTACTATATGGCGGTACAGCGATCCTGTTGCCTGTTCCCAAATATATGATTGTATCAGAGAATTATGAACCATCGGATACTGATTATTCTCCCGTGGTAAAATCAGCGTTGTCCTACTTAATTCCAGAGCTTGAAGAATACGAATCGAAATATCCCCTGTCAGGCGTACTCCTTGATAACAGTGAATTCTTTCATACTGATAGTGACGGAAAAACGGTAAAACTCGGATTAGGTTCATCTGCGGCTGAAGCTGTAGGCGTTATTGCCTTGAGATATGAAAGAGCCGGAAAATCCTGGGATGATCATTATGAGTGCATAGCGAAGACAGCGATAGAAGTACATCATAAAGCGCAGGGCGGAAAAGGCAGCGGTGCGGATGTAGCAGCATGTGCTTACCGACGACCAATCAAATTTCGTAAAACAGCAAATGGTTTTGAGGTAGAAACACTGAATCTGAAAAAAAGCAAGTTAGAAGGAAAGATATCTCTTGCATGGACCGGAAAGCCCGCCAATACCCGCGTCATGGTGACAAAATTCGAGAAGTGGTTCGCAAAAGCGCCTATCGAAGATAAATTCCTCTTCGCTGATCTGATGCAAAAAAGTCATACCATCGCTGACGGATTTTCAAAAACAAGTCTAAAATCACTTATTAAGAATCTGGAAGATTACATAGTTGTATTACATCAGATCGCAGAAAAAGCCGGGTTTGAATACATGCTGCCAATACATATTGAAGTATTTGACTGGGCAAATTCAAAAGGCGGTTTTGCCAAACCTACCGGTGCTGGTGGTGGGGATATGATTCTTCTTTTAGGTGATCTACCTTCAGATAGCTTTGATTACACACTGAAGTGTGAACTCTAAACTACGTAATAACTATAGAATTCAAAAAGTATAGAGTTCAACCTTCAGGTTGTTTTTGTCACTCACTAAAGCGAGAACTCCGGAATTAAAGAGACAGCAAATGGATGTCTGGCTGAAAGGCTCTTCCTGAGAGCAAATCAATAGATTTAAAAAGGTCTTGAAGAAAATAAT
>Ga0208648_1000318_pt1 | contig 50377 bp, 46 predicted proteins | sample AntAceMetag02UKL_FD_184772 | JGI IMG/M metagenome (GOLD analysis project Ga0208648, IMG submission 184772) | Saline lake microbial communities from Ace Lake, Antarctica - Antarctic Ace Lake Metagenome 02UKL (SPAdes) (version 2) | ecosystem: Environmental > Aquatic > Non-marine Saline and...
GCGTGACCAGGAAAAAGAACGTCATAAATAACCCATTAATCGGCTTGTGTCTTGTTCACTTAAATTATCAAAATTCGCACTAAAACCCTGTCAAGTACTTTTTTATTTATTTACGCTGAGTAGTTACAAAACTTACTGATAAATGGTCTCAATACATCCCAATTTTTGATTTCTCAAAGCGCCTATTCTTGACATAAATACTCAGTTGAAAAAGATTTCTAATAAGCGTATACCTTAATTAAGGGAAAAACGAAAAGCAAAACCTACTGTAAAGTAGGGACTGAAAGTGGCGGGTCCCAAAGTGGATAGCCGAACTGCCGAAAGTGTTCTATGGAAGGATTAATTGATGTGTATATTTTTATGTTATATACATAGTGCATATCTACTTACTACTTCAAAGTATTAAATATCATTTGAGTAGTTAATAAAAATAATTAGGATTTTAAAAATGACTGAAGAAAAAAATAACAACAAAACATTAATTCTCATAATTACTGTATGTTCATTTCTTGCGATTGGACTCGTTTCAATCTTAAAAGAAAGAGAAACGGTGCATCTGAATTACAGCGATAATACATCTGTAGAGCAAGAAGCGGAATTATATAAAAACGTGAAAGATTATAATAATGTTGTTCTACCTGAAACAGATACTGCTGTGAAGGGTTCTGCAAAAAAATCTACACCTAAAAAGCATGCTATGCAAAATTCTCAGCCTTTTACAAAAGAAGCTCCGAAACATACAATGCAAAACACTAATCCTTCTGCAAATCAAGATACGAGTGACGTTCCAAAGCATACTATGAGGAATAACTAGAAGTAAGGATTTATAACTCAATGTTTATAATACAATAAATACAGCTTAGTTAACGAAGCGGAAAATCGTATATTAACGCTTCTAAGCAGTGATATTGAGGTTTTGAGTTATAGCGTTTTAGGTTGTTTATACTCATTAATCTCTGTCAGAACAAGTCGTACTGACTAACTGACGGGGATCCTGTAGAGTATAAATCGCTAAAATAACTACAATATTAATGCAAGAAAATCTACTTCATCCAGAACTAGCATGGGAATTGGAACAGAAACTTATGGTTTTGGAGTCAATTCAATTGTCATTACTGTAAATTTGAGATTAATAACATCCACCCGATAAATACGGGTTATTTTATGTTGTGACATACTCAAGTGCTATCGTCTATTTTTCATATACTCATATACTGTAACAAAAGCAAGCATAATAAGTATGCTGCTTGCTTTAATTTTTAATATTGTCCATTTTTAGGGAAATTACACATCATGAAAAAAAACGAAGCGATCTTAAAAATAATGTCTTCTGAGGTTGTTACTGTTCATAAGAACCAAAAACTAAGTGATGTACGCCACATTATTTGCGAATCAAATATCCACCATGTCCCGGTAGTTGATGGGAAAACATTAATCGGGTTAATAAGCTACACCGACCTGATGAAGCTGAATATTGTAATTAGCGGCGCTGATGAACGTACGATTGATGCCATTGTCGATCAGCAATTCACCATTCAGGATATCATGGTTACCGAATTGACTGCACTTAGTGAAACCGACACTATAAGAGAGGCATCCAAAATACTTGCCGAAGGTAATTTTCATTCTATTCCAGTAATAGACAAGCATAAACAAATTATTGGTATCGTCACAATGACTGATTTAATAAAATATCTTAACGATCAATATTAATAAATATAATAAATAAACGGGGTTAAATTAAAGTTAACCTGGCCCCAGTTATTGAAAACAACTTGTTTTTATCAGCACAAATCAGAGAAGTCTGGGTAAAGCTGTATTGTTTGAATAAATTTGTTTTTCTTCTTCCTGATTGTCTATAACTTTCATCTATAATGGGGCATCCTATGCTTATAGCAGGAGTCCCGCAGGTTGAGTAAAGGTTCTCGATAAAGATTGTGCCCAACTAGGCTGGGTAGCGTTCGGGAATGCTGAGATTTTAACGTACTAATATTTAATGTTTTCTTCTGCTAAGGCTGAAAGTTATATGCAATCAGGTTCTTCTTAGCCTCTACTCAAATAAGCCAAATATAATGCAACCCCTTCCTGTACAGTTTTGAAAGGTGCATTATAGCCAGCTTGGCGTAACTTACTCATATCGGCTTGAGTATAGCTTTGATAACTACCCTTTAAATGATCAGGAAAAGGGATGTATTCAATCTGCCCTTTTTGGTGGAAATCAATCACCGCCTCAGCGATGTCTTTAAAGGATTGAGCCTTGCCAGTCCCTACATTGAAAATACCACAGACTTCAGGGCGCTCAAATAGCCAAAGATTAACGGCGACAATATCATCAATGTAGATAAAATCACGTAATTGCCCACCATCCTCATAGCCATCACAGCCTTTAAACAATTTTGGATTTTCATCTTTGAGAATTTGATTATGTAAATGAAAAGCAACACTAGCCATACTACCTTTGTGCTGTTCTCTTGGTCCGTAGACATTAAAATAGCGTAAGCCGACAATTTGGGTTGTCTTGTCCAGGTTCAAGCTGCGTACATATTGATCAAATTGCCATTTTGAGTAGCCATAAACATTGAGAGGGTTTTCGTATTCACGACTTTCGGTAAATTGCTTATTACCGCCATAGGTTGCAGCCGAAGAAGCATAAATAAAGGCAATAGAATGCTCCAGGCAATAATGTAATAAGCTTTTGGAATACTCATAATTATTTTGCATCATGAATTTACCATCCCATTCTGTTGTAGATGAGCAAGCGCCTTCATGAAAAATGACATCTATTTTAAGGGGTAAGCCGGTATTGGTTTGTATTCTGTTAAGAAAGTCGTCTTGATCCCAATAATCAGCAATATCGCAGTCAACAATATTACGGAACTTTGTACCATCAGTTAAATCATCAACAATAATAATATCCGTACGCCCTTGTTGATTGAGGGTTTTAACAATGTTGCTGCCGATAAATCCAGCGCCGCCTGTGACAATAATCATAGCTTTTAGCCTTGGTGTTTTTTGGTTTAGAAAAAATTGAGAATACCGTAGATTGGTTTAGTTTTTTTGTGCAGTAAAATAATGTAACCTAACAATTAATCATGCTAGCTTTAAATGTTGCTTATGTTATTCGCGCTACACTGGTTAAGCTAAGCTGCATTTCATTAGCTGGTTTACTGATTTTTAATACGTTCAATTGTGGTCGTAGTGGATTTACCATCGACAAAATCAAGGATTTGCACTTTACCGCCTGCGTTAATAATAGCTTCTGCACCGACAACTTCTTCGGGTTTATAGTCGCCGCCTTTTACCAGTATGTCGGGCAAAAATGTACTATAAATACGTTCAGGGGTTTCTTCAAAGAAAGGGATAACCCAATCCACACAACCTAATGCGGCGATAATGGTCATACGGTCGGCTAATTTATTAATCGGACGAGAAGGGCCTTTTAATTGCTGTACCGATGCATCGGAATTGATGGCTACCACCAAACGGTCCCCTAATAGCCTAGCCTGTTCAAGATAGGCTACATGGCCGGCATGTAAAATATCAAAACAGCCATTGGTCATCACAACTTTTTCGCCACTTTTTTGTGCAAACTCGATTTCTTTTTTTAGTTCATCTTCTGACACGACACCACTAATGTTTTCCTTATCGCCATGTAATGCACGGTTAAGCTCATGGCTGGAAACGGTCGAAGTACCGAATTTTCCTACGACTATGCCGGCGGCCATATTAGCCAGGTGCATGGCATGCTGTAAGCCTAGCCCTGAGGCAACTCCTAATGCCATACTTGCAATAACAGTATCACCAGCACCAGTGACATCGAAGACTTCACGCGCATGAGTAGGTAAAAAATGAGCTTCCGATTTTTTAATTAAAGCCATTCCATGTTCGCTTAAAGTAACCAGCAAAGCTTCAATGTTGTGTTGCGCGAGTAATGCTTGCCCTTTACTTATAATTTGTTCATTATTCTCGCATGGCCCGACAACTGCCTGAAATTCAGACCTGTTAGGCGTAATTAAAGTTGCGCCTTGGTAACGCGAAAAATCTGTACCTTTAGGATCAACAAAACTTTGCACGCCTTGTGCATTAGCTAATTCAAGTAACTGTGGAATATGCTCTAAAACGCCTTTGGCATAATCCGAGAAGATAACAACATCGGCTTTAGCCAATGCTGACTTATAATGTGTCAGCAGCTCCGAGTAGTCAAAATCTATTAAAGATTCTTCAAAATCCAGACGTATAAGCTGCTGGTGTTGCGCAACTATACGTAATTTGCAAGCAGTTGGCACTTTATTGCATTTAATAAAATCACAAGTAACACCTTTAGTTTCTAATAAATCTTGCAGTTCATTGGCTTCATTATCATCGCCGACTATACCTAATAGCGTAACGTTGGCAGCTAATGAGGCAATATTTAAGGCGACATTTCCAGCGCCACCCGCGCGCGCTTCTTTTTTTGCAACCTTGACGATAGGTACTGGGGCCTCTGGCGATACACGTGTAGTTTGCCCAGACCAGTAATAGTCGAGCATCAGGTCACCGACCACCAGTATATTTAATCCTTTAAACCCCGGGATTTCACTAATCATTATCGACCTCATCTACCATTTCGCACCACCAGTGATAAATTATCATATGCGCTTCCTGAATTCGGGCTGTGGTCTTAGATGGAATGACAATAGGCATATCTACCAGGGATTTTAAACGTCCACCATCTCCTCCCGTTAAACCAATCACCGTCATGTTTTTTTGTTTAGCTGTGATACTCGCCTGGATAATATTTTCACTATTGCCCGAAGTTGAAATTGCAATTAAACAATCACCCTCAGCCCCCAGAGCTTCAATTTGGCGAGAAAACAGACTATCAAAACTGAAGTCATTGGGATGCGCTGTCAGGATAGAAGTATCTGTAGTCAGTGCAATGGCCGGATAAGCGCGGCGATTCTTATGGTAGCGAATAACCAGCTCGGCCGCAAAATGCTGACAATCAGCTGCACTTCCGCCATTGCCACAGAGCAGGATTTTATGTCCAGATAGCAGAGTGCTAATGATCAGCTTGGATGCCGCGGTGATCAAAGGCTTATAGCCAGTTAACTGATTAATAAGCTGCAGGTGTTCTTGTACCACATCAGAAAAATCGTTTGCTACTGTCGACATTAGAATCCCAATTATTTTTATATTGTGCGAGAGGATATTGTATTGAACATTTAACTACAGAGAGCAATTAGTTTGTTTTCTACACTTTGATAAAATTGTTCCCCATAATTTTGAGGTACTTCAAAATTTGCCTGTTTTTCTGGATCACTGATTGTTGCCCAACGTTTAGAGCTAGCGAACAAGTTGTCACCAAAAAATGATAATGTTTTAATATTTAAAGCCCCCGCCAAGTGCATGGGGCCAGTTGAGGTACTCACAAACAGATTAAAAGAGGCAATTAATTTGCAAAAATCGATTAATGAACTTTTTGATTCAATCAGCTCAGAGGGGAAATCAATATGGCTTTCTATATAGGCTTTACTTTCGCTGTCATCAGGTCCAAAAGTAAAAACCACCTTGATATCTTGTATTTCAGCAATTGATTTTGCAAGTTTTAAGTAATCGACTAGTTTTAAATTACCTGCGCTACTACCACCAAAACCAGGATGGAATCCTATGGTTTTTGTATGCGAACTGGATGTTGGATTATTAAACTGTAAAAAAGGCCTATTTAGCTGGCAATTAATATCCGGAGAAAATGCTTTAAGCAGGTCGATATTATATTGCCATTCAGTTTTTTTAACCTGGCCTCTGCTTTGTTTAACGGTCTGATTAAAAAACAGTTGAGCTAGTTTTGTTGCTGGAGATATGCGCTTTTTTATGCCGGACAAGAATAATATTATCCCTAGCCGCGTATCAATAAAACAAGAAATACTGGTAGCTATTTTTTGTTGGCGAATGTTTTTTATAAGTTCTATAAAATTATCAGAATATAAAATAACATCATCTATATAGTCGATTGATCTGGCCAGGTCATAATTTATTTTAGAAACCAGTACAATTACTCGATGATTGGTATAAGTTTTTAAAATCTTTAACATCGGTAATATGGTTATAAAATCGCCAATTTTATCGTGTCTAGTGACTAATATATTCATTGTTTCAGGCTTTTATTCATTTCATATAATTTCATATGTTTATAAAAAGTCGTAGCCATATGAGAAAAAGCGATAATGATGCCTGGATAGCCATCCAAAAAACCTAATTTTAAAACATAGGTTTTAAAAAATGCAAAATGTGCATTGATAATAGCTTTTAAAGGCGAAGTTGATTTTTTGCCGGTATTATCCTTTGCATACAATGTTGAGTATCGATCCAGCTTGGTTATAAAGTCTGAAATTGTTGCATAAGGGTAATGTTGTATCGTACCCTTAATATGTTTGATATGAAAACCATCCTCAATAATGGTTTCATGTACACTTTTATCAGTAAAAGCAGTTTTATTTTTATTATATAGTCTGGGAATAATATCTTTTCCCCAGCAATGGGTTATTTTTGCCGATTGATAAAAATTCTCTCGTAAAATGGTATAAATACACAGCTCATCTAGCATGGTTTGCTGTAGATTTTGTATGCAATCATCAGACAAAACTTCATCCGCATCTAATGAAAGTATCCAGTCATTTTCTGCAAAACTTGCCGCTTTATTTTTGCTGGGACCAAAACCGATAAACTCACCTTGGATCAGTTTAACATTAGCATAGCTTCTGGCGATGTCTTCGGTGCTATCTGAAGAGTTATTAATGTATAAAATAACTTCATCAAAGTAAGCTAAAGAATCTAAAGTATTGGTCAGGGTGCTTGCAGCATTTTTAGCAATGATTACACAGGAAATATGCTGTATTTTTGTATTATGCATAATTCTATTGACTCAAAGCATCGAAAAACTGATGAAAGTTGGCGACTTGATTAAAAATAGCATAATTCAGGTTCAGGGTAATAAGCTTTCAGACTAAGGAATATGGGATAATATTCGAAAAATGATTATAGCACTTTAACTGATGACCCAAAAATACATAGAAAAAATATTAAGAGCCAAAGTTTATGATGTTGCGGAGGAAACTCCGCTTGATTATGCGCCTTTCCTGGCAAAACGTTTTAACAATCAGATTTATTTGAAGCGTGAAGATCTGCAGCCTGTTTTTTCTTTTAAATTGCGAGGTGCATATAACAAAATCGTATTTCTCAGTGAACAGGAAAAGCAGCTTGGTGTCATTGCTGCTTCTGCTGGCAACCATGCACAAGGCGTCGCATTGTCGGCCACCAAACTAGGTATAAAATCGTTAATAGTCATGCCTAAAACGACTCCCGAAATCAAAGTTAATTCGGTACGTGCCTGGGGTGCAAAAGTGATTCTGCATGGAGATTCATTTGATGATGCTTATGCTCATGCCAAAGACATAGCGAAACAAAAAAATATGACCTTCGTGCACCCCTATGATGATCCTGATGTGATCGCAGGTCAGGGAACAGTGGCGATGGAAATACTGCGCCAGAAAACCGATATGATAGACGTGATTTTTGTACCTGTAGGCGGTGGTGGCTTAATTTCGGGAATAGCCGTTTATGCAAAATTTGTTCGCCCTGATATTAAAATTATCGGTGTCGAACCGAATGATTCTGATTGTTTAAATCAGGCATTAAAAGCTAACAGGCGGGTGACATTAAAGCAAGTTGGCTTGTTTGCCGATGGTGTGGCTGTAAAACAAATAGGTAAAGAACCTTTTCGACTGGCAAGGAATTTGGTAGACGAAGTTATTACTGTAAATCCGGATGAAATCTGTGCCGCAATAAAGGATATTTTCGATGATACCCGATCCGTTGCAGAGCCAGCGGGAGCGCTCGCTGTTGCAGGACTAAAAAAATATGTGGAAAGAGAACAAATTACTGGTCAGACCTTAATAGCAATAGAGAGTGGCGCAAATATTAACTTTGACCGTTTGCGCTATGTTGCCGAACGAACTCAGGTGGGTGAACACAGGGAAATACTCCTGGCGGTGACCATTCCTGAGCAGCCGGGAAGTTTTCTGGCTTTTTGTAAATTATTAGGTAAGCGCAGTATCACCGAATTTAATTACCGCTATTTTGATTCGGGGCGCGCGCAAATATTTGCCGGTATTTCAAGTAGCGGGAATGAAACGGATAAAACTGAAATAATCAGCCAATTACAGGATAAAGGTTTTTCCGTTACCGATATGACTCAGAATGAACTGGCAAAAGAGCATATTCGTTATATGGTTGGAGGACATGCGCCTAGTGAATTAAATGAAGTGATTTATAGTTTGCAGTTCCCCGAACGGCCGGGTGCTTTACTACGCTTTTTAACCTCATTGGGCAGTCAATGGAATATTAGTCTATTTCATTATCGTAATCATGGTGCTGCTTTTGGTAAAGTATTGATAGGTGTCCAAATTGCAAAGTCCGAACAACCTGCTTTGCAATTATGCTTTGATGCTCTGGGTTTTCTTTATACCGAGGAAACTAAAAATCCAGCTTATCAATTATTTACTGGCGGGCGAGGCTAGGACATCAGTTTTTTTAAGCTTCAAGCAAGCGTTTTAATGCGGAGCCTGCATGTTTAAAAATAGGCCAGCCATCACCCGTTAAAACCGTATCAATAGCTGATAGACTGGCAAGTCGCGTTACTGATTGTTGCGCTAGAGCCCGGTCTGTTAATTTTGCATTGGGTAGCAGGCATAATTCACCGGCCACATGAGAACGGATTAAATCTCCAGTGATAAGTGTGCTGTTTTCTAGTACTAAAGCAAGTTCTCCCGGAGTTTTTGAACCTTCAAGCTGATAAGCGATAAGACCTGGAACAATTTCTTCATTATCAGTAATCCAGCGGTCACAACTGACAGGAAAATTTTCTTGTTCCCCCGCTGGGCCGAAAATTTTTGCCCCGGTTTGTGTCGCTATATTTTCAGCATCACGGCAATGATCACTATTGGTAATGACGATAATACTGGCGCCGCCTAGTATTTGTAGATGTTTAAAATCATGGTCTGACAGGGCTAAGGGATCAATTAGCACATTACCTTGTTCACGAACCCAGAGTACACTGTGAAAATCCAGGTTTCGTTCTTGATTAAATTCTGACCAGCCAAATAAGTCTTTTTTATGTAATTGTTTCATATGGATGTTTTAAATATTCTCAGTATTCAATAAGTGAATTCTATAAGCAGGGAGTGTTAGGATTATATACTTTGCGCGCTAACAGTTGTGGATTTTATAGTACGAGCACGGGCAGAAGAATTGCGCATGGTTAATCAGGTGTTTATCAGTAAATAAGCTATAGCTAGACAACCAACACAGTGCAAAGTAAAACAGACTCTCATTGCTAGTATAGCTTTTATTGAGTATAGTTAACATTACTCACCTCAACAGCTTCAATTATTAGAAGCCTGGCTTTGGTCGTAATGGTGAGGCCTATAATTTGATTAATAAAATCTTAAAGGTAAAGGAATGCCCCTGTGAATTTTCTTATTCGCGCTTCAAGTTATACGCAACTCTGGTGTCTTCAGCGCCCAAATGTGCTAACTAAAATGCTGTTGAGTTTACTCTATTCAATCGAATTAATGCTCTTTATCCGGCAGGGAGCAAGAAACTTTCTTACCAGACGGTCGGCAGTTTTAGGTTCTAATTACGCTGCTTTAGGTCGATTAATCGTAGGCGAATACTACGCAGTTGCCAATTTAGTTAAAAACCCGCAACAACGAGGGGCTTTCCTTGGACCCGCGCGACTACTACGCAACCGATTGCCCTCCGACTTTCTGTTATTTTTGGCAGATAAAGACGCTGCTGGGATGGGGCTGCACAAGACATTTCACGATTATATCTGGAATAGTTTGCTGATTCAGGCTCAAGACCGGTCTCCTGAGGCACAGCTCCAGATATTAATAGATGAATTAGTTCATTCAGCGCAACAACATGGCAATATTCCTGATGCCAAAGCTATTACCCCGGATGTCCAACGCATGGTTATTCGCTATATGATGTTGGTTATATTGGAAGTAACTGTCAATGAAACGCAAGTTGAAGCCATTAGAAAGCTGTTCTATACGGGCGGCCCGACTGCTAATTATATTCTTGCAACGATAACGCCATTCGCGCTCCCCGATTTTATGCTCCGCAGTTTACAGCATAATATTGATGAAATTGTCCTGCTTATTCAGAGCTCTCCAGTCTTGAAAGACTATGTTTCATCAATAGAAAATCACAATTTAAGCAAACAGCAATGGAGTTATTTATTATTGTCGATTATTGGTATTGCTGCCTTAAGTGGTGGCAGTGACCTGGCGACTTATGTATTAAGCGAAATTCCCTCCGACTTTCCAATTGATACCTTAGACAGTATACTTGTGCAACGAGCTATACTCGAGACCGCTCGACGTTATACCCCTGTTAACATTGTCAATGTTATTACTCCGCAGCTTATGGCATTTGAGGTAGCGGGTAAAGCATGCTATTTCCCGAGAGGGACCGTGCTAGCAGCAAGTATTGGCCTTGCGAACCTGGATAACAGGCAGTTTCCGGATTCAGCTGCTTTCAAGCCCGATCGCGATAATTTGATGTCAGCAATAATCAATTTTAATTCGGTTGGTTTCCATGCCACTGATGATACTAGGCGATGCACATGTCCGGGTTGTCAGATTGTGCTATCTATGTGCAGTGATTTGCTTGTTGCCTGGCTAAATGCCGTTAAATAATGTTAAAAAATGGCCAATATGCCTAAAAAGGGAAGAATATTGTCTGTATTTCGTCAAATTTAAAGCAGATGATGAATGTGCAATTTTAAAAAAATGATTAGCGGCGCAGAGGAGAATACTAACTGAATAGTTTCACAGTCTCTAAATATTCGCTCCCTATTGTGTCGAGTTAAGCATGCAAAGTCCTAAATAATATAATATCCCTTCAATACCGGTCTTGAATAGCTTCTGCTTAAGGAAGAAAACCGCCTGCCTGCATAGACCATAGTTTTGCGTAATGACCATTCAGGCGAAGTAATTCGGCATGACTGCCATTTTCAATAATTTGGCCCTGATGAAAAACCAGAATGCGGTCAAGATGAGACAGGGTTGACAGCCGGTGTGCAATAACCATGACTGTTTTATGCCGCATCAGGTAAATGAGGCTTTCCTGAATGAGTCTTTCTGTGACGGAATCCAGGGCACTGGTCGCTTCATCAAGTAACAAAATTGAGGTGTTTTTTAGAATAGCTCGCGCCAATGCAATGCGCTGCCGTTGCCCACCTGATAATTTAACACCACGCTCACCCACCAGAGACTCATAACCCTCTTCGGTATCCATTATAAATTCATGGGCATGTGCTTTTTTAGCGGCTTCTATGACTTGATTATCGGAGGCATCTAGTCGACCATAGCGAATATTCTCCATGAGTGTACGATGAAACAACATCGGGTCCTGAGGAATCATGGCAATATTATTGCGTAAACTTTCCTGAGAAACCGAATGGATATTCTGCTGATCTATTAAAATGCTTCCGGATTGGGGTTCAAACAGACGTAACATAAGATTGAGTAAACTACTTTTACCACTCCCTGAAAAGCCAACCAGTCCGACTTTTTCTCCAGATTTAATCGATATATTAAGGTTCTGGAAAACCGGCTTTCCTGTTACGTAACTAAAGTCAACTTTATGGAATTTGATGGCGCCTGATTTAACTATTAAATTCTTTGCATTAACCGGATCCAGAATTTCATGAGGCTGTATGATTTGACTTACTCCGTCATTGATATTTCCGGTATATTCAAAAAACTCAAGAAAGCGACGACTCAATCCTCGTGCTTGTTCGATCAACATTAATGACAGGCTTGCTGCCATGGCAAACTCACCAACGCTCATAGCATTGGCACTCCATATTTTAAGCGCGTAGCCTATAACTCCGAGCATCAGTATCATTGCCGCAATAAACTGAAACCAGCGTATGCGCTCCATAAACCAAAAGGTCTGCCGGGCAATTTTGACTTCTTTATTCAGAAAGCCATCCAGATAAGTTCGCTCATATTCACGCCGGGCAAACAGTTTTGCGTTCATGATATTAGTTACAGAATCAACGATCTTGCCATTCACCAGACTTCTCGCCGCGGCGTATTTTTGAGCATATTTTCGACAACGTAAAGCCAGTAAAAAAGAAATCAGCACATACACAGTAATCCACAAGCCTAAAGTTAAGGCGAGTTCAAGATTAACGCCAATCAGTAAAATCAGGGAGACACTGAAAGCAATGATCAGCGGCCAAAAATCAAATAATACGGTCCAGATTACATTGGCAACACCTAGCGATACTTCACTGATTCGATTAGCCAAAGAACCTGCGAAATGGCTTAGAAAATAGCGCTGAGAATGTTGCTGTAAATAGGCAAATAATTCACGACGCACGCGCAGGCGCAATGCCGGTCCAAGCATTATCAAAATGGATCCGCTTGCTCGTGAAAATAGTACGATACCAAGATTTAATAAGCCAAATAACCAAAGGGGTGATTCTACCTTGGTCCATACGTCCATTTTGAGCGTATGAGCAAGGGTAACAGCATCCATAATCTGTTTTATTGCATAGGGAAGCAATATGGAACAAGCCGCTTGCCCCGCCTCAAGTGCAGCCATCAGTAATAAACTCCACAGGTAAGCTGTAACATAGCGATAACAAAATGCGAAGGATGTTGCTGGCAAAAGTAGGTCTTCAGTGTCTTCTTTGTGTGTAGGGTCCACGTTGAATATAATATCGACTAAAATGTATGCTTATAAATCAGCATGCAGCTAACTGAATTTAAAGACTCTAGTAAAATATAGGGCGTAAAAAAGCCTCGGCTATTTTCTGCGGCGGCAATAGCTAAAGCCATTGCATTCATTAATATTTTTGAGCCATACTGGATATTACAGCAGTCCAGGTTTTAGCGATATTCTCAAGGTTATAGCCACCGCCGCCCATCGCAATAAACCTGCCGTGACATAGTTGTTTGGCTAATATACAAAGTCTTTCAGTTGCATAGGCATGTGCTTTTTCACTGTATTCCATATGTGTAATAGGGTCGCCTTTTATGCTATCGGCCCCGCATTGCAAGAGAATAAAATCGGCACCGTGCTTTATCAGGAATTCTTCTACAGATTTCCATGCTTGCATAAAAGTCTCGTCATTTGAGTGAGGAGGCATCGGAATATTGAGTTTTGTGCCCACTGCCATGTCTTTACCAGTTTCCGATTCTGCTCCTGTGCCCGGGTATAAAAAATGGCCATCTTCATGTAGGTCAGCAAAGATAAGTTCAGGATCATCTTCAAAACTATAAAACACACCATCGCCATGATGGGCATCAATATCAACATAGGCAATACGTTGAATATTGTGATTGTTACGTAGATATTCGATGGCCACACCACAATCGTTAAATACACAGAAGCCTGCTGCTATGTGGCGACGTGCATGATGTAACCCGGCTATTGGAATAAAAGCGTGTTGGTATTCATTGCAGATAATGCGATCTATCGCATCACAGACGGTACCCACCACGGACGAGGCTGCTTCATACATGCCAATAAATGCGGGAGTGTCTCCCTGGTCTAGATAGCCGATACCTAGTCTGGATTGCTGTTTTACCTGCTCGACATAATCGTGTGTGTGAAATAATTCCAGAATACTTTGTGTTACCGTTTTTGGCGGCAGTATGTCGACTTTTTCTTGTAGGGATTGTTGGTAGAATTCTTGTTCAAATACTTGGTGTCGCAGTGGGCCAAAAGGATGGTTATCAGCAAAGCTATAACGGGCCAAATCATCGCCAAGATATACACAGGAGGTGTGTTGACTCATTTGAGTAATACTCTCTTATAAGAGAGGCTGCTATTCGTCCACATTACTAAACTCAGGCACTAATTGTTTTAATTGCTCTTGTATGTTTGCAGCATTGCGATTTTTGCATGCCTCGAGTAAGTTTTCCATTTGTTGCTCCCATACATCCTGTTCATAGCGTCGGGCTTTTGCTAAGAAGAGTTTTTCAAATCCGGTGCCTAATAATTGCTCTTGTTCATGAAATAATTCTTCATGTAATTTCTCACCTGCGCGCAGGCCGATATATTCAATCTTAATATCTGAGCCTACGCTTAAGCCACTTAGTTGAATCATTTGTTCAGCAAGGTAACTAATTTTTATTGCCTTACCCATATCTAGTACATAGATTTCACCACCGGTTCCGACTGCTTCTGCGTTCATAATAAGTCGACAGGCTTCGGGTATGGTCATAAAAAAACGAGTTACATCGGGATGTGTAACGGTAACAGGTCCTCCGGTTTTAATTTGTTCTCTAAACAAGGGCACTACACTGCCTGCCGAATCCAGCACGTTACCAAAGCGGACAGTAATAAATGATGTGTGTTCCGCCAGGGTATTTAGATTTTGACATAAAATTTCTGCCGCACGTTTAGTTGCACCCATAATATTGCTAGGATTTACTGCTTTATCGGTAGATATTAAAACAAAGCGTTCAACATTTTCAGCGAGGGCTACTTCAGCGACATTTTTTGTGCCTATTAAATTATTAGTCACGGCTGCTAAAACCTGTCTTTCTAATAAAGGCACATGTTTATATGCTGCAGCATGAAAAATTACTTCAGGTTTTTCATTGCGAATAAGTTCTTCTACAGCAGTTCGATCAACCACATCACCTAAAATTGCCCTTAGCTTTAAATCAGGAAAGTTTCTTTTTAATCTTGACTGGATTTGATACAGGTTAAATTCAGAATGTTCATAAATAATTAATGATTCTGGCGACACCCGGGCAAGTTGACAACAAAGCTCAGAACCTATTGAGCCTCCTCCTCCGGTAATTAAGATTCTTTTGCCCGATAGACTTGATTTAATTTGCGTCCAGTTCAGATTGACAGGTTCACGCCCTAAAATATCATCAATGGCAACATCTCTTAAATTTCCTTTAGAAACAGTATTAGAGAGTAATTCTTTAACAGAGGGTAGGGTTTTGAAGGGAACCTGAGCTCGTTCACAAGCCTCAACAATGTCACGCATTTCTATTTCAGATGCAGACGGGATGGCGATAAGAATAATATCGGCATTTAGTTTTGCTGTATAATCAGCTATTAAATTGGTATCGAAAAGAACCTGTAAACCTCGTATTGACCGCCCTTTTTTTCTTTTATCATCATCCACAAAGGCGATAGGTAGTAAAGAGGCCTCGTCCTGTAATAAGTCTCTAGCCAGCATTTCTCCAGCGGCACCGGCACCTATGATTAGCGCACGCTGAGCCGTAGATTCGTGCTTTACCCCGTCTTTATAGTAGCGGTAAAACAAGCGGGGAATGCTTAATAATAGTAATAAAAAACTAGTATAGAGTGGTAGTACTGAGCGTGGCATAAAAGCCAGTCGGTTATAAACGAATAGACTCCCGGCAATAAATAAAACGCCGAAAAAGACAGCCTTAAAAATTCTGATTAAATCGGGTAATGAAGAAAAGCGCCAGACACCTTTATATAAACCAAAATACCAGAAAATGATCGATTGACTAATAATGACATAGGGTAAATAAACTAAAGCATTGTTAAGGTAATCACTGGGTATAATTTCTAAATCAAAACGAAACCAGAAAGCAAGTAGCCAGGCGCATGCCACCATAAAAGCATCATGGATTGCGATGGTTAAGCGTGATCTAAATGCAAAGTAACTATTGAACACTAATGGCCTCGGTAGTTTTAACAGGTTTATTTGTTTTTGAGTTGTCAACGATCTACTGTTAGCGACTTCTAGGAAATATGTAGTAAAAAAAAGTTACAACCTATTATCTATATTGGCATTGAAAGTATAGATAATCAATACAATTTGATTAGCTACATGAAGTCAAGATACACGTGCAAATCCAGTAATCATGTCAGTTTGCGTTCAGTTTGTTTAAAAACAGCGCATTAGCTGTTGGGTAATTTAACCCAATGCGCGGGCTATTATCAAGGCGGTGGATGATGAGCTCAAATGACTCGTAAGTCATATCATTATTACATTTTTTAGAATTGAATAAAAAAGGCAACAGACCTAAAGGTGTGACCTATGACTGAAAGTTCCATTGAATATTTAGTTGTCCTTCAAACGTAACGGTAAGCAATGCGCTGATTTGTCACTTTAACATGTTGACACAGGTGCAGCTAAACGTCACCCACTAATAAATTAGCATAACTGTTGACTGAATCATTCAAGCTGGGGATCATTTAAAGTGCCATTAACCGTCTGCAGTTTGATTCATTATTTTTTAATATGGTTTGATAATGTGTCGTTAAGTTCGCAAAAATAACTTGCTCAGCAACTGCATCTATAATAAGCAGCGCATAAAAATCTTATTTAAGGTATTATAGTGCATAAAATATTTTAATATCTGGTAGCTTTTTTATATGCTGCCCAGCACAGTCATCGTATACCACAATAGAGCCGAATAAACTCTATTGACGCAAACACTCTAGTAGGAACGCTTAATGACCTCCGAAGTATCATCACTTCCAAAATTTTCCGATTTAAAACTTATTGAACCGCTATATAAAGCTCTGAATGAAGTTGGCTATGAAACCCCTTCACCAATTCAGGCACTGACAATTCCACTAATTCTGGAAGGCAGGGATGTGCTCGGACAGGCACAGACAGGAACCGGCAAAACTGCCGCGTTTGCCTTGCCTTTATTATCTAAATTAGATATCAAGCAAAAAGATCCTCAAGTTCTGGTTTTAGCGCCTACGCGCGAATTAGCGATACAAGTTGCTGAGGCGTTTCAAAAATACGCTAAATTTATTAAAGATTTTCATGTGGCACCGATTTACGGAGGGCAAGACTATTCTGGGCAATTGCGTATGCTAAGGCGCGGTGCACATGTTGTTGTCGGTACTCCAGGGCGTGTTATGGATCATATGCGCAAAGGAACTTTAAAGCTAGATAGCTTAACATGCCTGGTATTAGATGAAGCAGATGAAATGCTACGCATGGGCTTTATCGATGATGTCGAATGGGTATTAGAGCAATTACCAAAACAACGTCAAATCGCCTTGTTTTCTGCAACAATGCCAACGGCTATTCGTCGTATTGCAGATAACTATTTACGTAACCCTGAACACGTTACTATTAAAGTTAAAACCACGACAGCCGAAACCATTCGTCAGCGATACTGGACAGTCAGTGGGATGCATAAGCTGGATGCACTAACACGCATTTTAGAGGCAGAAACTTTTGATGGCATGATCATTTTTGTGCGTACTAAAAACTCAACCGTTGAATTAGCCGAAAAATTAGAGGCGCGCGGTTTTTCAGCAGCAGCGATTAATGGTGATCTAGCACAAAATCAACGTGAAAAAACCATCGAAAAATTAAAAAATGGCAAACTGGATATTCTGGTTGCTACCGATGTTGCTGCGCGCGGCCTGGATGTACAGCGTATCAGCCATGTCATTAACTATGATATACCTTACGATACCGAAGCTTATGTGCATCGTATTGGTCGTACAGGACGTGCAGGCAGAACAGGAGATGCAATTTTATTTGTTGCACCCCGTGAAAAGCGCATGTTGGGCGCAATTGAACGCGCAACCAGACAGCGTATCGAACTGATGGAAATGCCTTCCACGGAAATGATTAACGATAAGCGAGTTAATCGCTTTAAACAACAAATTACTGATACTTTAGCAACAGAAGAGTTAGAGTTTTACAATAAAATCATTGAACAATATGAAACAGAACACGATGTTCCAGCCAATGAGATTGCTGCTGCCTTAGCGAAACTGGTACAAGGTGATGAACCTTTATTATTGAAAAAACCTGCTAAAACGAAAGAGCGTTCAGATGCTGGTCGTGATCGTGATCGTGATCGTGGTCGCGATGGTGATGGTGATAGAGCTTCAATGAAGCGTAAAGGAAGCGCTGCAGTACAAGGTAGTATGCAACGTTACCGTATAGAAGTGGGTAAAGACCATGGCGCAAAGCCAGGTAATATAGTCGGTGCGATTGCCAATGAAGCCGGGCTAAATGGTAAAGAAATCGGACAGATTGATATGCACGGTGAATTTAGTATTGTCGATTTGCCGAAAGGGATGCCTGATGAAGTTTTTAACGGTCTGAAGGCAACTCGTGTTGCCGGACAAAAACTGAATATTGCGCCTGTTAAGGATGATGAAGTCCCTAGACAAAATAAAGACGCGCGTAGAAGTGGAGAAAAAACGGATAAAAAGCCTCGTAGAAATCCGCGCAAAAGTAAATCTTCTTAACTAAAGTAAGACCAATCTCGAAATATTCATGAGTTTACTGCGTAGAACGGACTTAGTTCGCTCTACGTGAGCATGGATTTCCTGCTTTGAGCATCTACAAAACCAGAAAGCACAGTATTAACATAGAGAAACCCCATGTTTTCCCTGGATAATATACCCTCCCAGCTACACGATACTGCGCATATGCATATCGAGCATTTCACTGACTCACTGGCACGACTAGAGCAGCCCTTGCCTGAAAACCTGCAATTCATCAGCACGCTGCCAAAAGTTTTTTGTTGCAGTGAATTTGTTGCCCTGACTTGTACGCGTCAGCCTCAATTCATACTGGATTTAATTAACAGCGGTGATTTATTTTCTGCTCATGTAAGTGACAGCTATAAAAGTCAACTCAGCAAATACACTTTTCAAAATGATGGCGAACTGATGAAAATCCTGCGTCAGTTCCGTAATACACAGATGCTACGGATTGCCTGGCGTGATTTAGCTGGCTGGTCTGAGCTTGATGAAACTCTAAGTGATTTAACCGCATTGGCTGAAAGTTGTATTCAATTTACTCTGGACTACTTATATCAGCAAGCTTGCAATAGACGCGGTATTCCCGTTACATCTAATGGCACAGAACAAGGTCTAGTCATTTTAGGGATGGGTAAATTAGGCGCATGGGAACTTAACTATTCTTCGGATATCGATTTAATTTTTGCTTATCAACAAGATGGTGTCTTAACAGACAGAAAAGAGACCAGTTACGGCGAGTTTTTTAGTCGTATTTGTCGGCAACTGGTTAAAATTCTGGATGAAATCACCGCAGATGGTTTTGTTTTTAGAACTGATATACGCCTGCGTCCTTTTGGTGATAGCGGTCCTGTCATTATGACCTTTGATGGACTGGAAAACTATTATCAGACTCAGGCTCGGGAATGGGAGCGCTATGCGATGGTTAAGGTTCGTCCGGTTGCAGGTGACACGAAGGGGGGGGAGCAGTTTATGGAGCTGATTAAGCCTTTTGTTTATCGCCGTTATCTTGATTACGGTGCGTTTGAAGAATTACGTTCGTTAAAACAACAGATTACGCAGGAACTACAACGCAAAGATCGTATGGATAATGTAAAGCTTGGTCCCGGGGGTATACGAGAAATTGAGTTTATCGGACAGGCATTTCAATTAATACGCGGTGGGCAGGATGTTGCATTACAAGAAAGGCGTATCCAGCATATTCTTGTCCTGTTAGGTGAAAAAGAATTAATTTCTGCTAAAGACAGCCAGCAATTGCTCAGTTCTTATCGTTTTTTGCGTCGCGTGGAAAATCATATTCAGGAATTTCAGGATAGACAGACTCACGATCTACCTAAATCGGAGCGTGATCAGGCCATATTAGCTTTTTCTCTAGGTTATCAAAGTTGGGAAGGCTTTAAAGCTATGCTAGACCAAGTGCGGGTGCAAGTACACAATGTTTTTAAAGAAGTCTTTTCAATGTCAGAGTCTGCTGCACAGATGCCCTCCACCAGCACAGAAATATGGATGGGGCTAGCCCATGAAGAGAGTTCCCTGAAGGGATTAGCGCAGCTAGGCTACCTTAAGCCGGAACAAATTTACAGTTTACTCAATCAGTTTAAAAATACCTCTGCGATTAAGCGCTTAACCAGTAAAGGTGCGAGTAATCTGGATAAATTAGTACCGAAAATGATTGATATGCTCGCTAAAGAAAAAAATGCCTATGTCACGCTACAGCGCTTATCGGCTTTATTTGAAAATCTGGCGGGACGTAATGTTTATTTGGCCTTGTTAGCTGAGAATGAAAAGGCCCTGCAGCAATTGATTACTCTGACCGCAGCCAGTTCCTGGATTAGTGAGTATTTATCTACCTATCCGGCATTATTTGATGAACTACTGGATACACGTTCATTATATGACCCTTTGGACAAAGTAGCTTTGCAAAAGCAATTAGCGCAATTACTTGAAAATATCGATTTTGCTGATACCGAGCAGCTGATGATAGCTTTACGCAAATTCAAGCATATCAATGTGCTGCGTATCGCGGCGGCGGATATTATGGGGGCTGTGCCGCTCATGGTCGTTAGTGATTATTTAAGTTATATCGCTGAAGTTATTTTAGAACAGGCAGTAGGAATTGCCTGGCATATTCTGGCTGAAAAACATGGCATACCGCCTGATACCAGTGAAGAAACAATGCGTTTCGGGGTCTTGGGTTTAGGTAAATTAGGCGGCATAGAGTTAAGTTATAGCTCTGATCTGGATTTAATTTTTATTTACGATTACCCCGATAATTATGCTTTAACCGATGGGGGCAAGCCAATCACCAGTACTCAGTTCTATGCAACGCTAGGGCAACGTACTCGGAATCTGCTTAATACGCAAATGTTATCGGGCATGGCGTATGAGATAGATATGCGTTTACGTCCAAACGGTGATTCTGGCTTATTGGTCTCTGATTTAAATAGTTATGAAAAGTACCTGAAAGATCAGGCATGGACCTGGGAGCATCAAGCACTGGTCCGCGGAAGGTATATTACTGGTGACAAAGAAACGCAGGCTAAATACGAAGCAATTCGTCATAGAATTTTATGTTTAACACGAAATGAGGCGGATTTAAAACAGGAAGTTCGAGAAATGCGCGAGAAAATGCGTGAAACACTGAATAAAAGTGATAAACAAAGCTTTAATTTAAAACAAGGTATAGGCGGTATTACCGATATAGAATTTATCGTACAGTTTTGCGTGTTAGCCTGGGCGGAAAAAAATCCCAGCTTAACAACCTATACTGATAATATGCGTATATTAGATTCACTCGCTGAACAGGAATTGCTGAGCCAGGAATATGTCAGCACTTTAAAGCAAGCCTATTGTATTTTTCGTGATCGCGGACATAAAGAAGCCCTGCAAGGAAAAAAAGCCATAGTCGAACAAGGAGAGTTAGTTGAAATACGTCAGCAGGTTGCTGGTATTTGGCAAGCAGTGATGGCCTAGCTATTTTATATAATATTTTTCTGGAAAAAAACAGTACGGCCACCTGAAAAATGGGGGAGTAAACTTTAAGCTACACAACTTGCTACCTTTGTAGACTAAAGCCTGCTGCTCAGAATTTTTGAAGACTGCTAATCATCTATGTTATAAATATTGCTATTGAATGATTGAAACAATCTATATAGAAGAAAATATCCTGCAACACCCTCGTGTATTAGATATCTGTGCACGCTTTCCTAAAGCTAGAAAAATTACTTGCGGGCGGTATGGTGAAGTATTTAACCCTAAAGCACAGAATTTTCGCATACAAAAACAACAACCTGCCTTAATTCTTGCTGAAAAGTACCGTGGATTTATGCTCAAAGCGCCTCCCAATTATGGCATTGGAGCTAAACATAATTACTATTTTTCGCATATGCTGAATTGCCTGTATGACTGTCGATACTGCTTTCTGCAAGGTATGTACCAATCAGCGAATTATGTATTATTTGTAAACTACGAAGATTATTTTGTCGATATACAACGACTCTGTGCAGAAACACCTGATCAGGCAGTCCACTTTTTTTCGGGGTATGATTGTGACAGTCTGGCTTTAGAGCCCGTCACTGATTTTGCCCAGGAATTTTTGCCTGTTATCCGTGCTATTCCAAATGCCTGGATGGAACTGCGCACAAAAAGTACGCAAGTGCGTCATCTTCTGAATACTCCTGCATTTGAACGCTGCATTGTTGCTTTTAGTTTTACCCCGGATGAAATTGCCCGCGCATTAGAACATAAAGCCCCTGCTATTTCCAAACGCCTGGATGCGCTGAATAAATTACAAGAACATGGCTGGCCGATTGGTCTCCGGTTTGACCCCATTATTTATGAAGACGACTACCAGCTGCATTACCAAAACCTATTTAAAACAGTCTTTGCTAAAATCAACCCCGATACATTGCATTCAGTTAGCTTAGGCGTATTTCGCCTGCCCGATAAGTACTATAAAAAAATACATAAACTGTATCCAGAGGAAAAACTCTTTGCCAGTCCACTGGAGTCGAAGCAAGGAATGATGTCTTATAAAACAGCACTGGAAGATGAAATGATGACTTTTTGCGCGACTGAACTTATGCGTTATATACCCGAAGAGAAATTTTTCCCATGCAGCATGTAAAACGTACTATTTTAGTTACAGGTGCTAGCTCAGGAATAGGGCGAGCCAGTGCAGTTAGCCTCTTAAATCAAGGGCATGAGGTGATTGGTATATCCCGAAATTGTCAGCAATTTACTTACACTCATCCACAATTTAATAGCGTAGAAATTGATTTAAGTGATTTAACTACTTTACCCAACCATCTGAAGCAACTACTTAAACAGTATCCTGCTATCGATAGTATTGTATTCAGTGCCGGTAGAGGTCAGTTTAGCAGTCTGGAAGAATTTTCCTTTATCCAGATACAGGAATTAATGAATTTAAACTTTATTAGTCAAAGTTTTCTTGCCAAAGGCTTTTTGCCAGCTTTAAAAAGAAAACCCTTAGCCGATTTGATTTTCATCGGCTCGGAAGCCGCATTAACAGGGAGGCGCAAAGGCTCTATTTATTGTGCCAGCAAATTTGCCTTGCGTGGATTTAGTCAGGCACTCAGGGATGAATGTGCAAAAAGTAGTGTGCGCGTATCCTTAATCAATCCGGGTATGGTTAAAACTGACTTTTTCCAGTCCTTGAGTTTTGAACCAGGAACGCATCAAAGTCAGCACCTATATGCAGAGGATGTTGCTAACGCAGTTAATTATATTATCAATGCTCGGGTAGGAATTATTATTGATGAAATAAACCTCAACCCGGCAAATAATGTAATTCAGTTCAAAAATAATGCTTGATTTTTAAAAAAATACACCCTGCGACAATTTGTCACATTTTCATTTGCATTTAATTTAGATATGATATATGCAACTCTTAAATGCACTCCCAAACGAGATTAGAGTTTACCCTCCTCTTCAAATGCGACTTAACTCAGTTAAGACGCATTTTTTTTGCCTGAAATTCTATGCTTAAGGTATGTAATTTTAGATTGCAATAATTCCTCCAGCTTTTATAAAGCATCACTCTTGTCTTTAAACTCACATAAATCCTCAATTACACAGCTTGCGCACCGAGGCTTTCGCGCAATACAGGTATAACGCCCATGTAGAATTAACAAATGATGAGCATCCAGTTTGTATTGTTTTGGTACATGTTTATCTAGTTTAGCTTCTACTTCTAAAACATTTTTTCCCTTGGCGATGCCGGTACGATTGCATACCCGGAAAATATGCGTATCTACTGCCATAACAGGCTGACCAAAAGCAGTATTTAAAATAACATTGGCAGTCTTGCGCCCTACACCGGCTAAGGATTCCAGTTCCTCGCGTGTTTGTGGCACTTTTCCCTGAAAATCATCAAGCAGTTTACGGCACAGTTTAATGATATTAGCTCCCTTACTATTATATAAACCGATGGTTTTGATATACTCCTTTAAACCTTCTTCACCCAGATCAAGAATAGCTTGCGGTGTATTGGCAACGGGAAATAACTTTGCAGTCGCTTTGTTTACTCCTTTATCAGTCGCTTGCGCAGACAAAACTACAGCAATTAGTAATTCAAAGGTGCTGTTATAGTTCAGTTCGGTAACAGGGTCTGGAATAGCTTTAGCCAGTCGAGAAAATATCTCCAGGCGTTTTTCTTTGTTCATCGGTAGGTGTTACGATCCGGTTCTGAGATTGAAATATAAATAGTGTGGGATACTTGTTTGCAATTCTAACATTTTCTCTAACAACATATCTGCTACCTAGATAGCTTGAAAACACCATTAGTTTAGCGCAAACTTTAGCAAATATAGTCAAATTGAAAATCTCCAAACAGCGCAGCTACTGTCTTTTATCAGTGAGGACATGCTGGTAAATTGTTTCTTGAAGAAGATTAATAAGTATTACCTGATTTATTTAAACCTACCAGTTACTTTCAGAGTTTATATACTTATTATATTATACGGATTCAGATATAAGGACTACAGGCGACTACATTACGTATAAGAGGTTTTTTGAAAGAGGGATAGGCTTTAGACTACATTTTTAGGTTCGTGTTATCTGTATAATTTATACACAGGTACTTAAAAACTGCCAAATACTTGCTCGTCAATTTCCTTGCGTAAGTAATCCAGTACTACTTTTCCTGAGGTCGATGATAGCTCCGTTAAATCTGGTGGCTTATACGGAATTAAAATGGCTCTTTTGTTTAATAAGCTTTTTAGCTGCAATTTTTCATTGCTACTAAAGTGCCGTTGAGCGACAATTTCAGCAAAGTAATTTGTTTCGTGAACTTTATCCAGTGCAGCTAATTGACTCAGTTGCTGAACATATTCCTGGATGATTGGTAATGCACCTTTTATCCAGAGACTAACTTGACCAGCTTTGATTAGCTCACTGGAATTGTCTTTATTGTCGGAAATAATTTTTATACACTGGATTAATTCACTAGAGCTTAAGCGAATAGCCGTTTCATAAAATGCAGAGGATTCCATTTCATACAACGATGCGGTGGGGTAATCTAGCTGTGCTTTAGCAACAGTAGTAATAGTGTCTGTTGAACACGGTGGGGAGGTGACTAATTGTGGGTAATAACAACGGCCACTGTCATAGTCGACAATTTTTTCAGCACAAAAAATGCGCGCTAATGCATAGTGACTATGCCCTGCTATGCCAATATTAAGTAGTACAGGCAAAGTAGGGCTAGGAAATAAAGCCAGGCTATAGGCAACGCCCGCCGCCATCGCTGATTTACCGACACCAGTCACCGTTAGCGTGATATGGGCATTTCGATAAATCGTAAAGGCATGGATAGAAATCTCTTTTTTTAATTTATAATGTTCGATTAACGGTTTTGCTTCACAAGGCAAGGCAACAAATAAATAGCAAAAAGAATCAGACATAAAGTGGCAGGGCGACTAGATAAAACCATGTTTGGTAATGGCGACAGATAAAATATACCCAAAACAGGCCAGGGCTGCTACAAAAGCTCCCCAGCGTTTAATGCCAGTGCTCCGCATCGCTATTACACCAAAACCAATATATATTAGCAACATAATAAACTTGGTGACAATCCAGCCGAATTCACCGGCCAGCCAATTACCTTGAAAGATTAACGCGACACCACTGAGCAATAAAATTGTATCAATTACATGCGGAGCAATTTTGGCTATTTTGGGTTGCATCCAGGCGGGTTTAAATTGTACCAGCATGATACGCGCGATAAAGCCGCTAACCGACAGTAAGATAAATAGCATGTGTATAGATTTAAGCATGGGTTTTCCTTAGAAAAAAGTAAGGCCAGGTACAGTTATACAGTTGTGTACCTGGCAATGAACAAGGGATATTTGACTAGCAACTTAAAACAGCGCACAAGAATGAACTATTATATTTTTAGCTGCCTATATACTCCGCTTTAAGCTACTAGCTGGTTTAACTGAATTTCTTATATAACCAGTCAAAACCATTTTTTATCATTGCAAAGAGTTTAGGGAAAAATTCTGATCTTATAAATCTTCCTATAAAAGCCAGGCTATTTAAACAAAATCCAGTGATGACTTTTATTGACCGCTGACAAGGTGAACCAGGTTCACAAAACCATGGATTGTTGATAAACCACATTTCTTTCATTGAGACTATCCACATAAAAGCGAATGAAGCCCCCATACCAGCACCAGCAACGATAATTAATGAAGCAAACATCGGCGATAGCTTGGTTAACCACCAGGATAAAATATCAATAATCAGAAACGCATAAGGCATGCCAATAGCGATACTTTTATACTTGCTCGAAGCCGTTGTTGAGAAACTAAAAATCAGCCCGACAAACATAAAAATAAAGCTGATACCAAATAAATGAATATGCGAAACCCGAGTTAATGAAGAGAATGTTGCGCCTTCATCCTGTTTTGCGAGTTCTTTGATATTTTCAAATTTAGTAAAATCAGGAATGCCTGATGCGCCTTCGTTATGACACATTTGACATTTAGCTTCGATAATTTTCTGAGGTTTTAGATTGGTAAATTCCTTTTCTTCTGCACCATCCCGAATCCATTGCATAAGGGTAAAGTTTTCCTGCTCTGTGGCCTTGTCTTTCATGGAGCCATTAAGCTTTTTTTCTAAAACAGTTCCCGAGCGGTTGCCATAATAGCTGTAAACAATATCATCAATTGATAAACCAAATTTACCATCGGCCATGCCGTGGGTGAAGAGAATTTGAATTAAGGCGAAAAGATAACCAATTGCAACGGTGGTTAAGTAGCCAGTAAACAAAATTTTTACCGGCGTATCCAGTTCGCTTAATGTGATTTTTAAGTCTTTAGTCATAGTAAGGGGGGGGGGGAGAATATTAGGAAAAGCTATTTTATATGATATATGGTTTTTCGGGAAACCTGATTGGCGTAAGTTGGTTTATTTTTTACCATGTCGAACAATACGATAAGCGATATCGCAATAATGACGATATAATATCGTTAAATAACAAGTAATATTTTTATACGCATACAGGTAATAACACAAATGACAACAATGGACGATAGAGACGGCAAAATCTGGCTAGATGGCAAATGGGTAGAATGGCGCGATGCAAAAGTACATGTGCTGACTCATACTCTACATTATGGTGCAGGCGTATTTGAAGGCTTAAGAGCCTACCATACCGATCAGGGGCCAGCTATTTTTAAATTAGCCGAACATACCGATCGTTTATACCGTTCAGCACATATCTTGAATATGAAAATTCCATTTTCTAAACAAGAGATTAATCAAGCGCACATTGGCGCGATTAGTAAAAACAATCTGGATAGCGCCTATATTCGTTCCATGTGTTTTTATGGTTCTGAAGGCATGGGTTTGCGTGCTGATAATCTTAAAGTACATGTTATGGTTGCAGCATGGGAATGGGGGGCTTATTTAGGCGCTGAAAGTATGGAGAAAGGTATCCGCATACGGACTTCTTCTTATACGCGTAACCATGTTAATAGCACCATGTGCAAAGCCAAGGCAAATGGAAATTACATTAACTCTATTCTAGCTCTGCAAGAAGCTTTAAGTAGCGGGTACGATGAAGCATTACTGCTGGATCATGAAGGTTTTGTTGCCGAAGGTAGTGGTGAGAACATATTTATAGTGCGTAACGGTATGCTCTTTACACCAGAAACCACCTCTGCGTTAGAAGGAATCACACGCGAGACAATCTTAACCATTGCCAAAGAGCAAGGCCTGGAAGTTAAAGAAAAACGTATTACCCGTGATGAAGTTTATGTAGCGGATGAAGCTTTTTTTACTGGCTCCGCGGCCGAAGTGACACCGATCCGGGAATACGATAATAGACAAATCGGCTCGGGTATTCGAGGACCTATTACCGAAAAAATTCAGAGTTTATATTTTGACTATGTGCATGGTCGTAAATCTGATCATAGTGAATGGTTAGCGCGAGTAAAGTAACAGAAGATATAAATTTTTTGTGCCTATTGTTAACGATAGGCACATGATAACGTTAATGGTGTGCAATTTTTGGGAATATGTGCTGAATGTCTTGAATGGTATGCGATGTCCACAGTCCATGAATAAAAACCATGCTGTAATAAATCCGCAATAGCAGATGAATTCAGCATAGTTAAAGCTGCAACATACAGAAATACTGAAAATGCCAGTCCCAAAAATTTTTTAGAATTATATAAATATAGTTCTCATCCCTACTCCTTAACCTTATTTTCAATACTACTAATCATTCCTGCAATAATGACTACCATGATTGCAAAAAATAAAATCATCACATGATGACCAAAAGAATAATTTGTTAGCCCAAAAATAAAATAAGCCCCTACTGTCAATAGGCCTAAGAAGCTTAAGTATGTCGTATTATTGGTATGCCTTGCCATAAGTGAGCTATAAAAAAAATAACTACTCCCCACATATAAAGCTAGATACGCTATCAAGCCAAATATTCCAGTGGTAACGAGGATCTGCAAAGGTTCATTGTGTACATGACCATACAATTCTATGTTCTTTACTTCTCCAGCATCTATCTTGTCTTTTAAAGTTTGCTTGAATTGTCCTGAGCCTACACCCAATAAAGGATGTTCCATGACCATTATTCCTGCGGCTTTCCAGAGTTCCAGGCGTGTACCTGTAGAAGATTTAGTTGCATTATTTGATTTGTTGTTGGAAAAATAGGCTTCAGTATTGTTATAGGCTAAATCTATACGTGTATTAACATAACTATTTGAATAATAAATAAGCAGCATGCCCAATATTAGACTTAGAGCACTGAATATTTTAAGATTTTGTTTGCCTGGAAAATAAAGTATAAATAAACTCAGAAAAAAGGGTATGGCAATCCATCCTCCTCTTGCCCCTGAGATAATGGATCCGGATACTCCAAGTATAAAAGCAAGTATTGATATAACAGTATAGGTATATTTATAGGGTATTTGCTTAACTAAAATCAAGCCCGCCAGACTCATCATGCCTAATAATAGACTAATATTACCAAAATTTATTTTGATCATATGTCCAAGGGTAATATAGTCTGTTAAAGTATGAATATTCACATAATAATACTCATATAACGCAAAAACTCCCGCTCCTAGACTACCAACCAAAATACCTATTGTTAAAGGCATTACGCTGGTTTTAATTTTCCTTAATGCCAAATAAATGGGTATCACCAAAACAAAGCGCAAATAATAATCTAGATACCTTAAATTAAGATCTCTCAAAATAACATCTAAAGCAATGACTATGGGTAAAAAAAGCAAAGAAAAAATCAATATTTTTTCTTTTTTATTTAATTTAATTTTAATTTGAAAATGACATATTAGAACAGCAATGGATAATACTAATATAACTATTGCAGATATATTTACTCCATGACGGACTGTTAACACCAAGGCCGGCATTGTGAATAATGAGAGCGATAGAGATTGTGTGAAAAATTTATCCATAAGTCCTGTAATCAGTATTTTTGCTGTCATTTTTAGTTCATGCTAAGCTAAGTATATATCGTGCAACTTTTTTATACCTGAATGCATGATTTTAACTCAGGTCCAGCCTATATTATCGCTCAATTTTCTGTATGACCAAAACAACATCTAGTTTTACAATTTATAAACGCCTATTGAAATATGTAGTTCCTTATATTAGATTTTTTATCATCAGTGTTTTTGGCTTTATCATTGTAGCAGTTGCCCAGCCTTTGTTTGCCGAGTTGGTCAAATTTATAATTGAAACCATAGAACATGGTAATAAGGCAGATAACAAATATCTGCCGGCTTTAATTATTGCATTGGTTGTGTTTAGAAGCATTGGTACCTTTTTTGGCAATTATTTTCTAGCTAAAGTCTCGGTTAATGTTGTGCACAAACTACGGCAAGAAATTTTTAATCACTATACCAATCTCTCTACAGAGTATTTTGACGCGCAAAATAGCGGTCATTTGATTTCTTTGATTACTTATAACGTCGCCCAAGTCACTAACGCAACAACTGATTCGGTTAAAACATTTGTCAGAGAAGGCCTGACAGCTATTGGCTTAATTGCCTATTTACTGTGGCTTAATTGGCAATTAACGCTGATATTTTTTGTTATCACTCCTTTTATTGCCATTATCGTCACGGTTGTTAGTAAAAGGCTCAGGTCTCTTAGTAAAAACGTGCAGGATTCTATGGGGGATATGACCCATATCACCTCTGAAATGGTAGTAGGCAACCGCGTCGTGAAATGTTTTGGCGGCTCTGCTTATGAAATTAAACGCTTTAAAGAAAGTAGCTTATTTAACAAGCAGCAGTCGCAAAAAGTAGCTTTGGTTTCAGCCATTCAAAATCCCGTGATGCAAATATTAATTTCATTTGCACTATCCGGCTTACTATATTTAGCGCTGACAATGATGGATACAGCAAGCACAGGTGATTTTGTTGCATATTTATTAGCCGCTTTTATGCTGCCTAAACCTATTCAATTACTAGTTCAATCGAATAATGAGATTCAGAAAGGCATTGCAGCTGCTACTGATATATTTAAGGCTTTGGATGTCGCTCCTGAACTTGATCAGGGTGCTGTCAATAAAGCTGATGGTAAAGGCATTTTGCAATTTGAGAATGTTTCATTCAGCTACGCCAGTTCGACCAAGCTCGCGCTTAAGAATATCAATATAAACATTCAATCTGGCCAAACCATCGCAATTGTGGGCGCATCTGGAAGTGGGAAAACCACTTTAACTAATTTAATTCCGCGTTTTTATGACTACTCTGCAGGACGTATTCTATTAGATGGCGTTGAAATAAAGCAATATACGTTAAACTGCCTGAGAGATCAGATTGCCTTGGTTACACAAAATATCACCTTATTTAATGATACGGTATTCAACAATATAGCTTATGGTATTTTAAGTGACATTGATGAAGTAGATGTTTTAAAGGCCGCGGATGATGCCTATGCAACCGAGTTTATAGCATCATTGGCGAATGGCATGCAAACTGAAATTGGTGAGCATGGTATCCAGTTATCAGGCGGCCAAAGGCAACGTTTAGCTATTGCCCGCGCTTTACTAAAGAATGCGCCTTTATTAATTCTGGATGAAGCCACCTCCGCCTTAGATACCCAATCAGAACGCTATATTCAAAAAGCACTGGAACATGTCATGGCACACCGGACAACTATTGTTATCGCTCATCGCTTATCTACTATTGAAAAAGCGGATGTTATCTTGGTGATGGACGCTGGCGAGATCGTAGAGCGCGGTAAGCATATAGATTTACTGGCAAAAAATGGCGTTTATACCAAGTTACATGCACTGCAATTTAGTGACAATCACTCTACTGAACAAATAGTAAAGCAATAATTGAGCTTTAAGCAGCAATTGCAACTTAAAGCAGTATAAACAGCGCCATAAACTGACTTAACTACACAGAAGTTTAGTTTCCTCTCTATATTTTTGTTCGCTTGACAGTAAAAAAATTAAGGCCTAACAGCTAATAAAAGCTTTAGGCCTTAATCTCTTATATTACTTGGAATTTACTCCTCTGTTGACGTTCCTGTTCCTTGCGCGTCTTCAGCACTTTTTATAAATTTCACTTTAAGCTTCTTAAAGGCCGACCATAAGGTAGTATCCATGACTACTTGATTCCCTATCGATACAATGACTCGGGTAAGTTCAGGTATCTTGGTTTTTGTCGAGATCATATATATGGGTTGTACATACAGAATAGAGTGATCCCCCATCGGTATAATCACCATCCGTCCTTTAGCCACAGTTGAACCATGCTGATCCCATAAGGTAAATTGCTCAGAAATGTCCGGATCCTGATCAATTAATGCTTCAACCTGTGCGGGACCATTGACTTGTACATCTTTACCAAATTTATAGATTTTTAAATAGGGCTTATAGCTGTTTTTACCACAACTATCTATATTTAAGGTGCCTGCAAGTCCAACCATGCTGAGGTTGCTGCGATTAATAGGGGTCATCGGATTAATCATTACCAACTCTTCTCTATCATTACAATGACCAAAGTCCATGGTTTGATAGTAAGGCATAATATATTGATTATTCACTTGTGCAAATTGCCAGGTTTCAGCTTGCTCATAAAACAATCCAGGCTGCCTTTGATGGTATCTGGCATACACCTTCATTTGCATATAATAGAGTTCACGTGGATAACGTAAATGCTCCTGTAATTCTACGGGCAGGCTTTCCAAACGATTAAAAACTCCGGGATAAGCTATGCGATAAGCATTAATGATTGGGTCTTGAGGGTCCGAAATATAATACTTAACAGCTCCATCATAGGCATCCACCACAATTTTTACCGAGTTGCGAATATAGTTAAAGTTCTCTGTACCGGATAAAAAATCATCTTTGGCAAATTTAGATACAGGATATTTATCCGACAAGGTATAAGCATCCTGAATCCAGTAAAAGCGATCTTTAGTGACGACTAAATAAGGATCTTTATCCAGATGTAAAAAAGGCGTAATGACGTTTATTCTTTCGACAATATTGCGTCTTAATAAAATTTTGCTTTTTTTAGAGATATTGGTCGAGAAAAAAATCTTCTCATCTTTCTTGTAGAATGCAAACAACAGTTTTCTAAACATTGAAGGAATAGGAACGCCTCCTCTACCCTGATAAGCGCCTGTTATATCCTTATCGCTACCCAATATTCCGATTACATCCAGATCATTAGGCACAATGGCATAGGTATAATCTTCCTGCCCATAATATATATCGGGTACTTTAACAGAAAAACCGACATTTGATTGCATGTTCAAATCGCGCAAATACCATATTATGGGGTTTCCCGCATCCTGCGCAGCGGGAGTGATCACAGCCCCATAGCCATGAGTATAGCGTAAGTGCTCATTCTCCCAATTCTTTGCAGCTTTCGGTATTTTATCAATATTTAGTTCACGAGCAGATAAATTCACCTGTTGCAGATGGTCATTTAAATAATATCGGTCTTCATCGACATTGTGAAAATTATAATAGGGACGTATACCTTGTAGCTGCTGATAGCCATCGATTAAAAATTCTCTGTCCCATACTGGAATATTTTCAAAATGCTTTAAAGTTCCCCATTTTTCTATGTCCTCACTAGCATCTAGATTAACTTTGTATTCAACAGTTTTGATATTATTTAAATCATATGCGGCCAAAGTAGCCTTAATATTATTCTCCATAAACTGTCCTTCAGTTAAAACCGGGTTAGGCTGAACAATAAGCGAATTAATTAAGCTGGGAATAAAGGAAACATTTTGCAAACCTAGTGCTAATAAAAAGCCACCTAGAGCAATAAAAATTGGCACCATGGTGCGGTGTTGTCTGGAAAAAACATAGATAACAACAGATATAAACATCGCCAGCACTGAAACAATACTCAGCCATATCAGCGGTAATTTATAGCGTATCTCAACAAAACCAGGCCCGAAAAATATCGGTTCATGTGAATTAATATACAGCAATGAAAAGCGATCCAGAAACAGTCCCCAAATCACAAATAACACGGTAAAAGATAATAATATTGCTAAGTGGATCTTGGCACCGAGTGGATAGTCTTTACTCTGATTAGGTACAAAAACATGCTCTAACCAGTAAATGGTAGTCATCAGAAAGATCAAAATAATAGACGTGTATAACAACTCTTGTTGAATAAGCATATACAGCGGATAAGAGAACAGGTAAAAACTCACATCCTGTCCATAAACGGGATCTACTATGCCCGACGAACTACCAAAGAAATATAATAAAGCGGTTTCCCATTGATGGTAGAAAGGAGTTGCTATGATAATTGCGAGTATAAAAGACAAAGGCGTATAGACCTTTAGTGATCCATGCATAAATATATCGGCAAAGCTCTGGTAGCGTTGTCGTTTATCGGTGCTGACCAGTATTTCATCAGGCGGGTTTAAACCCAGATATCGTGAGGCAATCCAGAAATGAAAAAAGAACATGCTGAAAAACAACATGGTTACACCACCCGAAAAGATAAATCGGTAAAGCAGTCTTAACCAGAAATAGCCTTCAAAATTAAGCGAGCGAAACCACCATAAGTCGACAAAGAAATCGACAAAGATAAAATAAAACAGAATATAGACAATGACGGCAAGCAACGTCAGCCCAATTAAAGCGGGTACCAATTTCCAGTTCCGCATGGAAGCCTCTTTGTTATGTGAGTTAAGCAATAGTTAATATTATTATAGCAAAGCCTAGCGTAAGACTCCGAGAATAGACATCGTTATCAGGGGAAAGTGTACTTTATCTTAGATGAGTTTCAGGCAACTTTAACTTCATTGTGAATAAATTATTTTACCGGCCTGAATGGTTGTCGTTACTTTTCCGCGCATATTTTTCTGCCAAAAAGGGGTGTTTTGTCCTTGGCTTTGCCATGTTTCGCCATTAATTTGCCAATCCGTATTGACATTAAAAACACAGATATCCGCGATACTACCAATAGTTAAATGTCCTGCATTAATGGCTAAAATTTTTGCTGGCGATGCTGATAAACTTGCAATACCTTGGCTTAGATCAAGAATGCCTTGCTCAACCAGTCGCAACATTAGCGGTAAAACGGTTTCCAAAGTAGCCATGCCCGGTTCGGTTTCCGGAAATGCGCCTAATTTTGCATCAATATCGTGCGGCTGATGGTCACTACAAATAGCATCAATCGTGCCATTTTGTACTCCGTTGAGTAATGCTTCTTTATCTTGCTGGCTACGTAAAGGGGGCGATACATGATAATGACTGTTATATGGCAGCATATCTGCATCTGTCAAATGCAAGTGGTGCATGGCAACATCAGCGCTGACAGGGAGCCCTAGTTGTTTTGCCTTGCCTACTATGATAACGGAACGAGCACTGCTTAAACCTCGAAAATGCACCCGGCAGCCCGTATGCTCAATAAGCTCTATACACTGCATTAAAGCAATCGTTTCTGCTGCCACGGGAATTCCCGGTAAGCCATAGCGACTCGCCATAGCCCCTTCATGCGCACAACCTTGATAGCTCAGGGACTGTTCTTGTGGACAATACATTAATAATAAATCGTGTGTTGCCGCATATTCCATCGCCCGCCGTAGTATCAATAAGTCCTGAATTGGAGCCTGTGCGTGGCCTACAGCAATACAGCCCGCTTGCTTTAAAGCATACATGCAACTCAATTCTTTGCCGGCTAATTTTTGGGTCAAAGCGGCCACAGGGTAGATATGTGCATAGGCGCACTGTTCTGCTTTATCTTTAATAAGCTCAATTACAGCAGGGGTATCAATAACAGGTTTAGTATCAGGGGGAATACATAAGCTGGTAAAACCGGCACTGGCTGCCGCATGCGTTTCCGAGTGTATGCTTGCTTTATGAATCTGGCCAGGTTCACGCAAGCGTGCACTTAGATCGATAAAGCCGGGGCAAACTATTTGCCCTTGCGCATCAATCCGGGTCTGTGCGACAAATCCTTCTGGTGCATTGCCCACAGCGACAACTTTTCCATCTTCGATATAAAGTCCAGCCTGTTCATTAACTCCATTGCTGGGATCAATAATGCGACCATTAATGATTTCAATACGCATTAATCGCCCCTCGCATTGCTCTGCATTGCCATCGACATAACGGCCATACGTACAGCTATACCATTAGTGACTTGCTGTAAAATAACAGATTGTGGACCATCGGCAACACTGGATGAAATTTCCACACCACGATTAATCGGCCCTGGATGCATAACAATCGCATCTTTATTGGCGGTTTTTAATTTATCATCCGATAGCCCAAAGCATTTAAAATATTCGCTTTCACTGGGTAATAGCGCGCTATTCATGCGCTCTTTTTGTAAGCGTAGCATAATGATCACATCGATATTCTTTAAGCCAGCCGTTAAATCATGGTAAACGGTAACCCCCAGACTCTCGACTTGTGCAGGTAATAAAGTTTTAGGTGCAATGACTCTGACTTCTTCTGCTCCAAGAATATTTAAGGCATGAATCTGAGATCTTGCCACCCGCGAGTGCAAAATATCCCCGACAATAGCTACGCGTAGTCCTGAAAATTTTTTTTTCGCACGCCGAATAGTAAACATATCCAGCATCGCCTGAGTCGGGTGCTCATGTTGGCCATCACCGGCATTAATAACGCTAATATGTGGCGCTGCATGTTCAGCGATAAAGTGGGCTGCTCCGCTCAGCGAATGGCGCACGACAAACATATCGACCTGCATCGCTTCCAGATTACGAATGGTGTCTAACAAGCTTTCGCCTTTAGATGTAGCAGACGTTGCAATATTCATACTCAAAATATCCGCAGAAAGCCGTATTGCTGCAAGCTCAAACGTCGCACGAGTACGAGTACTGTTCTCAAAGAATAAATTAACTATAGTCTTGCCACGTAATAAAGGGAATTTTTTTACCTGTTGTTCAGACATATCAGCAAACGATTCGGCAGTATCCAGAATTTCCGTTAATAAGCTTTTCTGCAGACCTTCAATACTTAAGAAATGTTGTAATTTCCCTAGGGAATTTAACTGTAAGTTCTTATTAGTAAGCATTATCCTTCCTATGCAACTGACTGAAAGTTAATATCCAGTGGTTCTGGTCCAGTTAACTTAATGCGTTGCCCAACTGCCAGATTTATCTCGGCACCAATACAATCAGGACGTATGGGGACCTGTCGGCCATTGCGTTCAATTAATACGCCTAAAATAACCTGCCTGGGTCGTCCGTAGTCAAAAATTTCATTGAGTGCCGCACGAATGGTGCGCCCAGTATAAAAAACATCATCAATTAAAATAATATCGCGTCCCTCAACGGTTAAGGGTAATTTACTTTGCTTTACTTTAGGATTTACACCAATTTGTGAAAAATCATCCCGGTAAAAAGAAATATCCAGTAAACCCAAAGGTTCTTTGACCTTAAGCCATTCGTGTATTTTTGCAGCGACCCAGACCCCCCCAGTGTGAATACCAATTACAATAGGATCTATGACTTGTCTTTGTTCCATCGCTTGAGTGATCGATGCCTCTAATTGATTCAGTAAAACAGGAATTTTTATATGCTCAATTGTCATTATTATTGTTGATTTAGCCAGGATTGAAGAATTAATTGTGCTGCGAGCTGGTCCTGTACTTCCCACAGTTTACTTGCATTGACTTGAACATCATCATACAACATTTGTTTTGCCTCGAATGTTGATAAGGCTTCATCTATCTGAAACACCGGCAGATGAAAACGCCCATTTAATTGTCGGCAGAATTTTAACATTCTGGGCGTAATGGGGTTATCGCTGCCATCAGCTTGTCGTGATACGCCTACAACTAATCCTTCTGGCTGCCATTCGTTAATTAGTTGACTGATTTTTTCCCAGTCTGGAACTTGATTTAGCGAACGAATAGTCTTCAAAGGGCTAGCCGTTTTAGTGGTTAATTGTCCCACGGACATACCTATTTTTTTATTACCAAAATCAAAACCTAAATAACTGCCAGAACTTAAAGCTACTAACACCGGGTCCTGTTTATGCATGACCGACCTGGCTGGTTAATAAGTTAATATCCAGCCCCATTTTATTTGCTGCGGCACTCCAGCGCATGCTGATCGGGGTATCAAATACCACGCCCTCATCATATTGGGTACTCAGCCAGGCATTACTTTTTATTTCTGTTTCAAGCTGATCCTCTCCCCAGCCTGCATAGCCGAGGGTAATCAGGAATTTTTTAGGGCCTTTGCCTTCAGCAATAGCTTTCAATATATCTCGTGATGTGGTTAGAGACAGGGTATCAGAAACTTCAATACTAGAATCCCATATATCATCAGAAGTATGATGCAATACAAAACCGCGTTCTTGCTGTACAGGCCCACCAGAAAAAATTGGAATACCTGCAATCTTATCATCGGCAGCAACTAGATCCATTTGCTCTAAAATATCCCCCAGAGTCATGTGCATGGGATGATTAATCACTAGCCCTAACGCACCTTCACTATTGTGCTGACAGACAAAAGTGACGCCATGAAAGAAATTGGGGTCTATCAGGTTTGGCATTGCAATCAGCAAATGATTTTTAAAGGAGTTGATTTCTTGCATAAAAAACTCTTGGTAATTTTGGCTAAAGGGTTTTGGCATTACCAGCACCCGCTCCTGCCAGCATGTTAATAGTTTTGGCAATCAGAGAGTATGTCATTAGCATACATGCGCTCTTGCTCCACGGATGTTATAACTCAGCTGTACCTTGAATCATCACCATTTTACTGCAACATCCAGATCAATAGGGATTATTCACCTTGCAAAGCGTATTTTAAATCTTCTTATACCCATAATTGTAAATTTCCTTTGCTCTCACTATCGGGAAATTTTTCAAAAAACTACCTCTATTTCACCAACTGCGCGAGCTAAGCTATAAGTTGTCATGATACTGGTTTTACAGGCATGCAATAACATATACATTTGCCCGGGCTTTGCTTATTTTTGTCAAACGATTATGGCTAGTAGCGGATCAGCGTCTGTGCTATTTAATCGCGTGCAAATGCAGGCAAGTCATCTCTTAGTCCCATAGCATATCGGTTAAAATAATTTCTTAACCAGCTACTATGATTAATCAGGCTCATCCCTGTTCCGCGTAGTTGTCGAAAACCTTCATTCTGGATAGTATACATTTTATTAATCACATCCATGCTACTCATCATTGCCAGGTTATCACCTTTGCGCCAGCGTTCATATTGGCGCAATAACTTATGACTGCCAATAGGTCTACCGGCCTGTTTTGCTTTAATAATTAATTCGGCAATGGCCGCGGCATCTAATAAGCCTGCGTTTGCACCCTGACCTGCTAAAGGATGCATGGCATGTGCGGCATCACCTATCAATACAAAATGCTCAGCTATATATTGATTCGCGTATTGAAAACGCAACGGGAATGCTCCGCGGGGACCGACCGTTTGTATTTTGCCCAGAACACCGCCAGAGGCTTGTTCTAAATGCTGCAAAAAATCCTCATCAGTTAAAGCCATATACGCTTGAGCCGTTTGATGGCTGAGCGTCCAGACAATCGAACATTGGCCATTTTTTAAGGGTAAAAATGCTAAGGGTCCCTCAGGTAAGAAGCGCTGCCATGCAGTAAATTGGTGATTTTTTTCTGTACTTACTGTGGCCACCAAGCCATCTTGCTTATATTCCCAGCCCGTGGTTTGAATACCTACAATTTGACGTAAGACAGAATCACGACCATCTGCTGCAATAAGAATGTCAGCTGCTAGTATTGATCCATCATCCAAAACGATTTGCGCACTAGAGTTGTCAAGTTGAATATCAGCTACTTTTGCAGGGCATATAAGTCTAGCCTCTGGCAGCGTTTCCAGCCTATCCCATAAAGAGGCAACGGTTACGCGGTTTTCAACTAAATGACCTAATTCAGGAAATTCAGTGTCAGCTGCATCAAAATCCAGCACACCGGTACTGTCGGCATCCCAGACATGCATATGGTCATACGGGCCAACGCCATGCTGAACCATTGCGGGCCATACTCCCACCGCTTGTAAAATATTTTGTGAAGCACGTGTCAGCGCAGAGACTCGAATATCCACAGAGTCTGCAGGCCAGTCTTTTAGGGGTTTATATGCATCAACCAATGCGATGTCGATTCCTGCTTGCGCCAGCGCGCAAGCAGCTGTTGTGCCAACGATGCCGCCACCGACAATAACTGCAGTGTATTTATTACTCATACTCGCCTCCGTGAGCCAATATGCGGCATACGTGAATTTAACCCCATGGCATAACGTGCAAGTTGTTTTTTAGCGCCAGGTATAATATCCAGCAAAGCCAAGCCTGAATTTCTAGCTACAGCAAGCGATAGCCATTGATTTGAAAACAGTTTGACAACACTGTCGGTAAAATTAACTACCGTATCATGGTCTTTTTGTCGTTGCTGGGCGTACTGTTCTAACAAAGCCTGAGCGCCAATATCGCCACCTTTTTGAGCTTCATTTAAAAGCATTTCAGCTAACTGTACGACATCTCTTAAACCTAGATTAAACCCCTGTCCAGCGACGGGATGTAATTGATGCACTGCATTGCCAATAATGACCACGCGCTCCGAGTACATGCTTGTTGCTCGAATCAGACTTAAGGGAAAAGATCGTCTCGGAGCTGTTAAGCTAAATCGTCCAAGTTTATACCCGAAACATGCTTGCAAACTCTCTAAAAACTCGTCATCACTGTCCATAAGAAGTTGTTCTGCATCTTCCGCAGTACGAGTCCAGACCACGGCATAATCCTGTTTGAAAGGAAGCAAGGCTAGTGGTCCCGAGCTGGTAAAGCGCTCATAAGCAACATTGTTATGTGCTAACTCTGTTTTAATTGTTGTAACAATGGCTGCCTGCTGATATTCGGTAACCGCCTGATCAATCTCTAGCAACCTTCTGACTGTAGATTGACCGCCATCAGCGCCCACCACTAGCCTGGCTGATATATTCAGTGAAGCATCAAGCAGTTTTAAACTAACATGCGCATGCTGCTCATCAGAAGCAATGCCTATCACACGAGCAGGGCATATTTGTTCTATTCCTGCTTGCTCGACTAATTGTGCAACCACTGTTTCTAAATCACGAGCAGTTATCACATAGCCTAATGCTGCAACCCCTTCTTTTTCTGCTGAAAGTCGTGTTTTACCAAAATGTCCTTGATCTGAAATATGTATGGTTTTAATAGGAGTCGCCAATGCTTTAGCATGAGACCAGATACCTAATGCATCTAGCATTCTTACTGTCCCATTCGCCAGAGCTAAAGCACGATCTCCTGCAGGCGAGTGATGTAATTGCTCTTGAGTATTGGCTTCAGCAATGGCAATTTTCAAAGCACTGTTTTGTAGTGCTAATGCCAGACAGTTTCCAGCCAGACCACCGCCCACAATTAATACATCATAATCCTGCTTCATGTTTTAACTCTCTGTTGTTGCTATTTTTTTAAAGATAATGATACCAGCTCCTTTAGCGCATAATGGCTTCAATCTCGGCAATTGTTTTCGGTATTGCGTGACTTAAAACCTGATAGCCTTGCTCGGTAACTAGGACATCGTCTTCTATACGAATACCAATACCTCGCCATTTTTCATCCACAGAATTGCAATCTTCAGGTACATAGATCCCGGGTTCTATGGTTAATACCATGCCTTGCTCAAGTATGCGCCACTCGTCATTTATTTTATAATCTCCGACATCATGGACATCCATACCTAGCCAATGACCTATGCGATGCATATAAAAAAGTTTATAGCCTTCATCGGCAATTAATGCGTCCACATCACCGGTTAATAAGCCTAGCTCAACCAGACCTTTAGTTAATACCTCAACCGATGCTTCATGTGCTTTATTCCAGGGTGCATCAACTTTAATTTCTTGCAGCGCGGCTAATTGTGCATCGAGTACCAATTGATAGAGTAATTTTTGTTCATTCGAAAACACCCCATTCACCGGAAAAGTACGTGTAATATCTGCAGCATAATGATCACACTCTGCTCCAGCATCAATCAAGAGTAAGTCACCGTCTTTTAATATCGCCTTATTCTCCGTGTAATGCAATACACAGGCGTTTTCACCGCCTGCAACAATAGAAGGATAGGCAACAGCCCGTAAGCCATTATCGAAAAATTCATGAATTATCTCACCTTCAATCTGATATTCATAACGCCCCGCCTGGCATCGCTGCATCGCTCGAATATGCCCTTTTGCGGAGACATCAATTGCTTTTTGCATTAGTTTAATCTCAGCGGGACTTTTGATTAGGCGCATTTCATGCAGGGTATGTTCTAAAGAAACAAGCTCACCTGGCGCGCTAATACCGCTGCGAGTCTGACTGCGTATATGAGTGATCCATTCCATCAACTGATGATCTAAATCAGAATCTCGTCCCATGGGATAATAAACTTTATGCTTGTTTTCTAATAAGCCAGGCAAAATATCGTTTAAATCAGCTATCGGAAACGAATCATCCGCACCATAATCTTGCGTAGCACCTTCCAGGCCAGCATGCGCGCCTTCCCATAAGGCTTTTTTTTCATCAAATTCCTGACAAAATAAAATATACTCACCTTGCTCGCGTCCCGGAATCAAAACCGCTAATGCATCAGCTTCATTAAAACCGGTTAAATAATAAAAGTCACTGTCCTGACGAAAAGGATAATCGACATCCCGATTTCGAATTCGCATGTCTGCACTGGCAATAATCGCAATATTGCCTTTGCCAACCTGATTCATTAATAGTTCACGGCGTTTTTTAAATTCACTTGCTATCATTATCAATTCCTAATGCAGAGTGCTACTTTTAACAGCGGGATTTAATTCACTACGAATTAACATAACCGCTGCACGTAAATATTCCTGAATCTCTGTCAGGTCATTTTCAGTCTCTTCGACATCATCCTCATCTATATCGGCATCGAGTTTAGTAAATTCAATAATATCCTTTAGTACTTCATCCACTTCAGCGGGCCACTCACTAGTCGTCTGTACTCGCCCCATGCCAAATAAAAAGCCCTGACACCATTGCATCAGCGCAATACAGCGCACATCCACTGCCTCGTCATCTGCAGGTAAAAATAAATCGAACACAAACTCTTCGCTTTCCATTAATTCTTTGGTTTGTTCAAACAGGTCATTCAGGTCAACCTTATCCTCTTGCAGTAAGCCGGGGCCCTCTGAAAATGCTTCGTTTATCCAGTCGCTTGCTTCAGTGTTTTTATTCAGGCATAACATGGCAACGGCAATCCCGTGCACTTCTGCAGCACTGTCAGCCGCATCTTTTTGTAAAATTATTGAATTGAGGTCAGAATAGCTCATTGAGTTTTAATATAGTTATATAATTATAATTGTGTGCTTAGGCAAATCGCAATAAATAACCCTCCCATCTAGCTTGTCTTTTTGTCCGTCTTCCGCGTTGTAGAAATAGTTACGTAGCCTACTATGCGCCTATTTCTACGTCTTGAAGACAAACAAAAATCCTGCGCAATATGAGTAGTTTATTTATTGCGCGTTACCTTATTACACAGTTCTAGCAGTAAAATTTTGGGTACTTATGCTAATATAGATCATTGGTTGAATTTTACACTAAAGTGTATAATCTCAAGGCAAAAGGATGCAACAAAAAATAATATACAAACTATTTTTAAAACAAGCGATCAGTTTTATGAGTTAAGTTTAAGATAATGGATCATTCATGAGCACAAATAATCAGTCACTCGACATTAACGAACTTGAAAATAAGCTAGAAGAGCTAATACAGCGATATAATTTCTTGCGCAGTGAAAATTCTACGTTAAAAGTCAAACAAGACGAGCTGGTAAAAGAAAAGGCAAAATTAGTTGAAAAAACTAATATGGCTCGCACCCGTGTAGAAGCGATGATTGGCCGCTTGAAAACAATGGAGCATGGATCATGAACATTCAGCGCCATCCAGTTTCAGTTAATATTCTAGGTAAAGAATATAAAATTATCTGCGCTGAAAATGAACAAGATGATTTAATTGCTTCGGCGCAACAACTAGACCATCAAATGCGAGAAATTCGTCTCTCAGGTAAAGTTTCTGGTGCCGAGCGAGTAGCCGTGCTTGCAGCTTTAAATCTCAGCGTCGAACTCCTGCAGACCAAGCAAAATAGCAGCCCTGATAGTTCTAGTCTAAATGCGCATTTAAATAAAATGTATCTTAAGATCGAAACTGCGCTAAAAAACGTTTAGAATAAGCCATGTATCTCCTGCGGTGTTTGACAGTGGAGTGGGTGTTTCTTGGACCTATATTTACCCCGGGAGTCGATTCCTGTACTGGTGCGCATGTCCGTTCGCGGAAAGCCTGAAATGCAGGATAGGCACCCACTTGGACCTTTTGGTTCAAGAACGATGCTTCACATCGGCACAGGTGGGAGATACATACTTCCTACTTACTTTATACCTTAGCCGCAGCTTTCACCTAAACTGTGCATTATCAATACTTAGGTATTCTAAGCACGCACCTTAAAAGGCAATTGCTTTAAACATGCCTGTTTGTATTGCTGGATTATTTCCTGTTCACGCTGTAAAAAATCAGCGATTAGTTTTGCAAACTCAGGATTTAGAATCCAGTGGGCCGAATAGGTGTTAATGGGTTCAAAACCGCGTGAAATTTTATGTTCTCCTTGCGCGCCCGAATCAAATATTTGTTTGTTATTTTCAATACAATACTCCAGTCCTTGATAATAACAGGCTTCAAAATGTAAGCTATGATATTCCTCATAGCAACCCCAATAACGGCCATATAAAGTATCGCCACCTATAAAACTAAGTGCTGCACCAACGTACACTTGACCATTATCCGCTAATACCAGTAAGATCTGTTCAGGCATGGATCTGGCCAGTTGTTTAAAAAAATCAATATTCAAATACGCAGATTGACCTCTTTTTAAATAAGTCATTTCATAAAACTGAAAAAATACTTGCCATTGCTGTTCAGTTACCTCAGCACCAGAAAACCGCTGTAATTTAATACCTTGCTTAGTTACTTTAAGCCGTTCTTTATTTATATTTTTGCGTTGTCTGGAAGTAAAGGTTTGCAAATAATCATCAAAATCATGGTAATTTTTATTAAACCACTGGAACTGCACGCCAACACGAATAAGGATATCCTTAGGCAGATCGCTGATCTGCGTAGCATCAGGAAAAAGACAATGCAGGCTGGAAATATTGTTTTGTGCTGAATAGGCCTTGATAGTATCAACACATAGTTGCATGACGACTGAAATATCCACCCCGGTTTTAATCAAGATACGCTGACCCTGGCAGGGAGTGAAAGGAATAGCATTCAGCCATTTTGGATAATACTGCATACCGGCTTGATAATAGGCATCCGCCCATTGCTGATCAAAAACATACTCGCCACGGGAATGATGTTTTAGATATAAAGGCATCGCGGCAATCAATTCCTGCTGTTCAAAAACAAGCAAATGCCTTGACTGCCAACCTTTTTTCTCGCTGATTGATTCACTTCGTTCCAGCGCTAATAAAAATTCATGACGTACAAAAGGGTCATTGTTTTGCACCAGATTATTCCAGCAATCAGCATTAACGTCGGACATACTGTTTATTTGCTTTATCACCATGAATGAACCCTTATCCCAGGCGTTTGAAAATAACAAACCGTCTATTCTTTAATGGCAAACACATTTTTTGCGGCAATCAATAAACCTAAAGCAATAAATGCGCCAGGAGGAAGTAGCGCTAATAACATCCCTGAATAGTCATGTAATACATCGATTTGCCAGCTTTTAGCTGCCTCGCCAAATAATAAATCAGCCTGGGAGAATAATGTACCGGCTCCCACTACTTCTCTAATTGCGCCTAACAATAGCAGTGCAAAACTAAAGCCCAGACCCATAGCCAGGCCATCTAAAAGGCTAGGCATAATACGGTTTTTTGAGGCAAAAACCTCGGCACGTCCGATAATGGCGCAGTTGGTGACGATCAGCGGGATAAAAATACCTAAGGTTTTATAAAGTTCGTAAAACCAGGCATTCATCAGTAGCTCGATGATGGTTACGATACCGGCAATCATTAATACGAAAAGAGGTAATCTGATTTCCGCCAGGATGTAACCGCGCAGTGAAGAGACTAATCCGTTTGATAAGATCAGTGTTAGCGTAGTCGCAATGCCTAGGCCTAAACTATTGATTACTGTATTACTGACTGCAAGCAAAGGGCATAAACCCAGGAGTGCGACTAGAGCCTGGTTATTCTGCCAAAGACCATTGGTGATAATTATGTGTGTGTTATTCGTCATTTATTGAAAAATAATCTGCTGGTTTTGCTGAAAAAATAGCCCTGTTTTTTTCACTTCATTAACAATCGCACGAGGGGTAATAGTCGCGCCGGTGAATTGATCAAAGATGCCGCCATCCTGTTTGACAGCCCATTGACGTGTAGACATATCGCTTAATGATTTATGTTTAAAACTTGAAATCCAGTTAGTTTTTTTAATTTCTATTTTATCGCCCAAACCAGGAGTTTCTTTGTGCATTAGTACACGCACACCGCTTATTTTGCCTTCCATAGTAATGCCTAAAAGTAAACGTATATTGCCATTATAGCCGTGGGATGTAGTGCTGGTTAGAATGGCGGCAACGGGTGTGCCTGATTTTCTGGCCCGATAAATAGTATAGGCCTGTAACTGTATGACATCGTTTGCCAGGTCATTATCATAGCTTTCTGGATTTAAAACAGATTGCAAGCTGTCCAGCAAAGCCTGGCGTTCATTGTCCGCAATTTTGTCTTTAGTGGCATGAAATACTAGAGAAACCATCCCGACAATAATAAATGAAAACAGCCCAACGCGAAAGGCTGCACTGATTGGGGATGTGAGTTTCATAACTGTTGATTTGCCGGTATAGGGCGTAGGTAATAATCAATGCCAGGTGCGGCAAGATTTGCTAATAATACAGCAAAGGCAATAGCATCCGGGTAACCGCCCCAGGTACGAATAATATAGATTAATAGACCGATAATTATGCCATACATTATACGACCTGCATTACTGGTAGCCGCACTAACAGGATCGGTGGCAATAAAGAATGCACCACATAAGCTTGCTCCGGAGAACAAATGCAACAGAGGTGAACTCGTTGAAGTCGCATCTATAAGATGGTAAATGCTGGCGGGAACATATAAGCCAAGCAGAACGGCAGCTGGAATGTGCCAGCCAATGATTTTGCGGTATAAAAGCCATAGCCCACCTAATAAATAAGCTAGTGACACTAACTCCCATCCCTTGCCCGCGATAAAGCCAAAGATAGAGGGGCTCGGCATTTCTGTTAGCAATAGTTCCGAACTTCTGTATGTTTTAATGCTATCCAGTACAGTCGCCGAACTGAGACCGTCAAATATTGCCTGCTCTGAAAAAACTAAATCTAATGCATCAAACACTGGCAAGAAGGTATAGGGAGTTTGCCATGCAGTCATTTGCAGTGGAAAGGAAATTAATAAGAACACATAGCCTGCCATCGCAGGATTGAAGGGGTTATATCCCAGCCCACCATAGACTTGTTTGGCAATAATAATGGCAAACAGGGTGCCACTAACGCTAATCCACCAAGGGGCTATGGTAGGGATGGCAAGCGCTAAAAGAGCGGCAGTAATCAATGCACTTAAATCAAATAAATGGACTTTAATTGGACGTTTTCTTAGCCAGAGGCATGCTGCTTCGGCGATTAGTGCAGTGCTGCTGGCTAACAATAGCTGTAGCAAAACTGTATAGCCGAATAACCAGAACATCACGCCTAATGCCGGAAGCAATCCGATCAGGACTTGGCGCATTACTCGATTAACGCTGGTGTTAGCAGGTATAAAAGGCGAGCAGCTAGTTGAAAATTGCATTAATTATTTGGCTTGATGGAGGGTTTTTTTAAAAAAATATATCAATTACGGCCATATTATGGCATTTTTAATGAGCAGGTGAAGTGTTGTGTTAGAATTCAAGACTTCACATATTCACTGTCTTTAGTTTAAATCAAAAATAATTAGGAGTAAGCAATGCCTTTATTACATATGTTATGGTTGATGTTTTTATTTTTTCTGATGCTCGCCTGGATATGGGTGATTATCGGAGTCATTAGCGACATTTTTCGCAGTAAAGACTTAGGCGGCTGGGGCAAGGGTTTCTGGGCGCTGTTCATTATTATCATTCCCTGGTTAGGCGTGTTGTGTTATTTAATCGTTAGGGGGTCGGGGATGCAGGAGCGTTCTCTACATATGCTGGTGGAGTCTGAAAAGATACAGCGTGCATATATAAAGGAAGCGGCGGGCAGTTCTGTTGCTGATGAGCTTGCCAAGCTGGCTGATCTAAGAGATAAAGGTGTAGTTACCGAAGAAGAGTTCAAAGCCCATAAAGCCAAATTGCTTGCTTAATTTAAAACCTCGAAGTTTCTAACCGGCTGTTAGATAGTGCCTGAAATGCCAAATCAATCTGGCATTTCAGCTTTTTGGAGTAATGCTGCTGAACTTCACCAGCGTTCGCAATTCGGGGCCTGACTCTAGTTTTCCGATCAATCTGGCTGATCAACAAAAAGCTATTTTCATAGACCGGATTTAAACGACTTTCTACTATGTGTGCCGGGCTTGTCCAATAAACGGTTCAGGGTGTGGTTCGCTATGCTCACACAATCTAACCTTGTTCGTTATGTTTTATTCATAGTGCGCCCAAAGCCTGAGTACTTTGATAATATGCTCGTTTTCGTATACTTGATAAACAAGCCTATGTTGAATATTAATTCTTCTTGAATAAGCCCCATTTAAATCACCGACTAACTTTTCATATGGTGGTGGGGTTTGAAATGGATTTTCTTTAACTATATTCAGAATTAACTGAGCTTTAACTTTTAAACCAGAAGCAGAAAGTTTTTTAGCATCTTTTTGTGCTTGTTTTGTATATCTTAACTCCCAACTCACCAATCAAGTTCCTTGGAGCATGATTCAATACTTTCTTTAAGTCCGTTTTTTATGGACTCTCTCATACTAGGTACTGATAATAGATATAGCGTTTCAGTAATAGCATTCCAGTCTTCTTCAGAAATTAGAACAGCATTACTTCTTTTTCCTTTTATTGTAATTGGTTGATGAGTAATTGCAGTTTCATCAATCAGGTTATAAAGTTTAGATCGCGCTTCAGTTACATTAAGAATAGTCATATTTTCACCTCGATGATAAAAATACGTTATACCGTACGCAATGTCAATAGGTATTTGTAAAACATAACGAAATGCTAAGTGCGATAGCATATCAATCGAGTCTGAGACCCTTTTGATTTCCCCGCCATATAACATCTTCACTACCAGTGCGGGCGTTTCTTCCATAAAAGCCAGTACCAGCTTAACCTCTTCACGTGTTAACACCTCCGGAACTCTTTTCTCCTTCCGTGTACGTGCAAGCTTCCACACCCTCTAAAGGCTGCTTCAATACGCGTGTGTATAACAAAACCAACGCATTAAAAGCCTGATTTTGTGTGGAAGCAGCCACATTAGCCTGTACCGCTAAATGGGTTAGAAAATCTTCAACTTTTTTTTCCGGCTCAATAAGTAAAGTTTCTCTTTCCTGTAAATGATGAAACTTGATAAAGCGTATAATCCAGTCACTATAGGCTCGCTCAGTATGAATTGAATAATGTAAGCGTCGTAAAGTATCACGGACATCATCGAGTAAAGTGTTCTTGGGTTTATCAATTGACATAAATATATAAATAAACTATAAAATACATAAGCTTGTTGTTAGAGTATTTGTTTATCAGGATATTAGTAATATATACAAGTATTTGACAGGATACGCTGGAAGGCTAGCAAATTTGCTTGATTTAAAGGTCAATACTGTGGGTGATCAGGTCAAAAGGTCAGGATACTAATATCCTGTTGTATGTGCCTGATTGATCGGTGAGTACACTAGATATCAGGGCAAATATGCGTGTTAATAACTATGTTATATTTACTAGGTAATATCGGAGTAATATTTTGGAGCTAGCCAGTTTTTTATACGATGTTGCAATTCCTGTTCTTGTAGGTTCCGGCACAGCCCTTCTTATTTTGAAGTACCTTGCAAAAAAAATCATTGAGCAACAACTGAATAAAGATATTGAGGAGCATAAAGCTGAATTAACTGAGAAAGTAGAAGGTCTAAAACATATGTTATCTATCTATGCTCATGAGCGTAATATTCAGGTATCTAGAGTAGATAGCCAAATGGCGGAAGCTATTAAGAGTGTTTATTCTTCTTTAACTACATTATTAAAGCATGCGGAGATATTTGCAAATGGAAAACCTAAAAAGGTTAGCGCACTAGAGGAACATGAACGGATAGATACTCAAGAAGCAAGAGAATATAGGTTTTATAAAAGTAGCGCGGAAAGCATAAATAGTGCAGCAGTGGCTTTAGGTGATGCTCTTTTAGAGAATTCAATATTTATTGAAGCGGAAGTATTAGAAAAAATACTATCTGTTCAGAAAGGCTATTTAGAACTATCAGCTAACTTTCTCCAGCCTATTTATGATGAAGAATGTGGTCGAGATGATGTTGAAGAAATTGTAGGTGAATTACTCCAAAATCGAGATAATCTGGCTGCTTATTACAATGATGAGCTCGTTGTTTTGAGAGATGAGATTATAGGTATGCTCAGGAAACAGTTGGGTGTCGAAAAAATATAACGAACAAGGTTAGATTGTGATCGCGAAGCGAGCCACAATCTGAACCGTTTGTTGGACAAGCCCGGTGGGATAGTGGAAAGTCGTTTAAATCCGCTCTATGAAAATAGCTTTTTGCTGATCAGCCCGATTGATGAATCGGACCTCTGTTTTTACCTGTTTAACTAAACTTTGAGCATTGTCCATTGCAGCCAACTTTCAACAACAAGTATCGGAGCGATTTTTAGCCTTAATCTCCGATTTTTGACCAAGCAACTTTCTCAGCATCTAATTTGCTGCTAGTCTGGGTGAAGGTGGGTGAATTTACATAATATCAGTCATCGACTCTGTCGTTAAGTCGGCACCGGCTGAAACGTAATTTCCACTCTCGGAATTCGCCTACGTCC
>Ga0208648_1000324_pt1 | contig 49979 bp, 44 predicted proteins | sample AntAceMetag02UKL_FD_184772 | JGI IMG/M metagenome (GOLD analysis project Ga0208648, IMG submission 184772) | Saline lake microbial communities from Ace Lake, Antarctica - Antarctic Ace Lake Metagenome 02UKL (SPAdes) (version 2) | ecosystem: Environmental > Aquatic > Non-marine Saline and...
GGTTACACATGCGCAACACGTTACTAACGTGGGTGTCTAATGTTGTAAAAGTTTACGAAACCAAAATTAGGAATTGCCGCTATTGGTGCAATTCAGGCTGGTTCGGGAACCGCTGATCAATTATAATTATTATATCCTAAACGAGAGAATCCGCAAATGGAAAATGTGCTTTGGCCTAGCCGTACATGTTCTGAGTCAAAAAGATATTAGCACATCATATATAATTAGTAACTTTGAGGAGCTAATCATTTATCTATCCCTCATCTATCAGGAACATACAATGAGAAACACTATTCACCGAAATTGAGTTTGAGTCGGAATTGCATAACGAATACGCTGGTAGGAAACTGGGGACATGACCCAATTCGTCTTTGTCTTTTGAATTGGGATCGTGTCCCCCGATTCTGGATAAATATTGTGCCGTTCAATAGCATGGTGAATAGTACAAAAAGACAAACCTCACTTCTCCGATTCGCTCCTTGCCACACCTATCCGCAAAACCTGCAACACTTGCGTTGGATTTAAACTACACTTTTACATGAAATGCCACATGTCTGATCCTCGCCACACTTTCACACCCCACAAGTGTAGTTGTGAAGACCAGCGACTCATTTCACATGATATTTAACAATATCAGCACAATGAAGCATACAATCATTCCTTAATGCAAAAAAAACATAAACTGGCACCGATAATGCTATACAGAAAGTAAGAAAACAAAAAATGGTTACAAAATCAAACCTATACGGAGGACACCATGACTACAAATACACAAACAACAACCAACACTCAAATTGAAGCCGGATACGAAACTTCCAAGTTTGCACTCGGTTTAGGAATGACCATGGCAGCCCTTGTGGGACTCTGGGGAACCGCATGTTTGGCAAGTGCAATGATCTCCATGGGACCTCTCAATGTTGTTCAGGGATATATCACTGCGGTAATCGGCTAAAAGCTAAGAACAACATAATAAATTCTATAAATAAAAATAAGGATAACACCATGAAAGAAAATAATTCAAAAACAGGATCAAGAATAATATTAGTAGCCGGTTCAGTTATGTGTCTCTGGGTTGGAGCAGCCCTGGTAAGTGCACTGTCTTCAGTAGGCTGGTCGGTAAGTGAGTTGGCAGGACAATATATGGTAGCAATCGGAATGGTTAAACCACTACACACTCTTGTTGATTACTACACCCACATAAAAGGTATTGAATATCTGATCTGTGTAGCCTTCTTTGTCGCCTTCCCAGTTTTCTTTAAATATGTAAACAAGGCTCCGGCAAAAGTTACAGCTGCTAAATAACAAGCGTGTGATAAGGGCATTGCCCCTTCCACTTACAGCCTCCTGTAAATCGTACAGTACTTGCGATTATCAGGAGGTTTTTTTTGCAGTTTGCTGAACATGATTCTGCAACACTCCCATACCAACAGACATTAGCCAACGGAAGGTTATTTAGCAGACCCATTGACGGGAAATGCATTGCACAGTTGCAGAACTTCATCGGCAACCTTTTTTAAAGTTTTTGGGCTGGTCTGGTTCATCATGACCACATCCATAAGTTCAACAACCTTCAGCACTTGTAACTCTGTCATTCCCCGAGCTGACACAGCCCACTCCCCAATCTGATTCCACTGACTTTTCCAGGCTTCATCTCATCTTTTGGTACAACATTCCGGTTGAGAACGATCCCTACGGATTCGAGGCAGTTTTCTGCAGATTTACTGGAAATTCCTTTAGAACTCAGGTCAATCAGCACTTGGTGATTATCAGTTCCTCCGGACACTATCCTATATCCTTTGTCGGTAAACGCTTGAGCCATGATCTTGGCATTTTCGAGTCGTTTTTCTTCTTTCTTTACAAGTAATGTCAGTTCAGGATCTCCGATGGATAGATACGAGATACGGGATTTTCCTTATTAAAATTGACAATACGCTTCATGATAAAAAGACAAACTACAATTTCTGTTTTTTTTCAATGTGGATCTTGTATCCAATAGTATACCTGTGTCTGAGATAACTGCCAGTATAAGGTCAAGGTATTACTTAGATAAAGAAAGTTACACCTTCGTCCTATGAGGAATTTAGAATAAAGCGACGACTACCCAGTCCAGGCTAAAGTCAAAACCGAAGGTGCCAGCTGATTTCTCCCTTTCCTTCTTTTTGAGAAAAAAGTACAATGCGGAAACATTTTTTCGATCCAACACAAACAAAGCCTCAACTCACAGGTCAACAATATGTCAGAAGATAGTGCCAGTTTTGCAGAACTCTTTCAGGAAAGCGAATCCAAACCCGTCCGCCGTCTGAAACCCGGACAAAAAATCACCGCCACCATTGTAGGGATAGGTGGAGAATCCGTTTTTCTCGACACTGGCGGTAAAAGTGAAGGTATACTGGATGCCTCGGAAATACTAAGCGGCGACGAAGAGAATAGACCAGCTATTGGTGACAAGCTCGAAGTTTACTTCTTAAAAGCCAAAGGAGGAGCCCAGCTCTTCACTATCAGTATTGGCTCCGGAAAGAATACAGAACACCTTGAAGAAGCGTGTCGCAGCGGTATCCCCGTTGAAGGAGTGGTTAAGGAAGAGATTAAGGGTGGTTTTGATATCACCCTTGGTGGTTCCATCCGCGCCTTTTGCCCCTATTCCCAAATGGGATTACGTCGCGTTGACGATGCAGCAGCCGAATATATCGACAAGCGGATGAGCTTTCTTATCACCCGTTTTGAAGAGAATGGCAGAAACATTGTAGTCTCAGCCCGTGCCATCCTTGAACTGGAACGGGAAAAACTCCGTGAAGCGTTGCAGGAAACCCTAGCAGAAGGAGATACTCTGCAGGGAGTAATTACCTCCATCCGTGACTTTGGTGCCTTTGTGGATATTGGTGGGGTGGATGGTCTGGTTCCGATCTCAGAGATTGGCTGGAGCAGGATTGAGAACATCAATGATTTTTACGCAGTGGATCAAAAAATCAGCGTAGTTGTCAAAAAACTGGACTGGGACAATAACCGCATCACTCTCAGCATCAAAGAAACCCTGGAAGACCCCTGGGAAGAGGCTGCTGCAAAACTGAGTGGTGGACAGATCATCACCGGGAAAGTGGTTCGTCTTACCCAGTTTGGCGCTTTTGTCACACTCTCAGAAGGAGTGGATGGACTGATTCATATCTCCAAACTTGGCAAAGGACGACGTATCAACCATCCACGCGAAGTCCTTGAGGAAGGCCAGGAAATTGAAGTACAGGTAGAAAGTGTTGATACCGTAGAAAAACGTATCAGCCTTGCCCCCTCCGACTACGTCAGTCCTGAAGATGATCAAAGATCCGAAGATACACTGGTAAAGAGTTTTCAAAAGAGTAATAAAAAACAATCCTCAACCCTTGGTACCTTTGGTGATCTCCTGCAGGCAAAACTTGCGGAGAAATCAAGATAGCAGGATTTGCTCAACCGGATAATCCTACTATAAGGCGGGGAACTCTTAAACACCTGTAGGTTCCTTATTCCTGAAGTCCGGTTACTCAGTTCAGGATCCCCGTGAGGGGTGTAAAAAACACGAGATAAGCGTAGACTTCGAAATAATATTTAATTTCTTTCGTTATTACGAGAAGGTAGAAAGGATGAAGAATTTCAGGCTGAAGGAAAGACACTATTACACAAGACCTTCAGCCTTCTGTACCTTCGGCCTCAAAACCTGAGTTGCGGGCAGAGCCCGCTTTCGCAAATAGTCACATCAAATCAATAGGGACTATTTTTTAATCCCTGCCTTGTTCATCTTATAACGCAGCACACGTTCGCTGATCCCTAGAGAATCCGCAGCCTTGGTCTGAACCCAGTGGTGTTCCTCAAGTGCTGTTATCATCATATCCTTTTCGACCTCGGCCAAGCGCTCGCTGAGCATTCCGCCCTTATTCTGGTTTTCCCGGATCGTCGTTGGAAGATCTGTAACTTCAATCCTGGAACCTCGGACAAGGGTCACCAGACGCTGGATCAGATGTTCAAGCTCACGTACATTTCCGGGAAATGTGTACTTCACCAGCTGGGCTATGGCAGCAGGCCCAAAGCTCAAATCGGATACAGCGTATTTTTTCAGAAAATATTCTGTGAGTTCCACAATGTCATCCCGACGTTCTCTAAGAGGTGGAACAATCAGCTCCAGCACATTAAGACGAAAAAATAGATCTTCACGAAAACTACCCTCGCTCACCATCTGTTGCAGGTCTTTATTAGTGGCCGTAAGAACTCTAGCATCAACTTCAATCTCTTTTTCGGAACCAACGCGACTCACCTTCTTTTCCTGCAGTGCACGTAAGAGTTTTGCCTGAAGATGAAGGGGCAACTCTCCCACCTCGTCGAGAAAAAGTGTTCCACCACTTGCAAGTTCGAAGCGGCCACGACGTTGTGAAGCGGCTCCGGTAAATGCCCCTTTTTCATGGCCAAAGAGTTCTGACTCAAACAGATTTTCGGGGATTGCTGCACAATTTACCTCAACAAACGGGCCATCCTTGCGAGGCCCCATCATGTGGATAAGTCTTGCCACCAGTTCCTTTCCCGTACCGGTCTCACCGTGGATCAAAGCTGCCCATTCCGTCGGGGCAATCCTGTAAACCAGAGACAGCAGCTCCTGCATGGGTTTGCTTGAACCGATGATTGATATGGGCAGTTCATTACGCTCAAGAGTATCCGTTACCTCTTCGGACTCCCTCTCCACCAGAAGACTCTGTTCAATTCTACGAATTTTTTCGAGAAGATCTATTAAATCAACAGGTTTCTCCATAAAATCATCGGCACCCAGCTGCATGACTTTTACAGCAGTTGACACTTCGCCATAGGCAGTGATCATGATTGCCCTCACCAGCGGAGAAGCAGCTCTCATTTTTTCAAAAACCTCATCTCCATTCATGTCATCCATACGGTGATCCATGAGCACAAGTTCCACGGGAGCAGATTCAAAAATATGCATTGCCTCATTGCCGCCCGCGGCAGTCAACACTTTAAAACCCTGTTTTTCAAGAAAGCCCTGCAGCATTTCCCGCTGGGTCTCTTCATCATCAACTATTAGTATTAGCATAGGAACTCATTTTTTTATTTATGATAACTGATTGTTTTCAAGCAGTATATTTACACTCCCCATCATCCATATCAGGCTAAAGGTGTTTAGGCTGAAGACTGAAGGTAAAAAAAACATCACCTAACTATGCCGTCGGTAGTCTGATCACGAATCGAATACTCTCCTTTGTATAATCAGCCTCCCAATCAAGCTGCCCCTTATGGGCCTGAACAATCTTTTTGCTAATAACAAGACCAAGGCCAGTACCTTTGCTTTTACTGGTAAAATAGGGTTCAAAAAGAAGTTTACTCTTTTCAGGGGACAGGAAAAAACCACCATTGACAATCTCCACCTGACACATTCCTTTTTGATCATGATGACGCAGAAAAATATTTAAAAAGCCACCATTGGGTTGTGCTTCCACACCGTTTTTGACAAGATTCTCAAACAGCTGCCCAAGAAGAACCTTATCACCGAGAACAAAAATATCCCCATCGCAGCTAAATTCCACATCAATCTGTTGCCCATCACACTGTGTCTGATAGAGTGTCAGGACCTGAGTCACAAGTCCTCCCAGATTATTTTTCTCACTAGTCACGTCAAAGGAATGGATGGAATCCTTTAATCTTGTGATAATAGTATTTGATCGATCCACGGCACTACGCATACTTTGAAGCAACTTGTTATGGTCCGGGGCCAGATCAGCAGCCTCTATCTGAAGGCGTTGCAACCCCATCCCAATTGCATTCAACGGATTACGAAGTTCATGGGTAAGGGTAGCAGCTGCCCTTCCTAGTGCAGCATCTTCATGCTGACGAGCCATTTTCTGTTCAAACTCACGGGCCTGCTGCAACCGTTGCCGCTGAATCCGATAGAGCAACCAGGAAGAAAATGTACCAAAAAGAATCAAAAAACTGATGAAAATAATAAATTCTTTGTGCATCTGCCTGCGCCGTTTTCCAAAGCGGTCTGTTTTCAAGGCAACGATAAGCTGCTTGTCTCCAATTGCAATAGCTGTCTCCAGAACACCTTTCTCCGGCACTGCCTGAACATCAGAGCCAGCCTCAAACCTTACATAGGCAATATCATACAGACCCTTGAGCATACCTAAAAGCCGTTCAACTGAAATCGTATCAAGAGTTGCATCTATTGCCTGCGAAGAAAAACCGACCAACACGCAGTCCCCTTGGAGTATACTTTTGGGGTCAGCAGCCGGGAGATAGGAAAACAGATATAACTGTTCATTCTCGAGCCGTTCTAGTCCAATTGACTCCCCGCACGCTCTCTCAGGCAGCCAGCCCGATGGACCAGTGACGGCCGTAGCACTCTCGGCCTGAATAATTTTCACTCCAACAAGGCCGGATTCCAGGGCAAAAGCTGTGAGCTCTGCACTTGAAAACGGTTCAATGAGATCAAGATAATGGAGAAAGCGAGCACTGTTTTCAAGGGAGGCGGCAACTGTTTCCTCCAGACTCCTTTGGGAGAGTAAGGTATTTCGTAGATTTACTTCAACAACTGCTGCAAGGATTTCAGAGTGATCCTGAGCATGTTTCTGGAGTTCACGGGATGCCTGTTGCGTTTGTCTAAAGAAATATCCGCCGACCAGTACTATAATCAACGCAAAAAAAGACAAGTTTGTTCGCCAGCTTGGATAGAGCTTCATCTGCCACCGCCCCCACCACCACCGCCTCCACCACCGCCACCGCCTCCGCCTCCGCCGCCACCATTGCCGTCACCGCCGCTGCCGCCATTACCACCATTGCCGTTACCAGCAGCACCACCCCTTGGGCTACCGTCAAAACCAGCGCCTTCTGAGTCACCATCATCCTGTTGAACAAATGATTGGCTGGATGCTCTTCCTCGCAATAACCTTGCACGTACACCCGTAGGATCAGAAGAACAGCCTCCTCCTCTGCATCCTCGTATATCAGTGGCTATAAAGATATGAGAGTCAGTTTCCGTTTGTTGTCCCCAAAGGCGAATCGTATCTCCCACAACTACACATGGTGGCAGGCCTTCCTTTCCAATAGGGTCCTGCAAATTGTTCACTTCTGCGATTTGCACCAGGACTGGGTTTTGATCGGACGGTGACTCAATGGCTCTTTCCGAAGAAAACGGAGCCAAGGTAATCTCCATCTTGTTTCCATCCATACTCAGGACCTTTCCAATAAGAAACTCCCGAGCACAGACGGAACCTGCTCCAGTAAGTAGAGCCATCAGAAGTACGATTGCCTTAATGGCAATCATGCTTTTAGTTATCCTTCTTTTCATTAATGATCTCATGAAGAACTTCAAAAATTGCCATGGGGTCTTTATCATTGGCTGCAGCAATTTCTTTGATGGTCATTTCGATATCGACCTCCACTCCTTTTTGCTTAAGCTCTCTGCGAATAACCTGAAACATAAGACCATACTCGCCACACAAAGCAGCAAGAGTCTTGTTGCCAAATCCTGACATTGGCGTGTCAGGAAAGCTCAATGTCCCTGCAATCGCCTTCGCCACCACAGCAGGTTTTATAATCGCATACACGTCCTGAGGACTTATCTTATTAACGGAAGCAATTGTTTCAAGCGTGTCTTGACTATCCTTAACCTGCATATTTGCCTTAGCCAGAAGCTCCATGGCCACATCAAGATCCAGATTCTGCTTCTTGGTAAAAAGCTTCAAAGAGGACAGCTCCGCATGGCCATATGGGGGTTCTCCATATTTTTCCGCAGCCGTGTCTTTAATAGATTCGCCCAAATTGAGTACCGTGCTCATTGGCGGAACCTCAAAATAAGTCCCGACTCCTACGATCAGGGTGAGGAGCAGGGCGACATTAAAGGAAGGAGTAAAAACTTTCAGCACCCGTGATTTATTTTTCATATAGGCTTTGATGGGGGCCCAGTTGTAATACATGTGGAGAAGCCCGGCAAAGAGGAATAGAAAACCGAGATTTATATGAAGATTTCCCCACTCACCCTTGGTAAGCCCCCATAAATGCCAGTCAGCCCAATAGGCAACTCGCCCCTGAGGAACAATGTAGAGAATAACTGAGGTGAGGACCAGGAGCAAAAAGGAAATAAACATGGTCATGGATGTGATTTTTCTGATGTTCACAGAAGAACTCCTTTGAAGAAAAAATGGATGCTATAGATCTAGTAAAGACTGCCTAAAATGCGATTTTTCTTAACTTGCCAGAAATATGCCACATTGAAGGCTGATGTAAAAACACAATAAAAGCAGCCTATTCCCCATACTGCTCTTTTCCTTCTCCAAACAGGTTTCGACAATCCCGGTTTTGTCGACAAAAATGTCGAGCACCGACAACAAGGGTCAAGATCGGGAAAGAATCGACGTCTCATGATTATCCATACATCTGCACAAAAAGCCAAACGTTTTCAGCGCTACCTCAATATCCTATTTTTGGCAAACCACATCTATGGAAAAAAAAACTACAGCGGGCTCTGCCCGCAACCCAGGTTTCGAGGCTGAAGGCCACGTGTAACGCGGCCTTTCCTTAAGTCTAAACACCTTTAGCCTGTATACCTTGTCGTAATAACGAAAGAAATGCATGATTATTTCGAAGTCTACGCTTATCTCTTTTTTTTTACACCCCGCAGGGGGTACTGAACAGAGTAACCGGAGTTCAGGAATAAGGTACTCAAACAACATACCAAATTCATATCACTTTTGATGGTGACACTTGACTTTCGTACAGTTCAAGGCGTAGGATTCAAACATGAGATATTCGACAAACAGACGTACCCTTTCCAACAACTCACCTTCTTTTTAATAATTCAAGCATCCGGATTGCCGCAACATGCTGACAATAAAATACTTATAGGACAAAGCAAGCTTCATTACAGGCAGTTAGGATAAAGGATAAAAATAAATAATACTTTTTCTTTCGTAACTATTCACCGAAATTGACTTTGAGTCGGAATTGCATAACGAATACGCTGCTAGGAAACTGGGGACATGACCCAATTCGTCTTTGTCTTTTGAATTGGGATCGTGTCCCCCGATTCCGGATAAATATTGTGCCGTTCAATAGCATGGTGAAGTTACTTACTTTCTTTACCTTCAGTCTTCAGCCTTAACGACTTCAGCCTGATCTGTTTAATAAAATGCCTAAGTATCATTTAACAAATCAACTAATTACCACAAGTCAGAAATTTGAGTAATAATTATCATGATATCATTTAAGGATCCCAGTGCAGCAAAAACTGCTATCAAGATTGTCCTTATTTACCTAACCGTTGTCAGCTCCAGCCTGCTTCTGTTTTCCTGGTTTAAGCAAACCAACCACTCCTCCGGATTTTTTTCTGTTTATTTCATGCAAGACATACTTTTTCTCCTGCTGAGCTATTGCCTGCTCCTGATCCTTATATACCGTTTTGCGGCCCGGCAATACCATTATCAAGAAATAACTCGACAGGACGAAGTACGATATCACTCACTTTTTGACAATATGAATAGAGGTGGGAGCGTGTATCGTCCAATTGACAACGGGCATGATTTCATACTTGTGGACATCAATTCCAAAGGTGAAGAGATCGACCAGATTGCTAGGCAGAAATATATAAACAAAAATATCTCGGACCTCCCTCCAAATATCCTCAATACAAAACTGATACAATCACTGCAACGAGTACACACAACTGGTGTACCGGAACACTGCCCAGTTGGCCAATACCAGAACAACCATTTAAAACAATTCAGAGACAACTATGTCTTCCGACTCGAATCAGGCGAAATAGTAGTTATATATCACGATATCACCCAAAAAAAGCACCTTGAAGAAAATCTGAGACAATCCAGGGAAAAGCTCACTCTTCAAAATAATATCATCACGCAGTTTCTAACAATAACTGGCGATGCGGTTTACCAACAAGTTCTGCGATTAGTCGCCATGAGCCTAAGCAGCAGCTATGGATTGTGGGGATACCTTAACAATAAAGAACAACTGGTCACCACGGATCTGAATAATTATCGACAGCAATGGGACAACATTGCTCTTAAAAAGATTATCAGAGGTACAGAAAATACCGATAACATTTTAGGTAAAGCCTTACAAACAGGAAAACACTGTATCCAGAACAGCCAATTCATCTCCCCTCTGGACCAGACGACCCTACATAATGGGCTGGTGGTACCGGTTCAATATCAGGAAAAAACGATAGCACTACTCTTTCTCGGTAACAAGGAAGAACCCTACTCCACTGAGGATGGACTGCTACTTGAAGACGTCTGCGCCAATATTGCTCCTATCCTTGAGGCAAGGCGCCAGGCACAGTACAACGCCCGACTACACGCTTCAGCAATTTCAGAATTAAAGAAAAATGAAGCTGATCTCAAAGAGGCTGAAAAACTGGCGAAAACAGGTCATTGGGAACATGACCTTATTAAAAACAGGCTCCACTGGTCCGATGAGGTCTATCGAATCTTTAATATTGATCCCGTCCAATTCAAGCCCACTGTCCATAAATTTCTTCAACTCATCCATCCGGAAGATCAGGAAATAGTCCGACATAGCTACCAAAAAGCTGTGGACAACAGGGAACTCTATGAAATCACCCACCGGATATTGCTCAACGATGGTACGATCAAACATGTCCATGAACGCAGTATCACTACATACAACAAAAACAATACGCCCATACGCTCTCTTGGCACTGTACAGGACATAACAGAGAGGATAGAAGTAGAAGCGGCAAATAAAAGATTGGCAACAGCCATTGACCAGGCAGTTGATGTTATTGTTATCACAGATACAAATGGTCTTATTCAATACGTAAATCCTGCTTTTGAAAAACTCACTGGCTACACGAAAGAAATCGCAATAGGTCTTAACCCAAGCGTCCTGCAAAGTGGCGTACATCTGCCATCCTTCTACGAGGACCTATGGGCGACCATCAACAGTGGTAAGGTATGGCATGGAAGATTTATCAATAAAAACAATGCCGGTAAACTCTTTACTGAAGAGACAACAATAACACCGGTTAAAGATGACAGTGGTCAAATAATCAACTTTGTTGCGGTTAAACACGACATTTCCCGTGAACTTGAACTCGAAGGGCAGCTGCGACATGCTGTTAAGATGGAGGCCATCGGCACATTAGCCGGCGGTATCGCCCATGATTTCAACAATATCCTCGGAGCCATGCTCGGATATACCAGAATGGCCATGGAAGATCTGCCCGGAGATAGCCAACCCTACCAGGATCTTTGCCAAGTCCTTCAATCGGGTGACCGGGCAGTAAATCTTATTAAACAGATTCTTCTCTTCAGTCGTCATCAGGAACAGGGATTTATTCCAGTACAGATACAATTCATAATAAAAGAGGCGATCAAAATGCTTCGTGCATCTCTACCCGCCTCAATAATAATCAAAGGAAATATTGATTTGGAATGCCCACCGGTGATGGCAGACCCCACCCAGATTCATCAGATTTTAATAAACCTCTGCACCAATGCCAGGCAGGCCATGCTTGCACTGGGCGGAGATCTCACCATCAACTTATCACAACTAAAACTCAGTGATGGTGCCATAAGTACCTCCTGTAACCTGAAACCCGGCAATTACGTATTGCTGACTGTCAAAGATAGCGGCAACGGTATTGCAGAAGAGGATCTTGTACGAATTTTCGATCCTTTTTTTACTACCAAGGAAATAGGTGAAGGAACAGGATTAGGGCTGGCTGTTGTTCATGGTATCGTAAAAAGTCACAATGGAAACATAACAGTGGAAAGTGAGCTAAAAACAGGCACAACATTCTCAATTTTTCTTCCCGTTGCAGACGCAGATTGCAAACCTGATGTAGTAAACGAAGAAGAGATAATGGATGGCGGGAATGAACATATATTGGTGGTGGACGACGAACCAAGTATTCTACTGCTCCGCCAACGACTGCTCTCAAGACTTGGCTATAAGGTTTCAACATTTTCAAGCAGCTTCGATGCACTGGAATCCTTCCGCAAAGCCCCCTATGACTACGACATATTACTAACAGACCTGACCATGCCAAAGATGGATGGAAGGGCACTGACAGCGATTATCCTGACGATACGTCCGGATTTTCCGGTCATTCTCTGTTCGGGAAATAATGGATCTATTGCTCTGGAGAAGGTTGAAGAATATGGTTTTTGTTCTTTTCTTGAAAAACCAGTCAAACCAAGCACTCTTGCAAAAACACTACGTACATATCTAAATGCAAACAAAAACACAACCTGAAGAACCTGACACCATGGCAAAAATATTAATCGTTGATGATGATTTGATCCTCTGTTCCATGCTGGTCGAGCAGCTGAAACGAAAAGGCTATGAAACAAGCTCTGCAAATACCCTGGAGCAGGGAGTTCTCCTTGCAGGAGAAGGTGGCTGGGACATCATTCTCCTCGATGTACAGATGCCCGATGGTAACGGACTTGAATATCTATCTAAATTCAAAACAAGCCCCTCCTACCCAGAGGTTATAATTGTTACCGGACACGGAGCCGCAGATGGTGCCGAGCAGGCAATCTTGGGCGGTGCCTGGGGGTATATTGAAAAGCCCCATGTTATCCGTGACCTCCCCTTGCACCTCACAAGAGCTATTCAGTTCCGCAAAGAGAAACAACGCATTACAGTAGTACCGGTTGCCTTAAAACGGGGTACCATTATTGGTGACTCAAAAAAACTGAGTCACTCCCTGGACCAACTCGCCACCGCAGCAGCCAGCGACATCACCGTACTGTTCAACGGTGCAACGGGCACGGGTAAAGAGCTCTTTGCTCAGGCTTTGCATGAAAACAGTGACAGAGCATCACATCCTTTTGTTGTAGTGGACTGTGCCTCACTTCCGGATACACTTATTGAAAGCACTCTCTTTGGTCACGTAAAAGGTGCCTTTACGGGTGCAGACAAGCCCCAGGAAGGACTCATCCAGCATGCCCACAAAGGAACGCTCTTTCTTGATGAGGTTGGCGAATTACCACTTGCCATACAAAAAAACTTCCTGCGGGTTCTACAGGAACGGACATTCCGTCCTGTTGGTGGTAACAAGGAACTCCACTCAGACTTCAGGCTGGTTGCTGCTACCAATCGTGATTTATCAGAAATGGTAAAAGAGGGAGGCTTTCGCTCTGACTTGCTGTTTCGTCTCCAGGCACTTAAGATTACTCTCCCCCCACTTCAGGAACGGCTTGGTGATATCCGGGAACTGGTTATTTATTTTCTTGGTAGACTGTGTGAACGCTATAATCAGGAGACAAAGGGCATCGCCCCAGACCTTATCGAAGCTCTGGAAAGCCACAACTGGCCCGGAAATGTCCGGGAACTCTCCCAGGTGGTGGAACAGATATTTGCAGAAAACACTGCTGCCCCTACACTTTACGCCATCCATCTGCCCCGGGATCTGCGTGTCATACTGGCCCGGGCAAATGTTCAGGGCAATGTAACCGGGACGAATAGCTCTTCCCCTTCCCTGCTCCCATGGAAAGCATTCAAAGACCAGGCGGAACGGAATTATATCCAGGACCTCATGAAACTCTGTGACGACAATATTCAGGAAGCATGCAAAGTATCCAGTCTTTCCAGAGCAAGAATATACCAACTCCTGGACAAGCACGACATCACCCCCAGTCCATAAAAGTAGACAGATTCTATTTTTGTAGACAAAAACGCCAAGGTGTCCAAGCGCACCCCTAACCTTATGACACTGATTCACCGATGTATATATCCTATGTTTTTTTTCATACTCCCTGGCACAACAGTTGCTATATACCTGGAACAGACTTGAATTTACCCATAAAAAGTGACCAGAGAGCTCTGTTATGAATCTTTTTTTCTATGCCAGTGAAAAATCCATCGCTGCTGAACAGTACGCTGAATTACTTCTCAGCAGCCCCCCTCTGACGTCTTTGACTGTCCTGCCAGCAGGAACACGACTCAACAGTAACCTCAGCTTGAATCTCCGTAACGGCGACGTGATGATACTATTTGCAGCCACGGACAGAGAACTGCAAAACCTGCTGACAATGCAGACTGCATTTGCAGAGTTCCGTGTTATTCTGATATTAAAGTCCTGTACCCAGAAAAACGTTAGCAATGGACATCTTCTCAAACCGCGCTATATCACCTTTACAGACAGCGATACGACAAATTTGGAAAATGTAGTAGCCAAGATGCAGGGCCACAAAAATGGCCCTGTCTAATATAACCGAATGAGAGAATAGAAGGCGGACAAAAAACAAAAAATCAGGAAGATGCCTGGCGCTGACGCAGCATTTCAAACATAATAACCCCTGCAGCAACTGAACTGTTAAGGGAATCCAGGCTCCCTTCCATGGGAATGGAAAGCAGCACATCGCATTGTTTACGAACCAATGGCCGGATTCCGGAGCCTTCACTCCCTATCACAATGCAGGCAGGAAGAACCAGATCTGACTGGTAAAGCGATTGTGCTTCTGCATCTTTGATGGCACCAAAGACCCAGGCTCCGACATCTTTTAGAGCCTGCAATGACTGGGCAAGATTGGTTACCTGGCAGATATCAATATGGGACATGGCACCGGCTGCCGATTTTGCAGCAGTTCCACCGATGGGAGCCGACCGTTCACGGGTGGCAATAATGCCATCAACACCCGAGGCATGGGCAGATCGAATAATTGCCCCAATATTATGCGGATCCTGCAGGGTGTCGAGGGCGACAATTCTGGGATTCAATCCCTGGTTCACCATTTCCTGAAATTTCTCAAGGAGATCTTCAAAGGGCATCAGAGAAGTCTGTGACATCTTAGCCACCACACCCTGATGCCGAACCTGCGCAGCATCTTCCCCTACAAGACGTAAGGAATCCATAAAGTGAATTTTTACACCTGCCGCTCGGGCCTTCTCAATGATCTCTTCACGCTTGCCACCCTTGCGATCCTTGACAATAAAGATCTCACTGATTCGCTCCACTTCCTGCTCCAGGGCCTCAAAAACGGGGTGAATTCCCCAGAGCAGATCTTCACTCAAGCGAATTTTTCGTTCATTTCCCTTAGGATAATTGCTGTTGCTTTTCATTTGCCACCATCTAAATTGATTGCATCACCCGAGGGAAGTCGATGTCCGCGACTCCTTTCAGCAATAAGCACTGCCTGCAGAGTAGCAGCAGCCTCTTCAATGTCATCATTAATCACCAGATACTCGTAGTCGTCGGCACAACTCATCTCTTTTGCAGCGTTACCAAGGCGTACCATAATCGTTTCCTCGTTATCCGTTCCACGGCCTCGAAGACGACGTTCAAGCTCATCGAGAGAAGGAGGAGCCACAAAGACCGAGACCGCATGGACACTTTTATCAGCAGCGATGATTGCAGCGCCCTGAACATCGATATCAAGTATAATATCAATACCCTGTGTTAATTGCTTTTCCACCGCCGGACGACTGGTCCCGTAGAAATTCCCGTGTACTTCAGCCCATTCCAGAAAAAGATTCTGATCCCGCATGGCCTTAAATTCATCCACTGAAACAAAATGATAATCCACACCATCTGTTTCCCCCCTGCGTGGAGAACGGGTAGTATGGGAAACAGAAAATGCCAGTTTTACAACCTCCTGCATCACTTTTTTTAAAAGAGTTGTTTTTCCTGCTCCGGATGGTGCGGAAAGTATAAAAAGCTGTCCCGATTGTATCATCTTGCTCACTCTCCTATCCCTTTTACTGCCTCACTTAAATGAGGCCCTGGCTGGAGCGCCGCTAAACGCTGGTTAATGGTATCTGGCTGGATAGAGGAAAGGATAACATGATTAGAATCCATTACCAGTAATGAGCGCGTTCGCCGCCCTTCAGTAACATCAACCAGTTGCCCAGCCTCTCTGGCCAGTTCCTTAAGCTTTCTGGCGGGGGATGAACCAGTATTAATTACAGCAATGATACGCTCAATCATCACCGTATTACCAAAGCCGACATTAATAAGTTGCATGTTGTGGCCTCTTTTTATTCGAGATTTTGTACCTGTTCTCTCATCTTCTCGAGTTCTGCCTTGAGATTAACGGTGAGATGAGCAATATCAGCATCATTAATTTTAGAGGCCATTGTGTTGACCTCACGTAGAAATTCCTGGAGAAGAAAATCGATTTTCCTTCCCGTTGCCTCATTGGAATCAAGGAAATCCCGGAACTGAGCTATATGACTATCGAGACGTACAATCTCCTCGGTAACATCGGTTTTATCAGCAAGAATAGCGACTTCCTGAGCCAAACGCTGAGGATCGAGCTGAACTCTATCGAGCAATTTCTGCAGCCGTTCATTCAGGCTTTGTTCCCTACGCTCCAAAAGCTCGGGAATGGAGTTGCCGATTTGCTGAACAACGGAGGCAAAATTTTCCAGACGTTCATGGAGATCCTTTGCCATTGCTTCACCTTCACGAGTACGCATCGTATCGCAGGCTTCAACAGCACGCCGCAGGGCGGCCCCCATAACAGGCCAAACAGCTTCAAGATCATCTTCCTTTTGTTGTAAAACCATGACATCGGGATAGGAGGCAAGCTGGGAAAGGGTCGTATTATTATCCAGCCCAAGAGATTTGCCAAGATCCATTAAAGCTTCGCTATAGGTTGCTGCAAGGTGACTATTAACTTCTATCTTATGCAGATCAGAAAAATCGCCGCTGACGCTGAGCAAGACATCGACCCGACCACGCTGCAGGGTGCCGGCAACTATTTTCCGTGCCTGCTCTTCAAGACCTGCATACCCTCTTGGGAGTTTAATTTTCAGATCAAGATGACGATGATTGACGCAACGAATCTCTGCAACCCACTGCCGTCCTCCGGCCTCCGCCTCACCACGACCGAATCCGGTCATACTCTTACTGGACATTTTCTCTTCCTTTATCAGTGACAAACAGGTTTATAAAACATGGATATCGATTTTTTTTAAAGACATTCAACAACTGCTGAAGGCTGTTTCAACTGTCTTGTCTCCGTGAAGCACCGCTAGAAGCTCTTCCCTGTCCACGGTGGCTGTCCCGATCTTCCCGACCACAACACCCGCCGCAATATTTGCAAGAGATGCAGCTTCTGCATAGCTTGCCTTTGCTGCAAGCCCAAGAGCAAGAGCCGCAATCACCGTATCTCCTGCCCCAGTCACATCAAATACTGCCTGAGCGGTGGTGGGGATGGAAACCAGTTCCTTGCCCTTTTCAAGGAGTGCCATTCCCGATTCCCCACGGGTAACCAGCACTGCTTCACATCCGGATTTTTTAAGGAGCATATCTGCAGCGATCCGAAGTTCTTCAACACTTCCAATGGTTATACCAGACATCTTCTCAGCTTCCATATGATTTGGAGTAATGAGGGATGCGCCATAAAACCGTTCAGGATCGCTCGGTTTAGGATCAACAACCACCGGAATTTTCTTACCACTCTCCTCTTCGACCCGAGCTACACGAGCAAGAAGCATCTTCATTAAAGGCTTTCCAATAACACCCTTGTAGTAATCAGAAACAATAATAGCATCAAAATCTGACAAATTATGATCAAGAAAAGCTGTCATTGAGGCAATGGTAGCTTCAGAGGGAGCTCTGGTATATTCCCTGTCAAAACGAACAACCTGCTGTCCCTGGGCCACTACCCGTGTCTTTACTGTGGTGGGACGTTTCCCCTTCACAAGACCATCGGTTGGAGCACCGAGCATCTGGAGAAGACCCTGAAGACGCCTACCCATATCATCATCACCGATTATGCCACAGAGAACTGCTGTTCCACCTAAGGAATAAATATTATGGAGGACATTTGCCCCACCGCCAAGAAGAAATTCTTCTTTGGTTACATTCACTACAGGTACTGGTGCCTCCGGTGAAATACGGCTAACCGTTCCCCAGATAAAATGATCCACGATGATATCGCCAACCACAAGTATTTTCCTGCCACCAATCCGCTCTATAAGCTTTGAAAGTTCTGGTTTCATTTATAATTCCACCCAACGCTCGGCCATTCGCTCACAAACAAAAACCAAGGACTCAATATCTAAGAAATCATTCACCCTGCGATCAAAGAGGACTTTAACTTTTGGAGGAAACCCATCCTCCTTGTCCTCATCCCAAAACAGGACAAAGAGTGGCAACCTGGGAAGAGCAGGAACGAAAAAAGCAGCACTGCAACTCTGCTCTGGATTTTCCTGACGTACTGCGCCAAGACCAGGTGCCGCTTCTATAAGAAGATCTGTCTTATCAGTAAAATGGCTGGCGATGCGTTCTTCACAATATACCCTGAGAGTGCGGACCTTGGAAATCGAATTGGGAAGAGATTCCATGCCTATCCAGTCCTGTTCCGGTTCCTCACCGCCACCAAAATGGACATAGTTGTATAAGAGGATCTGATCCCGCGGGTCTTCAGCCTCTTTACCATCAATGAGAATACCGTCATGGGACAACTCAACATCCCGTCCAAGTAACCGGAACAGCAGACTATCCTTTTCTGACCCGGACCATTTACAGCCAATGGCCTCGGCAGCCTGACTAAAGTCAATGTTACTTGTCTTTTTCTTTAGATAGGCGACAAGTGCCATATCCTTCTCATCGAGCAGTTTAGCAACACCTTCGAGCCCATCTTTTCCCCTGTCTGTACCGGCAAATTCTTCACCGATCTCTGAGAGATCGACGTAGGGACATTTTTCCGGCCTCTCTCCACCCTTGGTCACAGCAGCAGCAAAGGCAAGACATGCAGCATAGCCACATTCACCACAATTTGTTCGAGGAATAAATTTTATAAATTCTAATGGTTGCATTGTTCTATCCGGACAAATAAAAACGATGCAGGGGATTAATCCCCTGCATCGTTTGAAAACAGCGTTACTCAAAGAATGAAAATGTTCTTATTTCATACGCTTATTGAGTTCTTCTTTAACTGCTTGACTTAAATCAATACTGGGAGCAGCATAGAGAACAGCAACCTTGGAATCAAGAATTACGGAATAGCCATTCTTTTCTCCATAGGTATTTACCACGGTCTGCAACATTTTCAGAATTGGCTCAAGTTCCTTATCCTGCAGTTGTCTGAGTTCCATCTTTGCATCTTCACTCTTTACCTGCAGCTCACGCTGTCCCATCTGTAATTCGCGAACTTTCTGACCTTGCTTATCCTTACTCCAGGCTGAACTCTTTTTTTCAATTTCCTGCTGCAGTGCAATCAGTGCATCCTGCTCGACTTTAAATTTATCCTGGAGTTCGGTCATTCTTTTCTCAAAAACGGCCTTGGCCGCCTTCCCGGATTCGGACTCAAGAAGGACTTTCTGAATATTCATAACACCAATTTTCTGTGTCTCAGCACTTTGAGCAATACTGCTATCAAAGGTAAAACCTGCAAGTGCCACAAAGGTTACTGCCAACATTATGCGTTTCAACATCAACTTATCTCCTGTTTGTAGGAATTAATCAAAAATTTAAATTACGTTATTTTTCAATAACGAAATCATCACGACGATTTTGTGCCCATGACATCTCATCATGACCATGAAGAAGAATTTTTTCCTCCCCCAAACTCACGGTGGCAATTCTCTCAGCCATAATACCCAGATTAATAAAATATTTTTTTGCTCCCTGAGCACGTTTTTCACCGAGTGCCAGATTATACTCCCTGGTTCCGCGGGAATCACAATTTCCCTCAATTCTGATTTTGGTATCCGGGTGATCCTTCAAAAAATCTGCATTTACCTTCATTCTCGGAGTTTGATCAGGCCGAATAGAATAACTATCGTAACCAAAATAAACCGGCAACATTGGCCCAGTGGTACGACCTTCCATAATTCCGATGGGCTGTGACTCCAGGGGTTCTTCCTTACCGATTGCGGCAGGATCCTGCTCGAGGAACATTGTCACATCTTCAGGCTTTTTACTGCTACAAGCTGAAAGTACCAAAATCATACTGAACAAAAATATTACGCCAAAAATCATGCGACGACTGGTCATTCTTTCCTCCTGTGGACAAACTGACACATCTTCAAGTGCCAAAGTTCTCACAACCCTTTCAAAAAGCACCTGAAATTATTTTAACGATTCTACTTTTATTTAATAAAAAATACCAGACGTTTTCAGCCACTCCGTGAGAAGGTAGCATTTGGGTATAATTTTCATTCCAACATCTTTTGTTCTTGTAAAATAGAGCTCAGCTCTCTAGGGTGCAAACACAAAACACTTAAAAAATGTTGATACAACGATTTCCATTTTACACTCATATGGATCGCCATCAACAAATACCACATAGAACATTATGCAAGCTAGCAGTCCTGCAATCAATAACTTAGAACCCCACGAACTTGTAGCAAGCAACGATTTTGGAACATTCTTTGGTGTATCCCAGGAAACCTTCGACAAGGTCTGGAATACGCTCACGGCCGATGATGCAAATTCAGTTGTCTATATCTCCATGGAAATCGGAGCGGATCCCGACGTGTTCCACCCCATTAAAGACGCTCTTATGGATCTTGAAAAAACTGACAGTATGCACTCAAAGACAAAAGAGTTTGTCAGGAAAATCTTTCATGGTCCAGAAAAAATTCCCTGCTACGGCGGAGGACTGGGAGTGCTTGCCGGCGATACCTTAAAAAGCTTTGCCGATTGCAGAATTCCCGTAGTCGCAGTAAGCCTGCTCTATCGTCACGGATATTTTTCCCAGATAGTAGACTCAAAGATTGGACAGATAGCTCAAAGTGTAGAGTGGCGCCCTGAGGAAACTCCCGGCCTCTACCTTCTCCGTGATCCTGAAAACTCGGAAAATCCGTTGCAAATTCAGATTCCTTTTTTCAATGAATACGACCAGGAGACCATAGCAGAAGCGCAGGTATGGATGAAGATGGAAGTAAACCACAGTCTGGATTACTTTATCCCCGAGTTACTGCTCGATTTTTCACTCGACAACAACCCTGCACCCATTCGTGATGCTGCAGGCCAGTTATATAACTCAGATTCCTCTATCATTAAAGCCACGCAACGAAGAATGCTTGGAACCGGAATCCTTCCAGTTATGCAGGCAATCGGAATCACCTCAAGTACTCTTCATCTCAATGAACAGCATGGTGTGGTCGTCGCCCTGCAACTTATAGCCGAAGAGCTTCAGGTAATCTTAAAACACAGCAATCTTTCCGAAGCTTCCGATGAGCAGATTTTTGCAGCAGCCGACAAAGTAGCAAAAAATCTGGTCTACACCATTCATACACCTGTAAAAGCAGGTCATGACCGTTTCAACAAATCAGTCTACGCCGGAATCAGCCACAAATCATGCAGACATATCCTTGAACTGTTGGCCCACGATGACGATGCGCCACATTCTTACAATTTCACCACACTTGCCATGCGTGTCAATCGCACGGCAAACAGCGTGAGTCGGCTACACAGGGATGTTACCCACAAACAGTTCCCGAACTTTGCCAAGAAAATTACAGCTATCACCAATGGTGTTCATCACCTGACATGGATCAGCGATGCACGGGCTGAACTCTTTGACAGTTTTCCTGAACTTGCAAACTGGAGAGATAATCCCGGAGTATTGCAGAATGCTGAAAAGCTCAAAAACAATACACAATTCAGAACCTACCTTCTTCGTGCCTGGGAAGAGGATTCTGCGATTCTGTACAAAGACGTTAACTCCATGCTCCTTCTCCATCGCAATGAGATGACAAGTACTTGGATTGATCCTCCGAATCACTATTCAAATATCATTGATGATACTACTAAACTTACTCCGAATGTTTTCACCATCGGCTTTGCCAGGCGCTTTTCGACTTATAAACGTGCCGACCTCATCTTTGACAATATTGACACCCTCTGTTCCATTGCAGTCAGGAATAACTGGCCCATAAATTTTTTCTTTGCCGGAAAAGCACATCCTGCAGACGAACCTGGAAAATCCGTTATTAAACTCATTCTTGATTACCAGAAAGAGCTGCACATCAAAAGCAAGGGACTGGTAAATCTAATTTTTATCCCCAACTATGACATGAAAATTGCGAAAGTGATGGTTGCGGGTGTTCACGCCTGGCTCAACAACCCTAAGCGCCCCCTTGAAGCATCGGGTACCAGTGGAATGAAGGCTGCATTAAATGGTGTTCCCAATCTGTCTATTATGGACGGGTGGTGGGTTGAGGGATACCATGATGGCCTCACCGGCTGGAAATTCGGTCATGAAGGCCCCGTTGATGAAGCAGATCTCAGTGAATCTCCCGAAGCTCTGCTCTATGCAGAGGACTCTGCATCCTTTTATGAAATGCTTCCTGGGGTTCTAGAAGAATTCTATGAGGACAGCTCACATTCCCGCCTGATTGATAAGGCAATCATGAACCTTTGTCTCAATATTCCTATCTTTAACACCCACAGGATGGCGGCTGAATATCTTCAAAAATACCAACTGAAGCTTCCATCTGTGCTGCAGGCAAGAATGGATAATTTTGCAGGACTTTATAATAGTAATGCATGAATATTTTGATTGGAAGATTCTCGATTATACAGTAACTTTTAGAAAATTTTGAATTACAGCTTCCTCCACAGGAGAACAGAATGGCTAAAGCTCATATAAGTGCAACCAATGCCACGGACAAAACAATCCGTGCCATTGATAGAAAACGTGAAAGAGAACGGCGCTTTATCCTCAATAAAGCTCGTGATAACGCCGATGAATTTGCCACGCTGGTAACCCAGCGTCTCATGGACAGGAATGTTCTCGAGATCAATTCGGTGCAAGGAGTCAGAGATGCTTTTGTCAGCCAACTGAGAGCTCTCCCGGAAATGGAAGAATTTGATATCCAAATGAAAGTTGCCCCAATCCGCACTCTTATTCCTGACCCTAATATCCTGAGTCTCTATCTCACCGGCTATGTTATTGAAGACCTTATCAAGAATCCAGCCATTGAGGATATTTTCGGTGAAGATGCTGATGTTTACCGCGCTATTGATTCAATTTTCAAAGTCCTCAGACCACCACAGTGATTCATCCCGCAGGACAACCTTCTCTTGTCTATGCCGATGCCCAGGGAAATATTAAAGATTTCCCTGATCTTCATGCAGCGGGCATGAGTGGAGGTAATTTCAAACTCCCTGACAAAAAGGATTTTATACCACTACCGGAAGGTAGCGAGCTTTTCGTCCTTCCCGGCCGTCTCCCCGTAGGGTGTGATGTGGCTACCGGAGAGGCTCTTTTAGTTGAAGAAGACCCCTTCTCAGGGGAAACCATCCAGGCCGTGGCGGCCTTTATGTCTCCTGCACACACAGCCATTCTCATCAGTGCCTATCAGACCACTGAAAATGCGCCCCGCCTGCCCCTGTTTGCCTATACAGCCATTGGCTGGTATGATGACAGATTCTGGACTACCGCCTTTCGAAGTGACAATGATATCCGCCAGGACTGCGCTCAGTTCAATCAGGATGAAATCAACTCTAAGACGGCAAAAAAACTTAGGCAAAACAAAAACAATAGGCTTATTCAGCATTTAGGCAAATGCTGCCTGACCTACGCCTGTCCTGCTGCAAGAAATTATTTTCTCGGTCGCTGGGAGGCTCCGTTGCCAACGTCGCCAATTTGCAATGCCAGGTGTGTTGGTTGCATATCCCTCCAGGCATCTGGGAAATGTTCCGCGACCCAGGACAGAATACAGTTCGTCCCCACCCCCTCTGAAATTGGACAGGTCGCTATCCCTCATTTACAGGAAGCAGAAGATGCCATCGTCAGTTTTGGACAGGGCTGCGAAGGAGAACCTCTCCTTCAAGCCGACACCCTGGAAAAAGCAATCATTGCGATTCGCAAAAAAACTGATCGTGGCACCATCAATCTCAATTCAAATGCAAGTCTGCCCAGCGCCATTCAACGTCTTGCAGGATCTGGACTCGATAGTCTTCGGGTATCGCTTAACTCTGCCCAGGAACTTTACCACCACAAATACTACCGTCCCCAGAACTTTTCCCTTTCCGATGTCCTTGAATCCATCCGGGTGATGAAAGGAGAAGGTGGTTTTGTCTCACTTAACTATTTTATTCTTCCAGGATTTACGGATTCGCTCCCTGAATTTGACGCACTGTCAACCCTCATTAACACTTTCCAGCCAAATCGTATTCAATTACGAAACCTTAACATGGACCCTGAATGGTATCTGCGCAGTATCGCCCTTGACTCTTCTGTTATTTCAATGGGTATGCGCCAGTGGTATGAAAAAATAAATGTAACTTTTCCACAATTACAACTGGGTTATTACAACCCCTCAATCCGTTAGGAACACAGGGATTTTTTCGCCACTACTTGATCTAAGTCAAGGTTCGCCCCTCATTTTGTCAATTTATTTTGCATTTTTCCCTTGATAATTATGCAAATTACTCTAGGATACACTTCAGTAATAATTACCACTAACCCTTTTAAGGAGCCACAATGCAACTTACTCCACAAATGCGTTTAACAACCCAGCGTCAAATAATTCTTGAAGAACTCGGGAAGGTCACCTCCCATCCCACAGCAAATGAAGTCTATGACATGGTTAGAAAACGTCTCCCTCGCATTGGCCTGGGAACCGTTTACAGAAACCTTGAGCTTATGGCTGAAACTGGAATTATCTTGAAGCTCGAAGTTGGCGGAACACAGAAACGTTTTGATGCAACCATTGACCCTCATTACCACATCCGCTGCCTCAGCTGCGGCAAGGTTGATGATATCGAACTTCCTGTAATGTCTGATATCAACAAAACAGCAGCTGACCTGAGTCATTATCAGGTCCTGGGTCACCATATTGAATTTTCAGGAATCTGCAGTGAATGCAGCAGCACTGAGCCTGAAGCACTGGTTAACTAGCAGGCACATGTTTCAGCACTGAAACTATCTTTCAATCTGAAACAAATATTAAAAAAAGGTCGTTGGTATTTATTCCGACGACCCTTTTTTTATCATTTTTCTGAGACAGAAATTATTCGAATATCACCTTACAGAAACGACGTTTACCCACTTTCACCAGTATTTCCCCATGAGGACTGACATTTCTCTTCATATCAGTTACCTTCTTCCCATCAAGAGACACGGCATTCTGCTTAATCATACGGCGCCCATCCGATGATGATTTGACCATCTCCAGATCAACGAGCAACTGAGGTAACCAGATATCATCATCCGAATGCATTCTCTTTTCGATGATGTCATCTGGCAGTTCACCTTTACGAAATACTTTTTCAAAGTTCTCTTCGGCCTGTTGCGCAGCTTCGGTCGAATGAAATCTGGCGGTAAGTTCTCGCGCTAACTGCTTCTTAATCTCCTTAGGGTGCATCGCACCTGATTCCATGAGAGCTTTCAAGTCGGCGATTTCATCATGGCTCAGATCACTTAGGAGATCGTAGTAACGAAACATAAGCTCATCGGATGCAGAAAGAACCTTTCCGTAAATATCATTGGCAGGTTCTGACACTCCGATATAGTTTCCAAGAGACTTGCTCATCTTATTCACACCATCAAGACCTTCAAGCAGAGGAAGCGTCATAACTACCTGAGGAGCCTGGCCTCTTGAACGCTGGAGATCACGTCCCATCAGGAGATTGAACAACTGATCGGTTCCGCCAAGCTCCACATCCGCTTCAAGTGCTACTGAATCATAGCCCTGAATGAGAGGATACATAAATTCATGAATAGAAATGGGATTCCCTTCACGAAAGCGAACCTTAAAGTCTTCACGTTCGAGCATCCTGGCAACGGTTAACTCGGATGCAAGCCGAATCATATCAAAAGAATCAAGCTTGCCAAGCCACTCCGAATTAAAGACGACCTTGGTTTTTTCAGGGTCAAGGATTTTAAAGACCTGTTCTTTATAACTTTCAGCATTGGCAACAACATCTTCACGAGTGAGTGCCTTTCTGGTCTCTGACTTCCCCGTCGGATCTCCAATCATTCCGGTAAAATCACCAATGAGAAAAAAAACATCATGTCCCATCTCCTGAAAATGCTTTAATTTCTGGAGTAACACCGTATGCCCCAGATGGAGATCAGGTGCCGTTGGATCAAATCCTGCTTTCACCCGGAGAGGGACACCGGTTTCTTCAGATTTTTTAAGCTTCTTGAGTAGTTCATCATGACCAATACAGTCAACTACCCCCCTTTCAAGCAAGGCTATCTGTTCTTCTATCGTTGCCATTTTTTGTATATTAAAATTAAATTATAATCTTTTACTGTAACTATTCAGCTGGGCACAATTTTACCCTAACTTCTGAACTGTAACTGAATAGTTACCTTTTACTTTGCGTACTGAACCGCCCGAGTTTCCCGGATCACCGTCACCCGAATCTGTCCTGGATAGGTCAGTTTTTCTTCAATTGTTTTTGCAATATCTTGGCTGAGGAGGGTCGCTTCACCATCCTTCACCTTTTGCGAATCGACAATAATACGTAAATCACGACCAGCTTGAATGGCATAGGCTTTTTCAACGCCGTCAAAGGATCCGGCAATAGCTTCAAGATCCTCAAGTCGTTTCACATAGGACTGGAGCATTTCTTTTCGTGCTCCGGGCCGTGCTCCTGAAAGGGCATCTGCGGCTTGTACCAGAACGTCAAGTACCGATTGGGGTGGTTGATCCTCGTGATGAGCCCCAATCGCATAAACGACTTCTTCGGGTTCACCATATTTCTTAGCTAAATCACGCCCAATAACAGCATGAGAACCTTCAACTTCATGATCCACTGCTTTACCAATATCATGAAGCAATCCTGCACGCTTAGCCATTTTCACATCGATACCAAGCTCAGCCGCCATTATGCCACAAAGAAACGCAACTTCAAGGGAGTGCTGCAGTACATTCTGTCCATAACTGGTCCTGTACTTCAAACGCCCAAGGAGATTGATCAATTCCACGTGCACCCCATGGGATCCAACGTCAAAGGTAGCCTGCTCACCGGCTTCCCTCATAACAGTCTCTAGCTCTTTGGTGACTTTATCAACAACTTCCTCAATCCGGGCTGGATGGATACGACCATCGGTTATAAGCTGCAGCAACGCAAGACGGGCAACCTCACGACGAACAGGGTTAAAACCGGAAAGAATCACTGCTTCAGGGGTGTCATCAATAATGATATCAATGCCGGTCGCTGCCTCTATTGCCCTGATATTCCGCCCTTCACGGCCAATAATTCGCCCTTTCATTTCATCATTTGGCAGGGGAACCATGGATACCGTTTTATCTGCTACATAGTCGCCAGCATAACGGGAAATGGCAAGTGCCAGGATGTTTTTCCCCTTGCGATCAGCCTCCATTTTCATCTCATTTTCGATGCGTGCTAAACGTTTAGCGGCATCCATGCGAGCCTCGCTTTCAAGAGACTCCATAAGCATTTTCTTAGCTTGATCCTGACTGACCCCCGAGAGTTTTTCCAACTCATAGCGCTGTTTACCTATGAGAAGATCAACTTCCTTGTTCTTTTCAATCAGTTCCTTGTCCTGATTTTTCAGATAATCATCATGCTTATCCTGATCTTGCTGACGCTTGTCAAGAGCAGACCATTCCTGTTTTAACTGGCCTTTCTTTTGCCCAAGACGCTGCAGTTCTTCCTTTAAATCAAGTTTTTCTTTTCGAATCTCTTCCTGAGCATTTTGTTTTTGCTTGTAAGCAGCCTCTTTTGCCTTTATCAGGGACTCTTTTTTTATTTGCTCAGCCTGTGAAAGAGCTGTTTCAATAATCAGTTTCCCCTGAGCATTAATATTGGCCTCATGACTTTCAACCAGTCGTTTTCGCAGTAAAACTCCTGCAATAGCACCAGCAACAAGCCCCACACCAATATATATAATTATCTGAAAATCCACAAAAAATCCCCCGTAACAACGGAATTAAGCGTGACAATGAAACAGGAGTAAAGGAAAGAAGGCCCCTTAGAAAAAGGGGGGACAATGAGGAAATAGCGCTTTCAATGATAAAGTAACATCGTGGATGATCCTTGATATAGTACCCCGACCACCGAAAAAACAGATGCAAACGTTATATTAAATCTGCCATATGAGAAAACAGTTTAAAGACACATGTTAATGGACCTGTCAAAACACCAGGTTTTTATTATCCCGTCATTCCTATAAAATTGGGAATTTAATTCTTTCAACATGCTCTGTATTCCAGACAAGGCAGGAATGATGAGCAGAGAACTTTTACGGAACCATCACACGTACACCCATACGTGATTTCTTCTCTATATGTAAAATCGGCCGCCCCAAACGGAGTAGTCGTTAGACAGTAGATATGGACAGACTTTGCACTTCCTATTTTGCTTCCAGAAACTCTTTATTTCTACCGCAGTCAATTCCGTCGGTAATTTCCGAAAATCATTACATATGCTGCAAAGACATTCCGGATTATGCAAACAGAACAATAACAATTAAATGCTTCGTTCTGAGAAAGATAAATTTCCCCACCCTGCCGTGTCGCCAGGAACGTTAAACCTATAATATAGGTGGGCGACTCATATATCCATCAGGTAATTCGCAAGCGATTTTCCATCCTGATACAGCGGAGTTTCCCTTTTTAAGAGAGTTGGCTCAACAACACTGAGGATCACCAACAGGCCAGGGAAAACTGTAAACTCTTCTTAATTCAACCGAGTATTCAAACTACTATAGCAAAATTCTCGAAAAAAAACAGATTATCTTGCTCAAAGCTTTTTTTCTTCTTCAAGCTCCTCGCAAATCTGTTTACCCAAGCGAGTCAGCCTGCTTTCTGTCTCCTGCTTATAACTTTTAAACTCCCGTTTTAGTTCGACATATCTTGAGGCAATATTAAGGCTGGCCAACACCGCAACCTTCCCCACAGCTACACTTCCCGAAGTTCCTGAAGAGCAGTTTTCCTCAACAAGATCCGTCACCAATTTAATAATCTCGGCCACCTCGTCTTCAGGTGCCCCGGTATAAAAGGCAAATTCAAGCCCTATAAGTTCAAAACGAACAAGTCGTTCCAACAGATCTACCTCTCAGCTATTATGGGTTTAATCTTCTCAGCAACTCAACGTTCAGACCTGTGCTAATGAGTCGGGTTGTTATGTGAATATGGTTCTTTGTACAATTATATCAGACTGAAGGTGTTTAGCCTGAAGGCTGAAGGTAAAGAAAAGGTCCTTATCAATCCATCAGCCTCAACAAGGTACAATATCCCAAAACTTGAGTCAGTAAGACTCAATCATTGCCGCCCTGAAGATCCGCCGAAAACAGATTTCCCTGTACTGCCGAATCGGATGTCTTATCAGTATTTTCATCATCGTCTGTGGAAACCCCACTTTCAGATTCCCATTCTTCAATTTTTCCGATAAGACTGCTTACTCTGGAGGAGATATCACCACGCTCATTTTTCATTGCCGCAAGATCATCCTGCAGTGTTTCGATTGTCGTATCTCGCCTTTGCAAAAGTGCAGTCAAATCCTTATTTTCAGCCTGCTGAGCATTAAATTTATCGAGCAATGTCGAAACAAATCGCTCAAGTCGTACAAGTTCATTTTCTTCAGTCATTACGATTACTCCAATATAAATAAAAACGAAAATAATAAAATCCGGTCAATAATATTGAACAATTATACCCTTGATTTCTTTAATTGCAAGCATGCTAAGCTCGCGAATATTGCCATCCTGCAGGCGATCCGTTTTCATAGGGCATATGGCCATGAAAAGGATTGGGATCTCCATCAAAAACAAGGGGTAAAAAATGTTTATCCCCCTCCCACATAGGTAAGCCTGGCAGTTCTGAAATACGTTTCCAGTGAAGCTCTCCCTCTTCATTAGACGTTCCCGGCTGCCCCTGATACTTCGTTACCAGAAAAATAAATCCAAACCAGTTTTCACCCTCCTTACCAAAACCAGGCCAGTTAATAGTACCTCGAAGTTTGACCTCTGTGCACTCAATTCCGGCTTCTTCATAAATCTCCCTCTTCAAACAGGATAAGGCGTCTTCCCCGGCTTCCATTTTACCACCAAGGCCATTATATTTCCCCAGGTGCTGATCTCCCGGCCTCTTGTTTCTGTGGATCAGCAGCACACTCTTTTTATCCTCCGAAAGGATAAATCCAAGGGTTGCCAAGATAGGTGTATACATCAAACACTCCTTATGATTTAATATAGCTAAATACAATACAAATGTTGTAACTTCAACGGGGCACAGTATTACCCTAACTTCTGAGCTGTAACTGTTCAGAAGTGCCTCATATTCGTTTATTTTAGCCTGCGCAGCATATGAATTTATATGTAAGCAGGCTATAAATGGACGAATATGGGGTGCTTCTGAATGGTTACCAAATGTTTATCATTCTCACTGCGATACTTTATCCTGTTCAGACTCTTACTTCACATAAAAATACACTGTTGTAATGCAAGAATTCAACTCTTACAAATCTCTATCCAGAATGGTCTCAGACACAGCAAAGCTACGCCTTCTCCTAGCTGGGCTCTGCTTTTTCTTTTTTTTTTACCCCGTATCAATTTTTGCCGCAAACCCTTTTCCCCACTACCCTGTAATTGTTAAAAACGTACAGTTCTGGGAGAAAATCTACGGTCAATACTCAACCAATCAGGCCGTGATCCACGATTCCAATAACCTTGATATCATCTATGAGGTATTGCCCATATTTAGCCATCGCCTTCCCGGGGCTCCCAAGATCAATCGCCCCATATTAAAGGGAATCAAAAATAAATATTCACGAATTTTAAATCAACTGGAACAGGGCATAAAACCAAAGACCAGAGAGGAGAAGAGAGTTGCAGCCCTTTTTCCAAAAAGCAGTCGTAAAGAACTAAAAAAAGCAGCCACCTCTATCCGAGTTCAGATTGGTCAAAAAGATCGATTTCTTGAAGGTGTCATCCAGTCGGGTGCCTACATAAATGAAATTCGGAATATCTTCGCACGTCAGGGACTCCCTCAGGATCTTGCCTACCTTCCCCATGTGGAATCCTCATTTAACCTCAACGCCTACTCTAAATTTGGAGCATCCGGAATATGGCAATTCACACGATCCACGGGAAAACAATTTCTTACAATCGATTATGCAGTTGATGAAAGACAGGATCCCATTCTGGCAAGCCATGCGGCAGCCAAATTCCTCAAAAATAACCACAAACTTCTTGGCAACTGGCCACTCGCTCTCACTGCATACAACTATGGTCCATCAGGCATGCTCCGGGCAAAAAAAGCCCATGAAAATTATGTAAATATCTTTTCACATTATGAAAAGGGATATTTCAAATTCGCATCACGCAATTTTTATTCCGAATTTCTTGCCGCAGTACGAGTAGCTAAAAGACTTGAACATGATCCAACTGTACAACTAAAAAAACCTCAACGTAGCATTCAGTATACTCTTCCTGCATATATTTCAATCCGGGATATATGCCGACATTTTACTCTTTCAGAGGAAACTCTTAAAAAATTCAATCCGGCCCTCAGACGTCCAGTTCTTCAAGGAAAAAAATATATCCCCAGAGGATTCACCCTGAACCTACCTCATACCAGTCAATACAAAGGCCTTATCAGTACAGTACCGTCCCGGATCTACCGCAAGAGCCAGAAACCAACGAACTTCCATCGTGTACGCGCCGGGGACAGTGCAGGGAAAATTGCAGAGAAGTATAAGGTCAGCCTCAAATCATTGCGAAGCGCCAATAATCTCGATAAAAATGCGGCCATCTTTGTGGGGCAAAACCTGCGTATCCCTGATACTTTTTCAAAGCCAAAGGCCCCACAGAACATTCGCTCCCAAAACCGGAAGACCTCTAGCAGACCCTATCCCCCCGGGCCCTCTGTGAAAAACTCGAATGCTTTACCGGTGCTGGCCGATGTAAAAAAAAAACAACCTGCATGGAAGAGCATCCAGAAAGCCCGAAGTGTTGTATTGGGAGAACTGGGTGTCCAAAAAGTAGTGAGGAAGAACAACACAACCCTGGGAACAATTTCAGTACTTCCAGACGAATCCCTGGAGCTCCTTGCCGACTGGCTCAAGGTATCAGTAACGACACTTCGAAAATTAAACAACTTTTCTCTTAATCGTAAACTTCACCCCGATGAAAGCATTCAAATCAATTTAAATAATATCTCGGCAAAACAATTTGAAGAAAAACGTTTTGACTTTCACCTGGAAACTGAGGAAGATTTCTTTAACGCCTACAAAATTGTCGGAGTGAGTTCGTATAAGGTGAAAAAAGGTGATACTGCCTGGGATATCTGCAGGAAAAAATTTGATCTCCCACTCTGGCTGCTAAAGAAATATAATGCAAATCTTGATTTCAGCAGTCTTCAAGCTTCACAACGATTGACAATTCCCATAGTGAAGGCTATTTGAGTAGTATCTTAAAATTCTTTCGAAGTCTGCGCTTACATCGTGTTTTTTTTGAAAAGAATTTTGTGAAGGAACCTACACCTTTTAAAGGAGTGACTGAACTAACTTCCTGCTGACCATTCAGCACCGGTGTCAGATCTTTACAAAAATAACCACGCAACGCATATAAAATTAAAAGGAGTTTACATTGGATATTTCAAAACGTATTGCAGAGCTAAAACAACAACCCGGTTTTAATGACAATGTTGGGATGATCCTTATTCATAACGGTACCGTTCGTGGATGGTCACGTGCCAATGACAAAAAAACCGTTGTAACTCTTGAAGTAACCCCGGATCATGAGAAAATTGAAGCTATTCGTCAGGAATTTCTCAAACGTGAAGGGATCTTTGAAATTATCATAAAAGCCCTCAGCGGACGCTTCCTGCCAGGCGATGATCTGCTCTACCTTATTGTTGCAGGAGATATCCGTGAGAATATTAAACCGGTACTGGCAGAGTTACTCGACCGGGTCAAGGCAGAGGCGATCGCCAAGAAGGAGATAATGGCTGATTAAGCCCTCTAAACGATAGGATACATATGTCTAAAGCAAAGAAGTTTATTCGAAAGTTCAAAGACACTAAAACACTTCCTCATGTGGTGACAAGCCTGTCTCGTCTTATTGCAGATGAGAATTCCACCATGAAGGATTTTGAAGATGTCATCAAGATGGATCCCATTCTGGTGGTGCGCCTTCTCCGGTTGGTCAATTCACCTTTTTACGGACTCTTGCAACGGGTTGATTCCATCGGTAGAGCTGTCGCATATCTGGGCATGAAGAATCTTCATAATCTGGCGGTGACAGATGCCCTGAAAAATATTTTCCAGGAAAAGGGCGGATCCCATGCATTTTCCAGAGAAAGACTTTGGTTGCACTGTGCCGCCGTCTCTATCTGTGCCAAAATGATTGCCGAAAGAATTTTCGGAACAAATGGCGATGACGCATACCTGTGTGGAATTTTACATGATTTTGGGCTTATCGTTGAGTCACAGGTTGATCCAAAAAATTTCTTTGCCGCCTGTGACGCCTGTAAAGATGGAGACTCTCTCACCACCCATGAACAGGAGTATATGGGGACTGATCATTGTGAAATTGGTTACCTCCTTAGTATTGATTGGGAGATGCCTGAAACCATACAGGAAGCTATCAGGGACCACCATCTTCAAGAAGGCAATTACGACCCCGCAAGCCTTACCGGAATCATCCAGATTGCCGAATATATCACAGGACAACTTGGCTACACAGCTCTTGCCGATATTTCTCCGGTACTCCCCTCTCACCTTGTTGTCCATATGCAGGACAATATGGATGAATACAAAGTACTCATTGAAGATCTTCCCGAAGAGATGACTAAAGCTCAAGACCTCTACGGAGACTAGGAAATATCATGGCTGATAATTTCTCTATTTTTGACACGGTAACCTCCTATCAACAGGAGATCGGCGAACTCCTGCAACTCCTTTCTATTTCTGTACCCGACTGTTTTTGCCTTTGCATAGACAACAAAGACACACAGCATGATACAGGAACAGGCTCACCACCAGAGACAGCCACGATCGAGCAACTCCAGAAACTGCTGCGGAAGAGCAGTACAGAGTACACCGTCGTCAATTCAGAAGATAAAGAGTGGTCAGCCATCGCCCTTCCAGAAATCAGGGCAACATTGTACTTCACCTGCCCCTTACAAACAGAGAGTTCGTGCACTGAAGATATCCACTTTTGTTGCAAAGTTTTCGGTAGGCACCAGAAAACAGCAGCAGTACAGAAAAAACTGGATATCCAAAAGAAACAATTTGACCGCAAATTCTCGGTTCTTGAAGCAAAATACCAGGCAACACTCGAAGATAACGAAAAAAGCTATCGCATTATTCAAGAGCAGCAGGAAAATTATTCAAAGACCCTGCAAACCGAGATAGAGATCCAGACAAAAAAGTTACGCAAGGCCAAGGTAGCAGCGGAATCGGCCTCCGTTGCCAAAAGTCAATTCCTTGCCTCCATGAGTCACGAAATAAGAACCCCGATGAACGGTGTTATTGGCTTTACTGAGATGCTCCTGCAAAGTGAGCTCGACGAAGAACAGCGTGACAGCGCCGAAACCATAAAACGAAGTGGTGAAGCTCTGCTCGGACTCATCAATGACATCCTCGACTTTTCAAAAGTCGAGGCCGGCCAGATGGATCTTGAATATATCGATTTTGATCCTGAAATAACAGCCCATGACGTTTGTGAACTAGTTCGTCCGCGGGTTGCCGGAAAACCCATTGAAGTGCTCTGTAAAATTGACGACAACCTGCCCGCCAATATCAGTGGAGACCCGGGAAGGTTCCGTCAGGTCCTGCTCAACCTCCTTGGGAATTCGGCAAAATTCACCGAAAAAGGTGAGCTTGAATTGACCATTAATGTGGAGGAAGAAGATGCCACAAACATCAAACTCCACTGCCTTATTCGTGATACCGGAATCGGAATAGATGCAGCAAAATGCGAATCTATCTTCGAGGCATTTAAGCAGGAAGATGGTACCACCACCCGAAGATACGGTGGAACCGGACTTGGGCTTTCAATTTGTCGTAAAATCGCCAACTTAATGCAGGGAAGGTCTGGGTGGAAAGTATTCAGGGGCAAGGCTCCACCTTCCACTTCACAGCCATGATGCGTAAATCTTCAATTTCACGTGCCAAAACACTCAAACAGCTGGATCTTGAAGGTACCAGAATGCTCATTGTAGATGACAATGCAGCCAACAATAGTATTCTTGTTCATCTCCTCAACAATGCCGGGATCAGAACTACTGCACTGCTCGAGGAAACACAGACCATGGCAACCCTGAAGGAGGCTGAAGATTCCGGTGACCCCTTTGACCTTGCTATCATAGATCTGCAAATGCCCGTGATTAGTGGTTTCGAACTAGCCAAGATGATCAGGTCTTCCAAGCTCAAAAGTAGAGCTATCCCCTTTCTTGCCTACACCTCATCGACGGAAAAAATCGCCAAGAAATGTAAGGATGCCGGATTTACGGCATTCTTGAACAAGCCTGCACGTCGGACCATTTTACTCCGAACCCTTTCAAGAACCCTTGGCACCGGAGGAGATGAGGTTGTTCCGGCAGCAGAGAAAAAGCTGGTAACTCAATATTCCGTACGTGAAGAGATAAAACAGTCTATCAGGATTCTTCTTGTAGAGGACAACCTGGTAAACCAAAAGCTGGCAAGCATGATTCTGACAAAGGCTGGATACAGCGTGGAAGTTGCCGGCAATGGAAAAATCGCAGTTGATATGTTCAGTGCTCATCCTGACTCGTTTGACACCATCCTGATGGATGTACAGATGCCTGAAATGGATGGCTACGAAGCCACCAGACAAATCCGCAAACTCGGATTTACAGATATTCCCATACTGGCCATGACGGCCAATGCCATGAAAGGTGACCGTGAGCTCTGTCTTGAGGCCGGTATGAATGATTATATTACAAAACCAATCAAAAGAGACATTGTCTTCGATATGCTCGACAGATGGTTATGTTCCTCCCGGTGAACGACTAAACCATTGCAACTCCCTAAAGCAACCCTATGGCAGATAAAAACACAACGCAAGCTAACGCTACTGGACGACTTCTTGACTGGGCAAATTCACCTCTTCATACCGGTTCATTCTTACTTCTTAAACTCCATACTCTTCTTCGAATCCTCCTTATAACCTTCAAAGAGTTTGGTAACAATACTCTGAACATCCGTGCAAGTGCGCTGACCTACACCATCCTCCTGTCGCTGGTTCCCATGCTGGCAATGAGTACTGCCGTTGTGAAAGGTCTTGGTGGAGGCGATGAATTACGGCAGGTGGTATACAGCTACCTGGATACTCTTGAAGAAACGACACCACTAACCCATCTTGGAATTCCGGGGCTGCTGGAAACGCCTCCAGATGAGACATCACTCCAGACAGATCCAGGCACCACGGCCAGCATGCCGGATGGTCAGGTCACTGACCAATTCAGGGCAGCAGCAGATCAGATGTTCACCTATGTGGACAATACTGACTTTGCAACTCTTGGTACCATTGGTGTTCTCGGTGTTCTCTTCAGTGCCATCCTTGTACTGAGTAATATCGAACTTTCCATGAATACCATATGGCATGTGTCATCTGGTAGATCAATACTGAGAAAGGTAACTGATTACCTTAGCTTTCTCATTCTTATGCCGCTCTCGATCAACTTTGGATTTGCAGCAAATGCAGTGCTGAAAAATGACGCTCTGCTCGATAAATTTCTGGACTTTCTGCCGGGTCCCTGGGTTGAAACGGGCCTGCTCTTTATAGTGCCACTCTTTTTTATCACCATGACCCTCTTTCTGATTTATATTTTTTTTCCAAATACAAAAGTCAAACTGGGACCTGCTTTTATCGGCGCTCTTTTTGCCGGTGCCCTGTGGTTTCTCACCCAAAACGTTTATATAGGTCTCCAGATTGGAGTATCGAAATACAATGCTATCTACGGCTCTTTTGCCACATTACCACTCTTTCTGGTGTGGATGTTTCTTGGCTGGATGTTCATTCTTGGCGGTGCCCAACTAGCCTTTGCCTGTCAGCAGCATCAAAGCTATCAACTCAAAAAAATCAAGCATTCGCCACTAGAACAACTCAGTGCCGCCTTCGATATTCTGAATATCACCTATGATTTTTACGCCAAAAAAACGAAATTACAAAAACAAGAACTCCCTGCCCATTGTCCTGCCTATTCTGCCACGCTTCTCTCAACTACTCTGGAGAAACTCCTGTTATCCCAGACGATTATCAGTACTGAAAAAGGACGTCTTCTCCCATCGGGACCAGCTGAAAAACTCAATTACCAGGAAATATTTTCTTCAATTATTGGAAATTCAGTCCCGGACACCATGGGCGGAAAGACTGCTATGGAGCTTATCAAACAGGCAAAACCTCTTTTAGAAAAAGACTTCTCAGTAAAGCAGTAAACCCACAATTTCCAGGAACCATTATCTCTTGCATGATGAAATATTTACTTGCAATATTTCTAGAAAAAGATACTATGTGGGAATAGTTATTCTTACAAACTTTAAAACAAACTACACGGAGAATTATCATGAAAAAATTTACCTGTTCAGTATGCGGCTATACCCATGAAGGTGATAGCGCACCCGACAAATGCCCACAGTGCGGCGCAAGCGCTGACAAATTTAAAGTAGCCGTTGAAGGTGAAATGGCATGGGCTGATGAGCATGTTATTGGCGTTGCCAAGGATGTTGATCCTGCAATCGTTGAGGGCTTGCGTGCCAACTTTAATGGTGAATGTACAGAAGTCGGAATGTACCTTGCCATGAGCCGTCAAGCAGACCGCGAAGGCTATCCTGAAGTCGCTGAGGCCTACAAACGTATCGCATGGGAAGAGGCAGAACATGCTTCTAAGTTTGCAGAAATGCTCGGCGAAGTAGTGGTAGCATCCACCAAAGAAAACCTTGAGGCACGAGTTGCTGCAGAGTATGGCGCATGTCAAGGCAAGAAAGATCTTGCCGTTGAAGCCAAAAAACAGAATCTTGATGCCATCCATGACACTGTTCACGAGATGTGCAAAGATGAAGCTCGTCACGGTATGGCTTTTAAAGGTCTGCTGGAAAGATACTTCGCTTAAAAAATGCGAAGTTTCGAAGACAACTGATTCGCTCAAGCCTCTGTGTTTTACACAGAGGCTTTTTTTGTTTCCCTATAAAAATAACACCAGACTACTATTTCAACTATGCAAACAAGCAAGGCCCTGCAACAAAGACAATCAGTACGTGCCTTTCTCAAAAAGGAAGTTGAAGAAAAAATAATTACCGCCATCCTGGCTGCTGCCAGCCACGCACCATCTGGTGCCAACATTCAACCCTGGCAGGTAGCTGTTGTCTCGGGAGAGACAAAAATGAAGCTGCAGGAAAAGATTGAACAAAGTTTCCGTAGCGGCAAGAGAGGAAGTGCTGATTACCAGTATTACCCAAAGGAATGGGACAATCCATACAAACTTCGTAGAATCCACTGCGGCCAGCAGATGTACGACACCCTGAAAATAGCGCGGCGGGACAAGCAGCGTCGCCTGGATCAGTGGGCAGCAAACTATCGCTCTTTCGATGCGCCGGTAATGCTGCTTTTCTTCATGGACAGGATGATGGAGACCGGATCGTATCTTGACTACGGTATGTTTTTACAATCCATAATGCTTGCTGCTTTAGATCATGACCTGGCAACCTGCACCCAGGCATCCCTTGCCGATTATCCGGAAATTATTAAAAACACGTTGGGATATCCACAGGAAAGCATTTTACTTTGCGGAATGGCACTGGGATATGAAGACAAAGAGGCACTGATAAACAGTTACCGAACACCACGTGAAGAAGTCTCATCCTTCACCCGATTTTTCCGATAGTTCGCCCTGCCCCCTAAAAAAAATCCTTTTCTCCATTCAAACAGCAATAAAAATACGTGAAAAATTGCATTTTTTTTCGGCACAAAGAGCTCTAATCACCTGGATACAAGGTTATTTCAAACCCACACAAACCAAACAGCTGGAGACAATAAAATTGTTAGTCAAAATGTGTAAAAAAGAACAAATCCTTGATTTATTCCCTCAAATATGAGGTACTGTAGAAAGAGTGTTCTTCAAAAATCGTGTAAAACCTAGGTAAACCACACAAATATATGCGCACCTTTACCCGTCAATTACCATTCTCAATCTACCTGCTCATTTTCATCCTGTTGCAGTTTGTTCTCGTAGTGCTGCTCTCCTATGGCAAGCAACAGGTATCAGACAGTTACCAACAACAGTTTTCCCTAGAGCTTGAAAACGACTTCGCATTCACCCTTTCTCATTACCGTGACCTCTCGAATTTTTTCTTTCGGACTCAGATCAATCAGCCATCAATTCTATCACTTATGGAGCAGGCTGGTAGTGCTTCCGATGCTGAAAAAGTCTCTTTGAGGCAGAACCTCTTTATGGAAATTAATCCAAGGTCCAAGGCGGCAAAAAGTGAACTCCGTCATGTGCACTTTCATCTCCCCAACGGGAATAGTTTTTTACGAATGCATAAGCCAAAACTATTCGGGGATAACCTAAATCAGGCACGGGAAAGCGTACGACTTATTGGCCAGGAAAAACAATTCCTCGAAGGTTTTGAACTCGGGCGTCATTTTTATGCCATTCGCTATCTCTATCCTCTCTTTAATGTGGAGAAAAAGTTTTTAGGAAGCGTGGAAACAGGTATTTCCTTTCCGCAGTTCCGAAAAAGCCTCTATCAGCTTGCAAAAGGTGAGTATTACCTCCTGGTCAAAGAAGAAATAGCAGAGAAGAAATTAGTTACCGATGGGAAGAATAATTTTCAACGTTCTTTTCTCAGTAAACAATTTTTTATGGAAAAGTCAGATCTTGACCATGACCTGATGGCAAAGCATTTACAAACCCCAAACCATGTTTCCCTGCCTGTTATGGCAACGATAGACAAAAATATTAAAAAACAGGCAAAGATACAACTACCCGATGGAAAACCATTCAATATAACGACTAAGGTAGCCGGAGAGAATTATCTGGTGTCATTTCTTCCCCTCAAAAATATCCTTAACGCAGATATCGGATATCTGGTCTGGTATTCAAGAGATCAAAACTTCAGCTATATTGAACGGGGCTATGTCATTTCTTACTTCATAGGAACTGTTCTCATTTTGATTATTTTATTTCTCTATCGCTGGTCCACAAATAGAATTTTCAATCAGTTAAAAACACTCAAAGAAGCCAAAAAAGAACTCACTAAATCCCATGCCGAAATAGAACAGATTTTCAACACTGCAGCCGGTGCTATGCGTGTTATAGACGAAAACCACAATGTTCTACGGGTAAATGGACGTTTCCTGCAGTTAAGCGGTATGAAGGAGCAGGAATTATTAGCTCTCAAATGCTACGAAGTCTTTGGCGGTTCTTCTTCCTGTATGTCAGATAGTTGTCCGCTTGAACGCATAATAGTAGGCGGTGAAGAGTGGATTGAACATGAGGCCATTAAACATTTTCCAAATGGTAGAAATATACCCTGTATAATTACTGCCACGCCATACCGAGACAGCAACAACGAGGTTATCGGAATCATAGAAGATTTCAAAGACATTTCCGACCGCAAGGAATTCGAACAGCAATTAAAACTGCTCGCCCGCACCGATGCCTTAACCGGCTTAATGAACCGGCGTGGTTTTATCCGTGGAGCCGAACAGATGCTTCGCCTTGCCAAGCGCCAGAAGAACACTCTTTTTCTGCTCTTTGCTGATCTGGATAATATGAAACGCATTAATGACGATTTAAGTCATGCAAAAGGAGACCTTGCCCTTCAAGAAATTGCAAAACTCCTGATGAACACGTACAGAGAGACTGACATTATAGGTCGACTCGGGGGGGATGAATTTGCAGTGCTTCTCGTTGATGTATCAGCAAAGGAGAAAGAAAACATTGTTGACCGTTTCCAGGAAAACCTGGCCCAATGGAACAGAGACTCCAGTGAGGATTTCACCCTGTCTCTGAGTATTGGGGTTGTGCAATCCCACTCTGAAACCCAAGAAGATATGGAAGCCCTTCTTCATCGTGCCGATCAGGCCATGTATAACGTAAAAAGACAGCGAAAAACAAGACGTGGACAAAAATGATCACCGGTGCAACTCATCATGGCTGATATATTTATTGTCGATGACGATGTAATGCTGCAGCAAATGCTTATCCGGCAACTGCAACTCTCTGGTCATCAAACAAACTGTGCTGACACCCTCTCTAAAGGCCTGGAGCAGGTCCTTTCCGGAGCATATGATATCGTTCTCCTCGACGTCCAGCTACCAGATGGAAATGGCCTGGAATATATACCCAACTTTAAGGATGCAGCATCGTCTCCTGAAGTCATCATTATTACAGGAAAAGGCGATAAAAATGGCGCAGAAAAAGCCATAGTCAGCGGCGCCTGGGGCTATATTGAAAAGCCGCATGTTATTAAGGAACTGCTCCTTCATATTGCACGTATCCAGCAGTATCGAAAAGAAAAAGACAGGACGGAGAAAGTACCGGTTGTTCTAAAACGAGACGCCATTATTGGCAACAGTCCCCTGCTCACAGAATGCCTCAACAGAGTCGCAGAGGCAGCCTTTTCCGAAGCAAGTGTTTTGATAACCGGTGAAACAGGAACGGGAAAAGAACTTTTAGCCCGGGCGATCCATGAAAACAGTAGTCGTGCGGATCACAATTTTGTAACCGTTGACTGTGCCTCTCTGCCTGAAAATCTCATCGAAAGCAGTCTCTTTGGATACATAAAGGGGGCCTTTACAGGAGCTGAAAGTAACCGGGAGGGGCTTATTCAACTCGCCGATGGCGGAACCCTGTTTCTCGATGAGGTTGGCGAACTCCCCCTAAGCATGCAAAAAACGTTTTTACGCGTATTACAGGAAGGCAGCTATCACCCGGTTGGTTCTGCCCATGAAAAGCACAGTAACTTCAGAGTCGTTGCAGCAACAAATATTGATATCATGAGAGGCGTTGATCAGGGATCATTTCGAAATGATTTACTGTATCGTTTAAAGGCATTCTCCTGTAGCCCTCCTCCCCTGCGAAACAGAAAGGACGACATTAAGCCCCTGATACGATATTTTCTGGCCCGGATGTGGGATCGATCAAATCTTGATTACCAGGGGATTTCACCGGATTTCATCGAACACCTGACAGCCTACGACTGGCCCGGAAACATTAGAGAACTTCAACAAACTCTGGAACAGGTTGTTGCCAGCACAATACATACCCTACCCCCAACATTATTTGCCTATCATCTCCCCAAACATTTTCGCATCCAACAGGCTCAAGCGGGAATACAGACGCCTCCTTCGCAGCCCTTTCCTGATATTTCTCCAACTTCTAAGAATCTCACGCCACTGCCGTGGAATGCATTTAAAAACAATTACGAACGACAATACATTCATGATCTCATGCGCCATTCCAGAGGGAGTGTAACGCTAGCCTGTCAGGTGTCACAACTTTCAAGAGCCCGTATATATCAGTTACGCGAAAAACATGGTTTACTTGCCTTATCCTGAATAGCCCTTCCTGCCCCACGGCAATGGCTACTTTTATAGCCACTATCTGTCCACAAAAGTAGCCCATGGCTACTTTTCTACCCAACCTTCCCATGTCGCCTCCACGAAAAAGATAGCATATACTGCTGTTATCATGGAACTAGGCAATAAAACCATGCCCATCTCCAGATGGCATGTTTCATGCTAAGCAGGTCATATGAATATATTTTTTTATACACCCTGGAGCTCAAACAGAGCCAAGCACTATTTAGAACGGTTACTGGAACTTCCAGTCCTGAAATTAATGACGATTCTTCCCGCAGGATCACTCTTCCTTTCTCCCCTGGCTCTGAAACTGCGCAGTGGCGACTTGCTTCTTCTCTTTGCTGCCAATACAGAAGACTTAAGGGAACTGCTCACCCTGAGAAATGACTTCAATGATTTTCGTATTATTTTAATTCTGGGGGACAGTACAATCCTTCGTGAGGCGTATTCACTTCGGCCACGATTCATAGCTCTTTATGACGAAACAATAACAAAACTCGAAGCTGTTATTAAAAAAACCATGCAGGCGGACACGCCCTGTGCCCAAAATTATCAAATAAAAAAGAACGTTTAAACGAATGGAAACCTCCCCGGGTATACCGGGGTTTTAACATTTCAGCAATCAAAGAGAGGGAAAATGCTAAAAGTAAAATTGCGGGTCAAATTATTAGGAGCCTTCGGACTGGTACTGATACTGTTTGTGGCTGTTATGGCCGTTTACCAGTATCTGTCCAGCTATACAACGAACAGTTTCGATAATCTGTTGCAGGGAGAGCTGGCAATTGCCAACCATGCAGCGGCAATCAATTCCTATGAGTTGCAATGTCGTCGCAATGAAAAAGATTTTCTGCTCCGCAAAGACAAAAAATACCTCGAACAGCTGAACAAAAACATAGCATTATTAAAAGCAGAGGCTCAGAGCATCATCACCCTGGCTCAACAGCTAGACGACCAGGAATCGGCCACCAATGCCGCAGCAGTCATTAGCTACGCAGACGAATATCAAACGGCATTCACAGCGCTGGTTGCTTCCTGGGAACGAAAAGGGCTTGATCCTAAATCAGGACTTCAGGGGGAGTTTAGAGCTGCCGCCCATAAGCTTTCAGAGGACTTAAAGGAACACGAAATAGGCGATTTACAGGTCGCTCTCCTAATGATGCGTCGTTATGAAAAAGATTTTATGCGCACTGGTAGTGACAACTACAAACAAAAATTCACTGCGGCAATAGCAAGATATAAGGAGCTTCTTGAAACAAGTACTTGTGATGAGAAATCCAAGCAAACTCAGACACAGGCATTATCCTCATATGAAAGAGCCTTTACCAGGTACCTTGCTGCAGACAAATCCAGTGGCCAGCAGGAACTGGCCTACCAGGCCATGAGAGCTCCGTCCCATTACATGGAAGAAGCTATTGGGCAGGTACTCGTGCCCAATGCAGAAGCATTTCTGCTGGATATTCGTAAAAATGAAAAAGATTATATTCTCCGCAATGAAACAAAATATATCAAAAAAACCCACGACTCCATTGCAAGATTAAAAGCTGCAGTTGCTGACGCCGGGATTCTCCAGGAACATATTGACGCTACCACCGCCGCCTTGAATGCATATCAGCGTTCATTTGATCTTATGACGAAGGAAGACACAAAGATCATAGCCCTGACTGCAACCATGCGAGCCACTGTTCACCAAATTGAGCCTGCCGTGGAAGTTCTGCATAAAAAGGCCGAAGAAGCCTCAGTTGAAGAAGTTGAAGTGATTTCTCAAAAGAACGCCCTCCTCTCCCAGATAGCCATTGGAACAGGAATTGCCGCAATTATTATTGGTATGGTATTGGCATTGTTTATCAGTAACCTCATCGTAAGACCACTGCGTCGCATAACTGACAGCTTGAAAAACATGTCAGATGGTGAAGGTGACCTGACCCAACGGTTGAAGGTGGACTGTCCGAACTGTTCCGATATCAAGAAGTGCGGAACCCCTTCCTGTAAAAGCTACGGTAAAAGTGATCTCTGCTGGGAAATAAGCGGCACCATGTCCGATGATCCGGACTGTATAGATGTCGTCAGCGGTAAAGTTACAGACTGTAAGAATTGTGAGGTTTTCACAAAATCAAACTACGATGAACTGCAGGAACTCTCCAATAATTTCAACATCTTTATCCTTAAATTGCAGCACATGTTCAAAGATGTGGTGCAGGGTGTGGTCACCATCTCCTCTGCCACCACTGAACTCTCTGCCATTGCCGAGCAGATGTCAGGCGGTGCCAATAACGTATCTGACCAGTCAAACACCGTGGCCACTGCCGCTGAAGAGATGAGTGTCAATATGGATTCCGTAGCTGCGGCCACGGAAGAGACCACCACCAATATGAATATTGTTGCTTCGGCTGCAGAAGAGATGTCCGCAACCATTGCAGACGTCAATGCCAATACGGAACAAGCAAGTAAGGTCACCGGTGAAGCGGTAGAAGAGGCAAAGAGTGCCACCATCAAGGTACAACAGCTTGGACTTGCAGCCAGCGAAATCAGTAAGGTCACCGAGGTGATCACTGATATCTCAGGCCAGACCAATCTGCTCGCTCTGAACGCCACCATTGAGGCAGCGCGCGCCGGTGAGGCGGGTAAGGGCTTTGCCGTGGTTGCCAATGAAATCAAGGAGCTGGCCAAGCAGACGGCGGATGCCACCGGACAAATCAAGTCTCAAATCGAAGATATCCAGAATTCAACTTCAGACACAGTAACACAGATCCAACGTATAACTGAAGTTATCAACAACGTAAACGATACAGTGGGTACCATCACCGGTGCAGTCAGCGAGCAAACCGCAGCCACGGATGAGATCGCCTCAAACGTTGCCCAGGCAGCACAGGGACTTGCAGAGGTCAACGAAAATGTGGCCCAGAGTTCTTCTGTTTCAGCTCAGATTGCTCAGGACATCACCATGGTTAATCAGGCTGCCACCGAGATGGCGACTTCAAGTTCTGAGGTGCAGTCCAGTGCCACCGAACTTTCCAGGACGGCAGAAAAGCTCAAAGATATGGTTGGAGGATTTAAACTGTAGGACGAGCATTTTCAGGGATGTAAGCTTCTGCAAACATCCCTGGGAAGATCGTTCCGATTTCAGCACACACCTGCCAGAAAGAAAACTGGAGACAAAAAACCAGTTAAGGTATTATATATACACACTTGTAACTTGACGTGTACTGAACAGTTGTAAAAAACAACATGGCCTACGAGAGCACTATGCCAAGGAAAAAACCAGCATCCATTCATTCAAAACAGTATGGGGTTTTGTTTGTTTTTTTCGTGCTGACTGTAGTATTTTTTGTTATCGGCTGTGAACAAACTCAAGATATAAAAAAAATCTCACTTGAGAAAAGTGAGCGAATTCATCCCCTGTCCGCTCCTACTGAGAAGGAAGAGTCACTAAAGGTTGCCGTTTCCGCAATGATATCCCCCAAGGATACTTTTACTTTCTACAAAGATATCCTTGCCTATCTCTCAGAAAAAATAGCCCTTCCCGTACACCTAGTACAACGGGAAACCTACGAAGAGGTGAACTCTCTCCTTAAGGATAATGAACTGCACGCCGCCTTTGTCTGTACCGGCGCTTATATAAAAGGCCATGACGATTTTGGCATGGAGTTACTGGTCGCTCCGGTGGCCTATGGTAAGCCAGTATATTATTCCTATATTATCGTCCCCAAAGAAAGTTCGGCGCAGTCCTTAAGTGATTTACAAGGCAAATCATTTGCCTTCACCGATCCCTTGTCAAACACCGAAAAGCTTTCACCAAGCTATATGCTGGCAAAAATGGGTACGAACGCAGATCTTTTCTTCTCCCGAGTTACCCACACCTACAGCCACGATAAATCCATAGAAGCTGTTGCAAAAAAGCTGGTTGACGGAGCAGCCATTGACAGCCTGATTTGGGATTATATGGACCAGAGCAATCCCCTCTTCACATCCCAAACCAGGATTATTTCCAAATCGGCGCCCTATGGTATTCCACCGGTGGTAGTCCCTAAAGAGCTGGACAGTCAGCTGAAAGAAGAGCTGCGCACTGTTTTTCTTCATATGCATAAAGACCCAGCCGGACGTGAAATCCTCCAAAAAATCATGATAAACCGCTTCATCGTCGTATCAGATGCAATCTATGACACGGTCAGAACCATGCAGCAATGAGTAAATGATGAAAAATAAATCCCATGGCATCCAACAACTTCGTGATATGCCACTCGGTTTCAAGTTCTCAATTCTTGTGAGTGGGATCGTTGTCATACTGGGAATTACTACCATATTTTTTGTTGAATCCAAAGTAAGTGATGTCCTTCATGGTGAACACCGCGAAAGAGGACTGTCCATAGCACGCTACTTGGAAACGCAATGCGTAGATTTCATCTTTACCGGCAACAGGATCAAGCTACACCAGCTGCTCAATACTGTTAAAAGCACCGAAAAAGATATCAAATATCTATTTATACTCGGGCCAGAGAAAGAAATCCTCGCTCATACCTTTGGTGAAGTGAGCTTCCCAAAGGTGTTGCTGGACGCAAATCCCATTCCTGTAGGGAGGCCATTCACCTATAGCCACCTTCAGTTCAACAACAATAGAAACATCATTGATGAACTTAACATCCCTCTACTGGAGGGTAAGGCAGGGGAACTCCATATCGGCCTTTCAGAAGCATTTATACTCCAAAAGATAGCAACTCTCAGGATGCAGTTAATTTTTATAACTAGCCTTATCTGCTTGATGGGCATTTTCGCAGCATTCTTTTTTGCCAGGATCATGAGTAAACCACTGCACTCTCCATCCATAGCTTCCGATAACTTTGGCCAGGGAAAACTCATCCCCGAACTTCCCATAGCTGCCCATGATGAAATCGGTCGCCTCACAGCCACCTTCAACCAGATGGTCACTAAGATAGAAAGCTCCAAAGTAAGGCAGGAAAAGGTGGAAAAAGCTCTGCGGCACAGTAAAGAGGAATGGGAACGAACCTTTAATGCCATTACAGATATAGTAACCCTCCAGACCCCTGACATGTGTATTGTTAAATCAAATACAAGTGGCTGTATTACCCTGGGACTTCCCTGTAATAAAATTAAAGGGCAGCATTGTTATGAACTCTTTCATGGCTCCAATCAGCCCTGCCCCGGATGCCCACTTGTAAAAACAAAAAAGACGTTTTTCCCCTATACAAAAGAGATGTACCATGAGAAACTGGGTAAAACCTTTCTAGTCTCCGCCTCTCCGGTAATAAATGAGGGTGGTGAACTCACCCATATTGTTCATGTTGCCACGGATATAACAGCCATAAAGGAATCGGAAGATGACAGGATACGACTGAAGGCTGCCATCGATCAGGCATCTGAAACCGTGGTGATTACCGACGTGAAGGGTAGTATCCAGTATGTCAATCCTGCCTTTGAAAAACTCACCGGTTATAGCCGGGAAGAAGCCATCGGCCAAAATCCCAAGATCCTCAACAGTGGTAAACTTGACCCTCAATTTTTTAAAAAAATGTGGGCGGAACTCACACAGGGACATGTCTGGAAAGGACGGCTGATCAACAGGAAAAAAGACGGCTCTCTCTTTGAGGAGGAAGCTACCATCTCTCCCGTAAGAAATCAGGAGGGCCGAATAAGCAATTTCGTTGCCGTAAAACGTGATGTAAGCAAAGAAGTATCACTTGAAAAGCAGCTGCGACAGGCCATGAAAATGGAGGCAATCGGAACCCTTGCCGGTGGTATCGCCCATGATTTCAACAATATTCTTGCCGCCATAATTGGCTTCAGTGAAATAGCAAAAGATCAGCTTAGCCCTGATGATCCGATCAGAGATGATCTGGATCAGGTTCTCACAGCAGGATCACGGGCTGCAGTTCTGGTGAAACAAATCCTGACTTTCAGCCGCCAGGGAGAAGAAGAGTTAAAACCCCTCAACATCCATATTATCATAAAAGAGGTTCTAAAACTCCTACGGGCCTCACTGCCAACAACTATTGAAGTGAAAGAGGACATCGATACTGCCTGCGGTATAATATTGGCTGACCCCACCCAGCTACATCAGGTCCTAATGAATCTTTGCACCAATGCCAAGCATGCCATTGGTGGACAAATTGGAACTCTGAGTGTTTCATTGAGGGAAAAAAAGGTCACAGAAACTGAGACCATTGAGGATTGCCCGCAGCTGAAACGTGGCACCTATCTTGATCTTGAAATAAGTGATACGGGTTGTGGTATGGATGGATTAACCATGGCAAATATATTTGATCCATTTTTTACAACCAGGAAAATCGGAAAAGGTACAGGGCTGGGTCTGTCCGTCGTCCATGGAATAATAAAACAGCATAAGGGAGAGATTAGCGTTTCCAGCGTAATAAATCAGGGTACCACCTTTCATATATACCTGCCGGTGATTAATGAAAAGATGGTGGACACTGGACAGCTGTTTAGCGATCTCCTGCCGGGAGGAAATGAACGAATATTGCTGGTTGATGATGAACCGGTTATTGCCCGTATGCTGGAACGTGTGTTGGATATCCTTGGGTACAGGGTGACTGTCTTCTCCAGTTCCATGGAAGCATTAGCCAGCTATACAAAGGATCCTGATAAATTTGATCTGGTTATCACTGATATGACCATGCCGGAAATGACCGGAACAGATCTGGCCAGGGAATTACTTATTATCAGGCCGGAACTGCCAATTATCCTGTGTACAGGCTTTAGTGAAGCAATTAACGAAGCACAGGAAAAGTCATTTGGTATTCGTGACTATATCAAAAAACCGGTTGATAAACTTACCCTGGCCAGGGCAATCAGAAAAGCACTGACACCTTCTTAAGGTAAAAGCAAATTCTGATATCAGCGACAGCCAAAAATCAGGTAGCTTTTCCAGTATTAAATTGCTATAAGATTTAACATTCTGGCATGGTCCCGTAGCTCAGTAGGATAGAGCACCAGATTCCTAATCTGGGTGTCGCGCGTTCGAATCGCGCCGGGATCACCATACATATCATCACGTTACGCAACCTCAAGTTAAGTTCTCATCTCTTTGCCAAGGATCTTAAGAGATCTACCAGGGATGCCCTGTATTCACATCATCCTATTCCCCCCTATTCAAACACTGTAGAGCCACTCCACTTTCCCTTGACGATGCCTGCGAAATAGCGGAGAATTGAGAAGCCGAAAACAGAAGATGGTTTTCTCTGAAATTACAACAGTTAGAGACTGATAATCCTCCCTAAAGAAAATGGTCTAAAAGCCCACTTGCGACTAAGGAAAAAGCCGTATGACCTTTAAGTATCACCCAAAACTTGTAGAACATCTTGCTCGACAAACGACAAAAACTATAATCGCTGTGATAAAGCAACTTCTCTTCTGTAAATTCGACTATTCCTTTCAGGATTATCAGCTCCGTTGGTAGCACAGCCAGCTAAAGTGATCAAGGCCGTGCCCTACGGGTGTTCGTTCCTCACAGCCTTGACAACTTTAGCCGTCTGCACTGCACCTGAGGGTGGTAAAGGCGAA